>Ga0114933_10006422_pt1 | contig 10431 bp, 10 predicted proteins | sample 4SBtaG_FD_89691 | JGI IMG/M metagenome (GOLD analysis project Ga0114933, IMG submission 89691) | Deep subsurface microbial communities from Kolumbo volcano to uncover new lineages of life (NeLLi) - 4SBTROV12_W25 metaG | ecosystem: Environmental > Aquatic > Marine > Volcanic | place: Kolumbo... | reverse complement strand
CTCTTTCATCTTGACAAAGAATAGAAACAGCCGCAACCTTCATACCGTAGTCAAAAAGTACCTTACTTAATTTTATACGCTCACAATTTAAATCCCGGACATGCTTACCCGCAGATATGCCAAGACCCAAAGTAGAAACGGAACCGCTAATACCAGTGCTACATACATCTTGAGACATTGCAGAAAATGATGGGGAGTTAGCTGAGTTAACGGGTACATCTGACCCATTGGTAGTGCTGTTATTTGTAGTTGTTGATGTTGTTGTGTTTGTTTGTCCATCATTATTGTTTGTTGTCGTTGATGTATACCCACCTGTAATTTGGGTGTTACTTCCTGAAGTATTTGTTTGGTCATTGTCATCATTTGTTGAATCCCCCCATACTGGTAAACTAACTACTAATATAAAACTTAATACAAATGCTAGTAATAAAGTATTTTTCATTAATTTTTCTCCCATTTTTCTTTTGCTTTTAAAGTCCATCTTTCAAATGCTTCTTTATCTATATCTTTTTTAACCATTGTAGCACCTTCTGGTACTTCATTATACAAAGCAATTACTTCACCATTTTCTATATGTACAATACCCGGCCCACAAAAAGCATCCTTATCATATCCCGTATTTTTCTTTTTAAGTAATCGTACTTCTTTCATACATTTAGATAATGACTCCATAGGAATATACTGTGTCATTTGATTTGCTTGGTCATTCATATTACCAAAAACAAACATAAGTATTACACTAATGACTTCCATTTGCCCTCACTTTATCTTCGAGTTTTTCTGTATCCAAAATTAATTTTTCAATATCTTGCTGTGCTCTTTTTATATTTACAGTATTACTCATCATACCTTCCATTTCTTCTTGCATAGCTTCAATTTGTGTAGCCATAAATTCAATTAACATATCTTGTTGAGCATCAGCAGGCAAAGACCCCATTTCACCACGAGGCCATTTGATTCTAAATTCTGTGTTTTTCTCAACATCAGATAACATTAACTTACCTTGGGTCTCAATATTATTTAGCCTTTCAATTACGCCGAAGTAGGCCCACACACCCAAAGCTGTAGCTCCTAGTATGCTGAGAAGATTTCTCATAGGCATACTTACACTTGTATTATCTGATATTTTCATTATTTTTTAACTAGACTTCCCCCAAAATATAGTCCAATAATTGCTGACATTAGGTGGGTATCTAGAGGTGTAATAACTACACCAAAAAATTCTTTATCCATAGTAATTTCTTTTTGTTCTATTAAGAATAAAAATCCTCTAGTAAATTCAGTCCAAGTTAAATATACACTTGTATCAAAAAATACAGGTGCTAACTTAGGCCATGCAATAATAAAGAATACTGCAGTTAATGCTATAATTCTTCTAGTCCATTGAAATCCTTTATTGTCATAGTTTCTAGCATCACTAATATGTTTCATTTGATTATCGGCTCTTGCCAATAACATTTTTTGTTCATCTTGTTTTGCTTTAATGCTCTGACCCCAGATAGACATAAATCCACCCAGTACACTAGAACCTAGCATTGTAATCATTTCTACAGGTAACCCACCTAACATCTTCTATCTCCTATTTATTTAAAATATATAACTATATATAATCACTAAAAGAATAACTGCTAAAGCACCGGCAAATATTTTGCCTTTCTTGCTTAAGTCATTCCACATGTCTTTTATTTTACTCATTGTTTCTCCTATTTTAAAAATTTCATAAATGTATATAATCCACCTAATAAAGCACCAATAAATAGTGCCACTTTAAGTCCTCCTATACCCATATGTGCAGAAGTACTCAAATCCCTTATTTGTTTTTGCATTATACTTATATCTTCTCGAATATATTTAACATCAGTTTTTAACTCTGCTATCATTGTTCTTTCTTTATCCCAATTACTATTATCTGCCATTAGTTTGCACCTATAAAGTTATTCATAACTTTGTCACTAAATTGTAAAGCATTTTTCCATAAAACTCTTTCATACTCTCCTATTGAAATTCTTTCATTAGGTTTAGTTTTTTCTTTTTTTGGGTATATGTATTTAGTATCATATTGTCTGTTCCATGTTGGCCCACCATTATGTAATCTTGCTATAGACTTATAATCTTTTTTTTGTAATAGTTCTGGTTCATACTTTTTAGCATACACATAAACTATTTTTTGTGCAGTGTCTCTATCTTTTACATTATTATAAGTCATTTTTTTTAACTCTGGAAATGTTTTTTGTAAATCCATGTCTTTGTTGTAATGAAGCATTGCGTCATTAAAATAATTTTCTTGTATTTGCAAACTTCCTAAAGATTCTCCTTCATCTCCTACAGCTTCATCTGGCTTAGACTGACCACCTGTTTCTGTTTTTTGTAATGCATCAAAAAAACCATCTTTAATAATACTATCATATATCATTTTATCTATATCCATATTATTATTTATTAAGTTTTCTGAGTAAACTTTCAGAAAGATTAACATCAGTATTAGTATTAGTATTAGGTTTTTGATATTTTGTTTTATCATAAGTTGTACCAAATATATCACTTTCTATAGTATCAAAATTTGAACTTCTTAATTGTACAATAGCAATTCTAGCCATTTCATTTTCTGCTTGAATTAATTCTTTAATGTGTTGTGCTTTTCTATCTGCTGTATAAGGTATATTTGTACCTAATTCTACAGGACTAAATTTTATTTGTTTTCTAATACTTCTAGAGTGTGCAAGATTATCTGCAATACTAGATAAGAAAGCAGAAACACCTAACAACTCTTGTACTTCTTTAGTATCTATTTCTCCTTCTAAATTTAATATTTCTCTAAAATCTTTTTCAGATAAACTTTTCATATTTTTAATTTTATCTGCTCTGTTTTTTATTTCATATAATCTTTTAATATTTTTACTATTTTTAACAGGAGTTTGTACTCTAAATCTTCTTGTAACAATTGACCAAGGTTGTCTCCATAGGTCTGCTCTATCTCCTCGTTCTGTAGGAAGAACGCCAAATTGGTCTTCATCCCATAATAATGCATCGGCAATATCAAATGGATAACTTGCAAGTCCAGTAAAATAAGAATTAATTACATAATCAATTACTATCGGGGATATAGTTACTCCCATTTTACCATCACCTCTAAGGGCTATTCCTTCACTTCCTGTTATTTTATATAAAAAATTTGTAAATTGAATTACACTTTCTCTTGTATTTGATTTATATTTTAATCTATCACTTATTTTAGCAAAGCCTGTAGGACTAATAGGGTCACCCTGCCAGTTTGTATTTGTGTATAAAGATACAATAGGATTTGCAATTGTTGGCAATGCTAATCCCGGCATCATAATTCCAAGTGAATGATACATATATTGCGTCATTACACCCGGACTTTTTGTATACACAGCTTCCATTATTGCTGTTGCAATATTTGCAAATAAACCAAAATCATAAGGTTTTGGTATTGCTACAAATTCATCTACTTTTCTAGTACCATCTTCATGTAAATGAGAGCCATCTGCTTGTTCTTTTACATAAATTGGTATAAGATAATTCATCATCTTAACTTCATCGGGAACATCTCTGTACTCTCTGTATTCATGATTAAGATTCCAAAGTAATATTTCTGGAAGAACTACTCCTGCAAAAATTGCTCCTGTTGCTTTTCCGGGTTGTTCTTTAAATAAAGTTCTAGCTCCTTTATAAAATCCTTGTAATCCTGCATTAAAAAACATTGTTATGGCAGAGTAATTTTGTAATGCTTTACTTGAGCCTCTCATAGCAAAGTCTGTTGATACTTCTCTACCCATAAATGCGGCTCCTGCTGAACTAACACTCATTCCAGATTTTTTTGCATAATGATACTCAGCCATTCTTGATGCATACTCAATTCTACCCACAAAATCTACATAACTACTTATACCTTTTTTTATATAATTAGCACCTATGTAATTAAGATTTTTTTTGTACCAACCAACTGCACTACTATTTCCATATCGTTCTATTTCAGATACACCTAGTGTTGGATTCCATTCAGTTTCTGCTCTACTTGTAAAACCTAAACCATTTACTAAAGCCATTCTAAAACTATTATTTCTTTGATGTGCATTAATAACTTTTTTCATATTACTGCCATTTGCATTACCAGTATATGTTAATCCAAATCCTTTTGCACTACTCCATGCAGGTATAAATCCATAAGCAGAATTTACCATTGCTGTCATTGAATCACGAATAAAGTTAAATGCAATAAATGGTGGAGAGTATGTAATTGCTTTTGCAGGTAATCTAGAAAAACGTCTTAAAACTCCTAACATTTTTGTAAATCCTGTAGGATTAGACATTGTTTCAAATGTCTCCATCATTGCTTTAGATTTTACTTCAAAGTATGTTGGTTTACCCGGATTAGCTTCATCTAATCCATACACAACATCTATTACTTTTCCATTTTTACCTTGTTCTCTATATGAATTTTTAAATACAACTGTATTAAATGTTGTATCTGCTTCATCTAAACCTTTAACAGTACCATCTTTATTTTTTTCAAATTTAATATTTAATTTTTCTAAATCTTCAACACTCTTTTTTGTTAAAGCTTTTCCATATCCAGTTTCTAAACCACCTATTTCTCTTGCAATTGCATTAGAATTTATAACTTTCATAGCACCATATTTTCTAAGCATTCTATAAAATACTTGTTTTGCTCTATTCTTATCCATTGCTTTATAAGATAAATTAACATAGTCTACAACAGACGCATATAATGGATTAATTTTTATTTCTCCATTTAATTGGCCAACTGTTTTTTTAGTTTTAATTCCTGTTGCTCCAATTCCTGTACGTTTAGTTTTTAATTGTTTAAAATAACTTGTAATATCATCTGTGTTTTTTCTACCCCACATAGGAATGTATCCATCGGGATATGCCGCTTTAATATTAGCATGACTTTTTGGGCTTATTAATCCTACTTCTAATTTTGCATCTAACAAATCATCAGTAAAACCTTTAAACTGTTTAGCCCCTTTTCTAAAATTTAAACCCGGTGTTCTTCCAGATTCTGCTCCCTTGTACTTTTTTTTGTATTGGGTTTTACTTAATTCACCATAATCAATCCAACGCTCTGCTGTTTTTCTATCAAATGGAGTAGCTTGTTTTTTTGTTTTAGGAAGTTTGGCATTTCTTTTATGTATATTTAAAACACTTTTTGCAAGAACATACATCAAAAAATTTTCACCTTCTCCGTATTTAACGTAAGGTTCTATAATTTGTAAAAATCCACCATCTTTATGTTTACGAATAGGAACCATTTCAACAACATCAAAACCAAATTCATCTTTTACAACTCGTTGAACTAATACACCATTTTTTAAAACATCTTCTGCTCTAACTAATGAAGAAGATAATAAACGCATAAAAACATATGGACTTTCAAGAATAGGGTCTACAACACTTTTTACTCCTGCACTTGCCCGTGCTTCATAAAAACTTCTAATACCTCTTGCAGATTGTGAAAACTTTCTACCTGCGGCTTCTGTTGTATCTTCTACAAATCGTTTAAAAAAATTATATTCATCAAATAATTTTTGTGTTAAAATATAAATAGAATCACTAAAAGTATTACCAGTTTCTCCTAGTATTTTTCTAGTTGTTTCTTCTCTTTTTCTTTTCTTAGGGGAAAGTTTTGATATATCTTTTTCTTTAGTTGACTTTGAAGTATTTAAACTAACTTTTGCGTCTTCTAATTTAGGGTCAATTTTTTTATCAATTTTTGTTAAGGGTTTTAAACCACTGGATGTTTCTCTAACTGCAGAATAAGCAAAAAATCCACTAGGAAGTACACTTATACCTGCACCTACAATTGCTGTTGTACCTGCTCTTTTAAAATCATAATCGCCTTTTTTACGAAGGCCAATTGTCATTTCATTTTTTTGCATAAGTAAATCAGCACTACCAAATAAACTAGCATCAAATGCTACTGCAGAGCCTGTTGCAACTGCTGTTGCTTTAGCTACAGGAAACTTATATGTTCCTGCTCTAATACGCTTTCTAATATCTTGTATTTCATTATTAATTTGTTTTTTTGCAGTTTTAGATAAGGTTTTATCTTCTAATTTTTTTCGTAAAAAAGCTGTACCAAATTTTTTAGTTGCGGCTTTTGTTGCAATAGAGCCAAATCCTGCACTTAGTAAATTTGTAGGGTCAAGAGCACCTCTCCATAAATTAGACCATATACCACTAGCCCAACCTCTACCACCTGTTTCATAAAAACTAGGTAATTTAGACCAGTAATCTTGTAGGTATGCTAAATCTTCTCTACCTTTTGCATCAAGACCTTGTATATCCACATACTCACTTCCAACACTTACAATATTGGCTTGTTTCCATGTTCTATCTTCAATAAATTCATCTACAACATCTCTATCATTTCTATATTTTGTATCATACAAACTTTCGTAATATGATTTAGCACGAGATATTAATTCTTTATCTTCATAAATAGTATCAAAACTATATTTTTTAGAACCATCAATAGGACTTTGAACACTTATTTCAAAAGCATTTTCGGGTATAGTTCTATCATCATTTCGTGCCTCTCTTTCTGCGGCAATGTCTTCGAGTATTCCCATGTATTACTCTCCTTGCAAGTCTTTAATCGCTGTTTCTATTTCTTGTTTTAATGTATTTATTTCGTTTAATTTTTCTTCTTTAGTTTTTTTAATTCCAAATCTAGGTTCTTTATCTATATTTTTTTCTAATCTATTTAATTCTTTAATTTTAAGTTTAATTTGATTAAGTTTAACTACATTAGGATTATTAGGAATTTGTTTTTCTGTACCTATTTGTTTAAATCTCAATGCATCTGACATACCATCATTCATCGCTTCATCACTTACTTCATAAATAAAGTTTCCTATTTTAACTCTATTACCAAGTGTGTATATTATATCTTCATTATTATCACCTTTAACAGTAATATTATCTGCAGTTAATATAGCATCTCTTCTTTGTGTACCTGTAATAGTAGGAAGTTCAACTTTATCATCACCAACATCAATTGATGATAAATCATATGTTGTAATACCATCTTCAACTTTTGGAGTTATAATTTTCTTTTTATCTGGGTCTGCAGTAGTTTCACCAAATAAATCTTCTTCTATTTTTTCTCCTGCTGAACCTTCTGTAAATATTGGAGCATCTATATCTCCTTTTTGAATAAGTTCTCCATCATCATTATAAATATCTTCTGAGTCAAGATTTATACTGCCTATAACAGCATCATCAATTCTATTTGCAATATCATCAAAACCATCGGGTTTTTGAAACTCTGGAGAGTTAATTAACTTAATAAGAGCTTCTCCTTTTTTCCCTCCTGTATTATTTGCAAATTGCATATAATATTTTATTTCTGTAGGATTCATGTTAGTAATATCATTATATATAGTATACAATATAGCATCTTCGGCACTTACAACATTTGCTTTAACAGCTAAATCATAAAGAGGATTTAAAACACCAGTTGAGTGTTCCGCATAAGTTCTTTCAATGTCTGCTTGTTTTGCTACTGCTTGTTGAACTACTTCTTTAGAATCTAGGTATATACCTTGGTCTTCTTCTGTTGTTCTTACAATATCAATAGCTAAATTTTGTAAAGTATTCCATTTTGCTAAATCAAATCCTAGTAATTTAGATGTGTCTAACCCTTGGTCTGTAATAATTATTTTTCCTTCAAAACCACCTGCTATTGCCAATTCTCTATTTATATTTCTTGCTCGGGATTCTCTTTCTGCATTACTAATATCAGCTATTCTTTTAATATTAAATTTACTAAGTGGAATAGTTACACCTTCAAATCCACTATCTATATCTTCTTGTGGTAATTCACCAGTTTTTTGTACTTGTGCTAAATTTAATTGTTCTGTAGTTGGCTCATCAAAAGAAGGAGGAAAAGGAGATTCTACAGTTGTTGCTGTACCTACTGCCTCTTCTGCCATAGATGAACTAATTAAAGTTTTTGCTGTATTAGGTTGACCATCTAATACACCTCCACTAGAAGTTAAATTATTCTGTGTATCTTTTTCTTTTGTATCTAAAAATTTTTGATTTTCACTTAAAATAAAATTTTCAAATGTCATACCTTCATATATATTAATACCTGCACTATCTCTTTCTACAAATGGTACAGGCTCTTTAAACCAACCATAACCTTTGTAACCATTTTTTTCTAAAAAAGAATTATATGTTTGTAAATCTGTAGTGTAAGGAGCAAGCATAATTTGTAATTCTGGAGACATGCCTTCTGCATTAAGAATATCTGTTACAGCTTGTTTTTTATTATCTTTTTCTGTTGTTATAAGGTCAGCTTCATTTTCAAATCTATTATTTTGAAGATTTGTTTGCAAAGTTTCTTCAAGTCTATATTTATCTTCTAATTCTTGTTTTTTGGCTTTTGCTTCTGCTAAAGCTTGCATCCTATCTACACTTGCTTCTAAATATCCTGTTGCAAAAGGTTCTAAAAAATTCATTAATCCCATTATTCAGTCTCCTTTTTCATTAGCCCAGAAGATTTATTTTCTTCTAATTCTGCTTTAATTTTTTCAGCAAATTTTTCTGCTTTATTTTCTGTTTCTTCAGATGCTTTTGCTTTATCTCTATCTAATTTAAATTCAGCAAACTCACTATAAAATTTACTATTACTTTGGTCTTTTAAAAACATTTTTATATCTGGAATATTTGCCGCTACACCAATAGCCATAATTTGTTTAAATACTATTTCAGATAATAATATAGCCACATCGGGAGTCCATTTACCTTTCATAAATCCACTAAATAAAACCATACGGGCAATTGCTTCTACAGGAATACCTTCTTTTAAAAAACTAAGAACTTGAGGTAAAAAATTTCTATCATGTAATCTATCCCATACATGTTCTGATGCTTCTTCTACATCTGTAAATTGAGGTGGGTGCTCCCACTTTGCATTGCTTGGGGTATCTGTTAAACTTTGTCCGGGTATAGGTGCATCAAATGGATTCTCTATCATAATTTATATCCTAATTGCTTGGTGTTATTGTAATATTAGTGTAGGATTTATCACCAAATAATCTTTTATCCCACATAGCTTTAATAACGTCATAATCACTTGTTTCAATTTCTGCTGTTTCTCCTGCTCTAGATGTTTCTGCAGTATCCATAGATAGACCTGCAAAACTAGGCATAACAGGTTGTGTTCTAGGTCTTTGTTTATCTCCACCAAATGCAGATTTTAAACCTCTAGCAAGAATTTTTTTACCTATCTCACCAAATATATTTCCAAAAAAATCCATATTATATCTCCTTATCCATTAAATATTCCTTCAGCAAATCTACCAAGTAATGAAAATAAATTATCTCTTGATGCTTTATCATTTATATCAAATGCTGTTTGTCTTTCTAATGCCGCTACTGCCATATTGTGTGCTCTATTAAGAGAGTTTTGTGCCGCTTCATTAGTCCATGATGCTTCATCTCTCCATTGTTGCCATAGTGATGACATTGCAAAATTTGATATACCTAATAAGTTTTGTGCATTAGTTTGATTTGCCGCATTTGCTGATGCTGTATTTGCTGTATTAATATTTCTTCTCCAGTTAGCGTTTGACTGGTCAATTACTTGTTGATTTTGTACATTAAATTTTTCACGTTGGTCAGTAAGTTGTGAATTAAATTGATTAATAGAAGCCTCTGTTTGTGCATTAGCTTGCGATACACCAGTTGCATTATTTGCATTTTGTGCAGATATTTTATTTGATTCTGATGTAGAAAATTGATTCATTGCATCAGCACGTTGTGCATTTGCTGTACTAACATTACTAGATAAATTTTTATAAAATTGGTCTACTTGATTTGTACTAGTAGCATTAAATTGTGATGCCGCATTATTTGCCGCTTGGTCACTAAATAATTGTGCTTGTCTTGATTGTAAATTTTGTAAGTTAGCCTGTTGATTATTAGTAAGATTAGCCATATCCATTTGTAGATATGATTGTGCATTAAGAACTGCTGACTGCTGTCTATTATTAAGATTTTGAAAAATCATTTCTTTATAAGTACTAGCATCAGCCGCCGCAATAGGTGTTGCAGATTGCATAATACCTTGAGCCATAGCTTCTGCATACATACTAGAAGCACCAAGTCCTCTCTTAGCCATATTAGCTTCAACTAATTTTTGTGCACCTAAAGCCCATGATGGTAAATTTTTACCTTGAGCTACTGCATCAGTAACTTGTTGTTGTAATCCTGCAAGTTGCCCTTGAACAGTTGCATCAGAAGTAATAGCACCTTGTTGTGCTGTCATAGGTGCAGTAACTGTACCTTGTGCCGCAGTCATTGTAGGGGATGTACCTATTGTAGTAGCAGTATAGTTAGCCGCCGCTTGTGTTGCAGGGTCAACTACTTGTTGTGATG
>Ga0114933_10006418_pt1 | contig 10434 bp, 9 predicted proteins | sample 4SBtaG_FD_89691 | JGI IMG/M metagenome (GOLD analysis project Ga0114933, IMG submission 89691) | Deep subsurface microbial communities from Kolumbo volcano to uncover new lineages of life (NeLLi) - 4SBTROV12_W25 metaG | ecosystem: Environmental > Aquatic > Marine > Volcanic | place: Kolumbo... | reverse complement strand
ATTTGATTCGGGTTGGGTTCTCGCCGATATCAACGTGGGTGTTCTGTACCTTTTTGCTATTTCTTCTCTAGGCGTATACGGCATCATTATGGCGGGATGGGCCTCTAATTCGAAATACGCATTTTACGGTGCCCTTCGTTCTGCGGCACAAATGGTTTCCTACGAGGTCTCAATTGGATTTGTTATTGTCACGGTTCTTTTGGCTGTGGGGTCGTTGAACCTGACGCAGGTCGTTCAATCTCAAGCGGGCGACGGTTTCTGGAATTGGCATTTTTTCGGCATTCTTTTCCCGATGTTCATCGTGTTTATCATATCGGCTTTGGCGGAAACGAACCGTGCACCCTTTGATTTACCCGAGGCAGAAGCGGAACTCGTTTCGGGATATAATGTCGAATATTCCTCGATGACCTTCGCGATGTTTTTTCTTGGTGAATACGCAAACATGATACTCATGAGCGGAATGACGGCTGTCCTTTTCTTGGGTGGGTGGTTACCGCTGATAGATATAGCCCCGTTTAATTGGCTTCCAGGGCCGCTTTGGTTCGCGTTAAAGATAGCTGGGTGTCTTTTCATTTTCCTTTGGGTTCGTGCGACATTTCCGCGTTATCGATATGATCAACTTATGCGGCTTGGTTGGAAAGTATTTCTACCCCTTTCGTTGTTATGGGTGGTTTTGACAGCGGGATACCTCCTAGCGACGAATAATGTGCCTCCGGCAGGTGGAGCTTAATGACTGCGATATTTGGTATAAGAGAGGTCTAGGTCGATGGCATTTATAGATCGTACCGCGAGAGCGTTCCTCCTCCTGGAGTTGGTGCACGGAATGTCATTGACTTTACGGGCCATGTTTAAGCCGAAGCACACAATTAATTATCCCTATGAAAAAGGGCCATTGTCGCCACGCTTCCGCGGAGAACATGTCCTACGGCGTTATCCGAATGGAGAAGAGCGTTGTATCGCGTGTAAGCTTTGCGAAGCCGTTTGCCCGGCCCTTGCAATCACGATCGAGGCCGAGCCTCGTGAAGATGGCAGCCGCAGGACGACACGCTATGACATTGACATGACGAAATGCATTTATTGTGGATATTGCCAAGAGGCTTGCCCAGTAGACGCCATTGTCGAAGGACCAAATTTCGAATTCGCGACGGAAACCCGCGAGGAATTGTTCTACAACAAAGAGAAATTGCTTAATAACGGTGACCGTTGGGAACACGAGATAGCGGCAAATATCGAGCTTGATGCACCGTATCGGTAGCCCGGCAAGATTGGCCGTAAGATGGGGAGAGTGGGTACATGATTGTTCAGGGGATGGCGTTTTACCTTTTTGCGTTCGTCGCTATTGCGTCGGCTGTGATGGTAATCTCCGCTCGTAATCCGGTACATTCGGTGCTCTTTCTTATTTTGGCATTCTTTAATGCGGCGGGATTATTTGTCCTTATGGGGGCAGAATTCCTTGCTATGATTTTGGTGGTTGTCTATGTCGGCGCCGTTGCGGTTCTTTTCCTTTTCGTCGTGATGATGCTCGACATAAATTTTGCCGAACTTCGCGAGGGGTTCCTGCAGTATTTGCCCATTGGCGCGTTGATTGGAATTATTTTACTGGCGGAGCTCATTTTAGTAGTCGGAAGCTGGATCGCTATACCAGAGACCCTCGCGGTTGCTGGAGCCCCTATACCACCACCAGAAAAAGTCAGTAACACACTCGCCTTGGGTCAATTGATTTACACGCAGTACATTTATTTCTTCCAGTCAGCTGGCCTTATACTTTTAGTTGCGATGGTGGGGGCTATTGTTTTGACGCTTCGCCAGCGACCGGGTGTTCGAAAGCAAAAGATTTCGGATCAATTGGCACGTCGGCGCGAAGATTCTGTTGAAGTTGTTAAGGTCGAGCCAGGGAGCGGCATCTAATGCTTGAAATTGGTCTCGGACATTATCTGACTATTGCAGCGATCCTCTTTACGCTCGGTCTCTTTGGAGTTTTCCTGAACCGGAAGAACATCATCATTATCCTGATGTCGATTGAGCTGATGCTGCTCGCTGTTAATATTAATTTGGTCGCTTTCTCTGCTCATCTGCAGGATTTAGTTGGACAGGTATTTGCGATGTTTGTCTTGACGGTAGCTGCTGCAGAAGCGGCAATTGGATTGGCAATTTTGGTGACTTACTACCGAAATCGCGGTTCGATAGCTGTTGAAGACGTCAATTTGATGAAGGGCTGATTGGGCATGGAAATAGCTATTGTATTTCTACCGCTGATCGGCGCGATCATCGCTGGTTTTTTCGGTCGGTATATTGGAGACAAGGGATCTTCAATTCTAACATCTGCGTTGCTCACCGTCTCGGCCGTGCTCTCTTGGTTTATGTTCTACGAGATTATCTTTGGTTCTGGACCTCGGCCTATTGAACTTTTTTCTTGGATTAATGTAGGCGATTTCGCTTTCAATTGGGCTCTGAAGATGGATCAGTTGACGGCGGTCATGTTGGTTGTCGTGACGACTGTCTCTGCTGTCGTTCATTGGTACTCCATTGGGTATATGCATCATGATCCGGGGATTCCCCGTTTCTTTGCTTATCTTAGTCTTTTCACATTCTTCATGTTGATGTTGGTGACGTCGGATAACCTCGTCCAACTGTTCTTTGGCTGGGAAGGAGTTGGGCTCGCTTCGTATCTACTGATTGGTTTTTGGTACAACCGACCATCAGCAAATGCTGCTGCTATTAAAGCATTCTTAGTTAACCGAGTTGGTGATTTTGGTTTCGCGCTTGGTATCTTTGCAACTTTTGTTCTGTTTGAAACTGTCGAGTTGGACACGATCTTTGCAGCTGTTCCTGGGAAGTCAGATGCTCAACTTGAATTTCTCGGATATGAATTTCACGCCATGACGGTAATTTGCCTTCTTCTCTTCATGGGAGCGATGGGCAAATCGGCGCAACTTGGATTGCACACATGGTTGCCGGATGCGATGGAGGGGCCGACCCCTGTTTCGGCGTTGATTCATGCGGCGACGATGGTCACTGCAGGCGTATTTATGGTCTGTCGTCTCTCACCGATGTTCGAAGCTTCAGAGACGGCATTAATGGTTGTCACAATTGTAGGTGCCTCCACGGCGTTTTTTGCTGCGACGGTCGGTTTGACCCAGAATGATATCAAGCGGGTTATTGCTTATTCAACATGTTCGCAGCTAGGCTATATGTTTTTTGCAGCAGGCGTTTCCGCATATGGCGCGGCGATGTTCCACCTTTTCACACACGCCTTCTTCAAAGCTTTGCTGTTCCTCGGCTCTGGCAGTGTTATTCACGCGATGTCAGACGAGCAGGATATGCGTAAGATGGGCGGCATCTGGAAGATGGTGCCTTATACTTATGCCTTTATGTGGATTGGAAGTTTGGCGCTCGCTGGCATTGGAATTCCTGGTATCTTCGGATTTGCAGGACACTACGCCAAATATTTTATCATCGAGGGTTCTTGGGCGGCCAATAGCGGTGTTGGGTACTATGCATTTTGGCTAGGTCTTGCAGGTGCCTTTATGACTGCATTTTACTCCTGGCGATTGCTCTTCATGACATTTCATGGAGAAACGCGTGCTGATGAGAAAGTTTTTGCACATGTCCATGAATCGCCTTGGATAATGATTGCTCCGTTATTCATACTTGCGATTGGTGCTGTCGTAGCCGGTGCCATCGGTTACCATGGTTTCGTTGGAAATGGATATGCTGAATTCTGGGGGGATTCACTGAAAGTCCTGCCGGTCCATACGGCACCATTTGAAGCCGTGAATGTACCATTATGGGTGAAACTGGCGCCGCTATTTTTGGCAGTCGGCGGTATTTGGCTTGCATACCGGATGTATATTCAGAAACCTGGAATGGCGGAACGTTGGCGTGCGTATCACGAAGAACTGTATCGGTTCAGCCTCAATAAGTGGTACTTTGACGAGCTTTTTGATCGTATTTTTGTTAGGCCGGCGTTCTGGGTTGGCCGTCTGTTTTGGAAAAAGGGCGACGGTACTATTATCGATGGCTTTGGACCGGATGGAATTGCTTCAGTCAGTCGGCGTCTGGCGTTGTGCATGAGTTGGCTGCAAAGCGGCTACGTATACCACTATGCTTTTGCAATGCTGATTGGCGTTGTTGCGTTGATTACCTGGTATATGGCTGTTGGGACGGCGGGGTAGGTAACGATGGCCAGCGAAATGCCTTGGTTAAGTATCGTCACGTTCACACCGCTCGTTGGCGCGATTTTGATTCTTTTATTGGTGCGAGGCTCGCCTGAGGATGTAGCACGTAACGCCCGTTGGAGCGCCTTGTGGACTTCTGGAATTACGTTCTTCATTTCGTTGTTTATATGGGTGAATTTTGACACCTCAACCCACGAATTCCAGTTCGTGGAAAATGCACCATGGATGCCGGAGTACAGAATTAACTACCACATGGGCGTCGATGGAATTTCGATGTTTTTCGTGCTGTTATCTACGTTACTCACACCTATTTGTATTGGCGCAAGCTGGACCGCCATTCAAGAAAAGGTGAAAGAATATATGGTCGCCTTCCTCGTCCTCGAGACGATGATGGTGGGTATGTTTTGCGCGCTGGACTTCGTTGCCTTTTATATTTTCTTCGAAGCCGTACTCATACCAATGTTCTTGATTATTGGGGTATGGGGCGGTCCCCGTCGTGTCTACGCAGCTTTTAAGTTTTTCCTGTATACTTTGCTTGGCTCAGTTTTGATGCTGTTGGCTATTCTGGTTGCTTACTTCCAGGCAGGTACAACTGATATTCCGACATTGATGGCTTTCGATTTTCCGTTGCACCTTCAATACTGGATGTGGCTGGCATTTTTTGCTTCTTTTGCCGTAAAAGTGCCGATGTGGCCGGTCCACACTTGGTTGCCGGATGCTCACGTTGAAGCACCGACTGCCGGTTCGGTTATTCTGGCTGGTGTTCTTCTGAAGATGGGTGGATATGGTTTCTTGCGTTTCTCGTTGCCCATGTTACCCGAAGCATCAGAATTTTTCACGCCATTGGTCTATGGTCTCAGTATCGTTGCGGTAATCTACACATCACTTGTTGCCTTGGCGCAAGAAGATATGAAGAAGCTTATCGCTTATTCGTCAGTAGCACATATGGCATTTGTGACGGTAGGTATTTTTGCTGGAAATGAGCAGGCCGTCGCCGGTTCAATCATACAAATGCTTAGCCATGGCATTGTTTCCGCCGCGCTTTTTCTTTGTGTTGGTGTGGTTTATGACCGAATTCATTCCCGCGAGATTGAGACCTATGGCGGTCTGGTCCATCGAATGCCATTTTATGCGTTTGTCTTCCTCTTGTTTTCGCTAGCTTCAGTCGGTTTACCGGGGACGAGCGGCTTTGTTGGTGAAATTTTGGTTCTGGTTGGAGCATTTAAGGCAAATACCTGGGTGGCAGCGCTGATCGCGATAGGAATGGTCCTCGGCGCGGCTTATATGTTGTATCTCTATCGACGGGTGATATTTGGCGAGTTGACTAAGGAACACCTGATGAAGATCACGGATCTAAATAAGCGTGAAATTCTAGTCTTTGCGCCGCTTGTCGTTATCGTTATATGGATGGGAGTTTATCCGGCGCCATTCCTGGAAGCCATTGACGCATCGGTCGTAAATCTAGTCCAGAATTATCAGAGTGCTTTGGCGGCCGCGGCGGAAACAGCCACGGCAACGGCATCGAAGTAGGGGCAAGGTATGACTGAACTTCCCAACTTCTACCCAGCCTACCCAGAAATTTTGCTCGCTTGTGCAGCTATGGCCTACATGATGGTCGGGGTGTTCGTCCGAGAAGAGCGGGCGACAGGGATCGTGCATTACTTGGCGCTTACTGCCTTAATCATCGTTGGTGTTGCTGTCTGGCCAATGCGCGGACAAGAACTTATTGGTTTCAATGGTCAGTTTGTTAGCGACGATTTCACCGTCTTCATGAAAATGCTTATTATTTTGGGAACATTCTTGTCTCTAATTATTAGCAAGAGCTATCTTAAGCGCGAGAATATGAAGCGGTTTGAGTACCCGGTTCTGATGCTGTTTGCGACTGTCGGAATGATGATGATGGTTTCGGCGAACGACTTGATCGCTCTATATCTTGGCCTGGAACTGCAAAGTCTGTCACTTTATGTGCTCGCCGCATTTAAACGCGACACAACACGCTCCTCAGAAGCCGGCTTAAAATATTTCGTCCTCGGCGCGCTATCCTCAGGGATGCTCCTTTATGGGTGTTCGATGATCTATGGATTTGCCGGCACAACATCCTTCGACGGATTAGCATCAATATTGGGGGGTGATGAGACCGTCTCGGTAGGATTAATTGTTGGTATTGTTTTTCTTATTGCTGGTCTTGCCTTTAAAATTTCTGCTGTACCATTTCATATGTGGACGCCGGACGTGTATGAAGGGGCGCCAACGCCCATCACGGCATTTTTTGCAGTTGCGCCGAAGATAGCAGCGATTTCGCTCTTTATTCGCGTAATGATGGATCCCTTTGGTGGATTGGTGGAAGAATGGCGGCAGATCATCGTCTTCATTTCCATTCTTTCTATGGTTCTTGGAGCATTTGCGGCCATCGCGCAGAATAATATTAAACGTTTGATGGCTTACAGTTCGATTGGGCATATGGGTTATGCGCTGGTTGGTCTAGCAGCGGGCAGTGAAGCTGGTATTCAGGGGGTCATTCTGTATATGACCATTTACCTCGCAATGAATGTTGGCACATTCGCTTGCATCCTCGCAATGCGCCGCAAGGGCGAAATGGTTGAAGAGATCAGTGACCTTGCTGGACTTAGCAAGTCAAACCCAATGCTGGCGGCAGCGCTTCTAGTTTTTATGTTTTCGATGTCTGGTATTCCACCGCTCGCCGGGTTCTTTGGCAAGTTCTACATTTTCCTTGCGGCGATTGAGGCGCAACTCTATGTCCTAGCAATTATAGGCGTGGTCGCCAGTGTGGTTGGCGCCTTTTATTATCTTCGGATTGTTAAAATCATGTATTTCGATGAGGCAGCCGAGCCGTTCGACCAACCAATTGGAAATGGTTTGAGCAGTGTAGTCACGGTCACAAGCATCGTGACGCTGCTATTTTTCTTTGTGTTAGCTCCAGTGTTGGATAGCGCAGCAGCTGCGGCCGCGGCATTGCTCGCTGGGTAATCACGCAGCAACGAATTAATGCAGTTTATGCGCGTTGAGCACGCCGGATTTGAAATCGACCACAGAGTAAGTGTGGGATCGACCAATGAAGAGGCGCGGCTTCTTGCGGAACAGGGTGCTGAAGACCGGACTGTTGTTTGGGCTGACATGCAAACAGCTGGAAGAGGTCGACGTGGCCGAAAATGGTCGTCGCCTACCGGTAATATGTATGTGTCACTATTGTTGCGCCCTTTGTGTGTGGTCTCACAAGCCGCACAGATTTCACTGGTCGCTGCATTGGGCTTGGGTGACGCCATTGGGCAATTTATTGCGCCCGAGAGGGTGACCAACAAATGGCCAAATGATGTATTGATCGATGGCAAGAAGGCCGCTGGCTTACTTCTTGAATCATCAGCTAATTACACAAGTAAAATCAATTGGGTTATCGTGGGTTGTGGCGTCAATATCTCAAGCTTTCCGAAGGTTGCGGATTATGCGACAACCTGTTTATGCGACGCCGCGGAACGGCCGATTGAAGTTGAGGAATTACTATTGTGTTTTATTGATTGTTTCGACCAACGTTATTCTACTTGGTTGGCATCGGGAATTGCGGAAATTCGAAAGTCGTGGCTTGAACGTGGGCACCATATTGGTAAAGAAATCACGGTGAGGCTCCCAACTGAAGAGAAGCGGGGTATTTTTGAAGGCCTCGACGCAGACGGAGCCCTGATTTTAGTGTTGCCAAATGGTGAAAGAGAGTTTGTAACCGCAGGAGACGTTTTTGCTGCTATCTAGGGATAAAAACTAATGCTTCTGGCAGTTGACTCAGGGAATACAAACACAGTCTTCGCTGTCTACGACGGGGATGAGTGCAGGGGTGTATGGCGATGTGGCACGAGCCCTCGTCGCACGGCGGATGAATACGCGGTTTGGTTAATTGATTTGATGGCACTTGAGGGGTTGGATCGGGAGGCCGTAACGGCCTCAATCATTAGCAGTGTTGTTCCAGAGGGTAACTTTAATCTGACGACCCTGTGCAAACGGTATTTCAAATGCGATCCGGTGTTTATTGGGGAAGATGATTGTGATTTGGGCATAGAGGCTTTGATCGATCGGCCGGACCAAGTGGGTGCGGACCGTCTGGTGAATACCGTTGCAGCGCACGGAAAGTACGAAGGGGCTCTGATCGTTATTGACTTTGGAACGGCTACAACTTTCGACGTCGTTGACGAAGACGGTAATTATCGTGGTGGTGTGATTTGTCCCGGTATTAATCTCTCGCTTGACGCGTTGTATATGGCTGCAGCTCAGCTGCCTCGAGTGGATATCCGCGCTACTACCAGTATCATTGGAAAGGCAACGGTGCCGGCGATGCAGTCTGGTATATTCTGGGGCTATATCGGCATGATCGAAGGATTAGTTCAGCGAATTGGTCAGGAATTTGGAGCCAAGATGATTGTTGTGGCGACAGGTGGTCTGGCGCCACTCTTTGCTGAGGCGACGGAGGTCATCGACCACGTGTATCCTGATATGACGCTGAGGGGCTTGGTTGAGGTCCACAAAAGAAATCGCCGTTAATGTCCAATTATTTAGATAACGGATTGCCGGGCGCGGAAGAACTCCTCTTTCTTCCGTTGGGAGGTGCCGGTGAAATCGGGATGAACCTGAACTTATATGGGCATAACGGCAAATGGCTAATGGTCGACTTTGGCATCACGTTCGGGGATGAGACCACCCCTGGTGTTGATGTTATTACGCCGGATCCAAGCTTTATTTCAGAGCGGAAACGCGACCTTGCCGGGCTTGTTTTGACGCATGCTCATGAGGACCATTTAGGTGCAGTTCCATACCTTTGGCCTGAAATTGAATGCCCAATCTATGCCACACCGTTTACGGCAAGTATCTTACGGCGAAAGTTGGCGGAGACCAGTTTCGGACATCGCGTCGATATTAATGTTATTCCCTTGTCTGGTAAATTTTCGATTGGCCCATTTGAGGTCGAATTGATTACCATTACGCATTCAATTCCTGAACCCAATGCAGTTGTGCTGCGCACATCGTCCGGCACGGTTATGCACACGGGCGACTGGAAATTGGATGCCGATCCTCTGGTTGGTCTGTCAACGGATGAGCAGCGATTGGCTGAAGTCGGCGAGGAGGGTGTACTCGCGATGGTTTGTGATTCGACCAATGTGTTCGTAAAGGGAACGTCCGGGTCCGAAAAAGACGTACGCGATAACTTGATGGAATTAGTAGGTAAGTATGAAAAACGTGTTGCCATCGCTTGTTTTGCGTCAAATGTAGCGCGATTGGATACCATTGCGCGTGTTGGCGAGGCGCATGACAGGAGTGTGGCATTGGTGGGACGCTCTTTGTGGCGGATATACGAATCTGCAAAAGAGAATGGCTATCTTGCCGATATTCAGCCCTTTATCACAGAGAAGGATGTGGGATACCTCCCACCAGAAAGGGTTCTTATAATTTGCACAGGAAGTCAGGGTGAGCCGCGCGCTGCGTTGCCGCGGATTGCTGCGGGTGAGCATCCCAATGTCGATTTGAACAAAGGTGATGTCGTCATTTTTTCAAGCCGTGTCATTCCCGGTAACGAAAAAGCAATAGGCCGTCTGCATAATAAACTAACGATGCGTGATATTGAAATTGTTACGGCCAAAGACGATTATGTTCACGTATCTGGCCATCCGGCACGCGATGAACTTGCCCAAATGTACCAGTGGATCAATCCAAAGATCGCCGTACCTGTTCACGGAGAGGCCCGCCACATGATTGCTCATGCGAAATTCGCGCGTGAATGTCAGGTGCCACAGCCGATCGTCGCGTTGAATGGCTCTATGGTTCGGTTAGCGCCGGGGCGGGCAGAGATTATTGATGAAGTATTTTCGGATCGGCTCGCGTTAGATGGTAATCGGCTGGTCCCACTTCATAGCCAGGCGATCAAAGACCGTCGTCGAATGACCCACCACGGTACTGCCGTCGCTACTGTCGTTGTTGATGCTAAGGGGACTTTAATTGAGGATCCTATTATAACAATTAATGGTGTCTACGATACTGAAGACGAAAATGAAATTGAGCAGGAAGTAATGGACGCAGTTGTTGCAGCGATTGACGAAATTAGGCCAGATAGGCGGCGCGATGACAATTTGGTTGGTGAGATGTCACGCAGGGCCGTGAGGCGCTGCATCCAGGCGCTTTGTGGGAAAAAACCTCACACGGAAATTCATTTGGTGAGAATTTAGAAGGAATTCGTTATGATTGGCCCTTTAAACCATGT
>Ga0114933_10006417_pt1 | contig 10436 bp, 8 predicted proteins | sample 4SBtaG_FD_89691 | JGI IMG/M metagenome (GOLD analysis project Ga0114933, IMG submission 89691) | Deep subsurface microbial communities from Kolumbo volcano to uncover new lineages of life (NeLLi) - 4SBTROV12_W25 metaG | ecosystem: Environmental > Aquatic > Marine > Volcanic | place: Kolumbo... | reverse complement strand
GAGGAACAGATCTTACTTTGGACGACTGAGGTGACAACATGGGCTTATTCGACCGCTTCAAGAAGAAGGCGAAAGAGGCGGTTGAGGAAGAAAACTTCACAGTCGAAGAGGACTCAATCGAAGCCGAAGAGGCTCTAATACAGCGCCGCCAATTGATGGACGCAATCGAGCGCGCAAAGAAGGCGACACCACCTCCACCACCCCCTGGTTTTGAACAATTCAAAGAAGAAGTAGAGGAGCAGTGGGACGAATTCGTTGAGGAACTGCCTGAGGATCCATTCAGCGCTCCAGCCGATAAGAAGGCGCGCAAGAAGGCAGAGCGAGCGGCTGCAGTGGCACAAGCGGAAGCAGCCGAGGAAGAATCTGAACCCCCCGAACACAATCCAATGCGTAGCACGACTGGTAGGGAATTAGTAGCCAGTGAAGCGGCAAAGTTTGAGATTGATTTGAGTGATGTGGAAGTCAAGCGCGGGGGCCGAGTAATAGCCGCCAGCCAAGCTCTGGAAAACATCCTCGAAGAACTCGAAACGGACCTACTGATGGCCGATATGGGACACGATGCGGTGAGCGACGTAATGACCACTCTCCGAGGCTCTCTGATAGGAGCACGACTCAATCGTAAGGCTGATCTCAACGAAGTAATCGAGAAGGCCTTGCGAGCTTCATTACTCTCACTCCTCCAAGCCGGTTACTGGGACTTTGACAAGACCGTCAAATCATTTGCGAGTCAAGGAACACCAGTCTCAATCATGATGGTGGGAGTCAATGGAACTGGAAAGACCACAACCAGCGCAAAGATCGCCAACCGCCTGAAAAACCAAGGATATTCAGTCGTTTTAGCAGCAGCAGACACCTTCCGAGCCGGCGCGATTGACCAACTCGCAAATCACGCTGAAAGGCTCGGAGTGCGCTGTATTCGTAGTCAGCGTGGTGGAGATGCAGCGGCAGTAGCAAGAGATGCAGTCGAGAGCGCGACTGCCCGCGGCGAAGACATCGTCATCATCGATACAGCGGGCCGAATGCAGAACAAAATCAACCTCATGGAAGAATTGCGCAAGGTGCATCGTGTGACTCGCCCGCACCTCGTTCTCTTCGTAGCCGATGCCCTCGCCGGTAACGATGCGGTAGTACAGGCGAGGGAATTCCAACGCATGCTCAGTTTCGACGGAGCAGTCCTATGCAAACTCGACACCGATGCTAAGGGAGGTGCAGCCCTTTCTATCTCTCACACAACAGGCCGACCGATAGTATTGGCAGGTGTCGGCCAGGGCTACGATGACCTACGTGACTTCGACCCGGATTGGCTAATCGATTCGATTCTTGCTACTGATGAGTGACCGCGTCTTTCATCAACAACCCCTTCCGTGTAGTGATGAGTATGTCAGAGGACGAGCCGAAGACGGCCCTCATTGTGGTGGGTAACTCGATCACAGAGGGGCAATTGCAACTGCTTCTTCGCAAGCGTGGCTGGAAGGCCGAGATTACCAAGGACGGCGACCAGGCGGTCGACCAATTCGTTGCACTGAGGCCCGACATGGTATTCATCGCGGTTGATATTCCAACGCTTGACGGGCACGTCGCAGCCCTTGAGATGAGGGAGTCAGACTCGAAGGCTCGCATTGTCTTCGTCGCGAGTCGGGGTGGAATGTCTTTGGCCGAAGACGCCGCTTATTCTGCTGGGGCGGTAGGTGTTCTTCAGACTCCATTTTCTACATCATCCGTAGAAGATGTCTGGGAAGGTTGGATGGGACGGATCCCTGAAGCCCCCGGTCTCTCCGACCTCGACGCCCTCTACCCCACTCTCAGGGAGGCTGAACCCGAACTTCCTCCGTTGCCCCCATTACCGCCCTTAGCAACCGAGGCAGTCGAAATGCCAGTCCCAATTGCAACAGCGCCAATCCCTTCCCCTACCAAACCCAAGCGCAAAATTCGCTGGCTCGTTCGCCTAGTTCTGCTTCTAATCATAGCCGGCGGAGCAATCGGCGGCGCACATTATGCAGGCCTAATCGACCTCAATGCGCTAGTTGAACAAATCACAGGCGTTTGATCAAACTCACAGATTATCCTCTATTCGAGTGGCAGGGGTATGGGGGACGATTACACTCCCTTCGGGAGCGTCGGTGATAGTCTTCATCGAGACCGCACCATCATCCAGTAAACTCTCATCTCCAGCCGCCATTCGCAAGCCCAATCGCCAACGTTTCACAATCTCACGAATTAATATCAAACAGATGAGTAACACAGTTACTGCGATGACAAGGAAATTCAGTAACGACTCCATGTCCATATTCAGGCCCCTCGATCAAGCAGGGCTTGGAACGAAGTTTCAGCATACTGCGCGGCCGCAGCGGAGCGATCTTGGGCGCTATGGATGCCAGACCCGACGATGATAGCATCCGACCCTGCCAGCACGGCGTCACGTGGATGCCCGTAGCGCTGACCCATTGCACCATCGCCGACAGCGAGATTGACTCCCGGCGTCCAAATCATCTGCCCTGCTCCTACTTTCTTCCGTAGAGCGACTACCTCGTCCGCTGAGCTGCCGTTACCGATGTAGCCGATGACATGAGGGGAACCTCGGCCAGTAGCGAGAGTCTCGTCAGTGTAGGCCGCATCGAGCAGATTACCGCTACTCGACATTTGAGCGAGTAAGAGTACACCACCTATACGCTCTACATCAGCCCAACCGGCGGCGATTCCATCGACGATATCCGGGCCAGAAAGCCTGTGCGCGGTGACAATATCAGCCCACGATCGGATATCGTGAGCACCAGCCATCTGATTCTGAGATACCTTGCCGATATCAGCAAACTTACGGTCCTCGAAGAGCAGAAGATCGTGGCGCTGCGCGGCATCTACTAACCGCTGCCACGAATCTACGGAGAAATCATCGACAAGATCGACATGAGTCTTCAGCGCAGCGATATGAGGCCCAACCTCTTCGACCAACTCAAGCAATTCCTCAACGCTGCGCATATCGGCGGCGAGACACACCAAGGAACCCTTGCGAGCCGCCGTCTCCATGTATCGATGTGACAGAGGATTAGCACAGGAAGTCCAGCGCTCACCCCATGCGTCTTCGGCTTGCATCAGGTTATTCCGTCGGCGCGACCATCTCAAGTCTTTCCCTTCAATCGCCCAACACCAATCATAGCAATCATAAGAGCAGCATGAATAAGAGGAACCCAAATCAAATCAAACCTAGCAACTCGAAAAACCATTAGATATCCCGTAACTATTGCCATAAATCCGGGTAACACTGCTAAGAATTCGAGCCACGGTCTGGTTTTCGGCCAAATCGCGAAAGCGAAAAGTACCAAACAGATTGGTACCGTTAGCATCGAGGCCCAAACCCCCAAAATAATTCCACATGCTTCAGCGTTTATACACAATCCTTGAACAGGACTTGGGATGAGTAATACAAATGCCAAGATAGCAATGAGAAATACAGTAGGGCGGCGTTCCATTACAAGGCCTTTCAGATTCCCGCACCCCTCAACTCTTTCCCCCCCCTTTCGCGCCTTCAGGCCATAGGCCTGCACCGGTTTGTTCATTGACGGTATGCTACGGCACTGCCTCACCGAGGTTGAATCATGGGCGCAGAAACCCCGGTCTTCTCTTACGAAGTCACAACACGTGACCTCGCCGGACTCCCCGATGCTCGAGGTGATTCAGTCAAGGGAATGCTCGCCTCGAATTACGGAGTAGAGGTTGACGCGGTTAGAGTGATACTCGGGTATCAGGTAAAGGCTGATCTCACGGCGGAAGAGGCAGAGCGGGCTGTTTACGATCTCTTTGCCGACCCAGTGATCGAGCAGGGCAGTGTTAGCGGGCACCTGCTCGATGATTCCAGCGTATTCCCTGATGCTCCTCACACCGTCATCCAAGCCGGATTCAAGCCAGGCGTCACAGACAATGCTGGTCAGGCGGGCTTGGATGGTTTACTGACAATTTACCCCCACGTAGCAGGAGCCGCAGCTGTGGCCACAAGTCGAACTTACGCATTCTGGGGTGTGCCTGAGGAGGTAGATTCTGGCTGGCTTGCGAGCAAGTTGCACAATCCTATGATAGAGCGTGCAGCGATTGCAAAAAGAGACGACTGCGAGGCGGCTGAGTGGCCTGCATTAGACTTCCCTGACCAACCAGCCCTCGAACAGGCCGAGCCTGCAGTAGTGGATCTGGAAGTCCCAGACGAGCGCCTCATCGAGATATCAGAAACAGGGCTACTCGCACTCAATCTCAATGAGATGAAGGCGATTCAAGCACACTACCGAGATGAGGAGGTCCGCGAGGCGAGGAAAGCATTGGGTTTGCCTGCCGAAGCGCCTACAGACGCAGAATTGGAGTGTCTTGCGCAGACGTGGTCTGAGCATTGTTCACACAAGATTTTCGCTGCTAAAATCCACCATGTCGATACTGAGACAGGCGAGGATTCGACGATTGATTCTCTATTCAAGACGCACATAATGAAGCCAACTTTAGACATTCAATCGGAGGTTGATTGGCTCCTTTCTATCTTCCATGACAATTCAGGAGTAATCGCCTGGAATGAGGATTGGAGCCTTTGTATGAAGGCTGAAACCCACAACTCACCCAGCGCTCTGGACCCCTTCGGCGGGGCAATGACTGGAATTGTCGGCGTCAATCGCGACATTCTCGGGACGGGCCTTGGGGCAAGGCCGATTGCCAATACTGACGTTTTCTGTTTTGGCCCGCCCGACTATTCAGGGAACATACCTGAGGGATTATTCCATCCTTCTCGGGTATTCAGAGGCGTTCATGCAGGGGTGCGCGCAGGAGGAAATGAGTCTGGTATTCCAACCGTGAATGGTGCGATCATCTTTGATGATCGATATCTGGGCAAGCCACTAGTTTACTGTGGGACAGTCGGCATAATGCCACGGCGCTTGCCCGATGGAAGGGAATCCCACGACAAGACTCCGACCCCAGGAGATGTGGTATACATGGTCGGCGGTCGAGTTGGTTCCGATGGGATCCACGGTGCAACCTTTTCGAGTCTGGAATTAACCGAGGAAAGTCCGAGCTCTGCAGTGCAGATAGGCGATCCAATCACCCAGAAAAAAATGATTGATATGATTCTCGAGGCTCGTGATGTAGGGCTGATTCAAGTCATCACCGACAATGGTGCTGGCGGGCTCTCGAGTTCAGTCGGCGAGATGGCTGAACTGACTGGTGGGGCTGATTTAGACCTCGCCGTGGTTCCGTTGAAGCAGGCCGGCCTGAGCCCTTGGGAAATTCTCGTTTCGGAGTCGCAAGAGAGGATGACAGTTGGTGTTAGTCCAGCAGACTGCGCGGCATTTGAGGCACTAGCAGATTTGCATGAGGTGGAAGCCACGGCGGTCGGTACTTTCACCAATTCCGGCGCCTTTGTAGTCCGGATGGATTCGAAAGTGGTAGCTCACATCCCTATCTCATTCCTGCACGATGGATGCCCTCAATTACAACTCGAATCCGAGTGGGCGCCGCCCGAGCACGACCCAATCGTATTCCCTGATGTCAACGCGGAAGGGCGAGGCGACATTCTTCGACGTTTGATGGCGAGACCGAATGTCGCTAGCAAGGAATGGTGGGTTCGTTCCTACGACCACGAGGTCATTGCTCAGTCGGTGATCAAACCGTTTTGTGGGGTGAATCACGACGCTCCCGGCGATGCCGCTGTAATCGCCCCTATTCAGGGCCAGATTCAGGGGGCCGTGATTTCGAATGGTATTGTTCCACGTTATTCTGACATCGATGCTTACGCGATGACCGCTGCTAGCATCGATGAGGCGCTGCGCAATGCGGTCTGCGTCGGTGTTGACCTCGACCTAATCGCCGGTTTGGATAATTTCTGCTGGCCCGACCCTGTCGAGTCGGTCAAAACTCCAGACGGGCGCTACAAGCTCGCCCAATTGGTAAGAGCAAATCGCGCTCTTGATGACGTATGTCGAGCCTACAATCTGCCGTGCATCAGTGGAAAAGATTCGATGAAGAATGATGCCACTCTGCACGGCGAGAAGATCAGCATCCCTCCAACAATTCTCTTCAGTTTGATTGGAAATCACTCGGATGTTCGCAAGGCGGTTTCGAGCGATTTCAAGTCGATCGGAGACCGTGTCTATTTGTGTGGAGAGACACACCAAGAATTGGGTGCGAGCGAACTCGCTTACCTTTTGAGAGATGAATCCAATGGCCAATCGGGCATCGGCGGACAAGTCCCTGAGATTGATGCTGAACGCAACCTCGCGATGTATCGTGCTCTAACCGCTGCGATGAGTGAGGGTTTGGTTGCAAGCGCTCACGATTGTAGCGATGGTGGGTTGGCTGCAGCGGTGGCAGAGTGTTGCTTCGGTTCCGATTCTGGCGCCACCATTGACCTCACTCCAATAATCGATGGTGGCGATATTGACTCCTGGGGTGCGCTTTTCGGAGAGTCACTTGGACGAATCGTGGTGAGGGTAAAATCGACGCATTGCGAGGCATTCGAAGCCGCTATGGGTAGCCACGCCTGCCATGCATTAGGAACTGTAGAGGCAGGAGACAAAATTTCTTTCAAAAACGGAGATGAAGCAATTCTTTTCGCTTCGATGGCGGCTCTGCGAGCCGCTTGGAAAGGCACCTTAGACGGAGGTGGCCCACAATGAGCGCCGAAGTCCGTGTAGCAGTATTGTCCGGCTTCGGAATCAATTGTGAGACCGAGACGATGGCCGTCTTCGAAATGGCGGGAGCAAAGGCCGATCGAGTTCATGTCAATCGCCTCGTCAATGGTGAAATGACTCTCGATGATTACCAAATTATGGCCGTACCGGGGGGCTTCTCATTCGGAGATCACCTCGGAAGTGGACGCTTGATGGGTAACCGCCTCCGCTTCGGTCTGCGTGAACAAGTTCGCAGATTCGTACAGGCAGGCAAGCCAGTAATCGGCATCTGTAATGGCTTCCAAGTCCTAGTCAAGATGGGCCTACTTCCGGGCGACGAAGACGTCAGCCTGACACAGACCGCATCTCTTGCACTCAACGATAGCGGCCATTATGAGAACCGCTGGGCAACCCTCGAATTCGACCAGAACAGTCCGTGTATCTGGACAAAGGGACTGGCTCGCATGCGTGTGCCGGTACGCCACGGAGAGGGGAAGTTTGTCACCGCCGACCGTGCACTCCTCGATGATTGGGCAGAGTCTGGACAACTCGTCGTGCGCTACGTCGATCCAGACAGCGAATACCCGAGCGCTAGCGACCAAGTCCTCCCTTACCCTATCTCACCAAATCAGAGCTGGCGCAATATCGCAGGCGTCTGCGATCCCTCCGGCCTCGTCTTCGGTCTGATGCCACACCCAGAGGCAAACCATTCGACTTGGCTTGGGGCTACCTGGACAAGGGAAGAAATCGAGCACGGGGAAGGCGAGGGTATGGCGATCTTTAGAAACGCAGTCAAATATGTTGAAGATAATCTCCTCTAATGGCAGATTAGCTTGAACAAGAAAGCATAGAACAGCCAACTCTATTCTTCGCCCATTCCGGCCTCTTTTGGAACCACTTCTCTTCGTATTCCGGCTGTTCGTCGTAAGGCAATTTTAACAAATCATAGAGTTCATCTGCAACGTTAAAATCTCCTTTTTCTGCTGCATCTATAGCCAATTGAGCCATCCAGTTTCGTAGGACGTATTTCGGGTTTGTCTCCCTCATTTTTTCCCTATTTGGAGATCCTTCTAGCCCCTTCCACCATTTGATTAACCAACCTTCCCATTCTTTCATAGAAACCTCTTCTATGTTGTAAAATGCAAATTTTAGATATTCAATATCAGGTCCCTCTATGTTCGATAACAATCGGAAAAATATAGTCATATCAATTTCTGTACCCTCTAGTAAAGCAATCAATTCTGAAACCAAACCGATCTCCCTTTCATCGAAATTATCAATGCCAATCTTATCCATCCACATCTTTGTGTGAAACTTTTCGTATGTGTGATAGTAAACATCGAGTACCTCGTTGAGTTTCTCTGGACTATCCATTAATGGTGAAATTGCCTCCAAAAATCGAGCCATATTCCAACCTCCAATATCCGCTTGATTGCCAAACCTGTATCTTTTCATCCCTGCGTCGGTAGTGTTCGGAGTCCATCCGAGATCAAAGTCCTCAATCCACCCATAGGGGCCATAATCGATGGTTAAACCATGAATCGACATATTGTCAGTATTCATTACTCCGTGAACAAAACCAACCCTCATCCAATGTGCAATCATCAAAGCAGTTTGTCTTGCGATATGCTTTGTCCACTCAAGTATACCCTCGTCATTGTCTATTGAATGTCCTTGGAAATGATGTTTTACAGAGTGTCGTGCAAGTTGCTCTAAAGCCCTTCTATTTCCATCCAATGCGTGGATTTGAAAACTACCAAATCGAATGAAACTCGGAGCAATCCTACAAACAATCGCTCCGTCTTCGGGCGCAGGATTACCATTGTAGAGAATATCTCGTATCACATCTTCCCCTGTCGTGACAAGAGACAGCGCGCGGGTTGTTGGGACCCCCAGATGATGCATGGCCTCGCTACAGAGAAACTCTCGAATAGAGGAACGAAGAACGGCTTTACCATCTGCAAAGCGAGAATATGGAGTTATTCCCGACCCTTTGAGTTGCAGCTCTAAGATTTGCTCACCAACATCAACTTCGCCTAATGTAATCGCTCGCCCATCTCCTAGTTGTCCTGCCCAATTTCCAAATTGGTGCCCCCCATAACGTTGGGCGTAGGGCACCATTCCATCGGCTATTCGATTACCACCAAGAAACGCCGCTCCCCCCCTTTCGATTCCTAACATATCGGCCATTTCATTAGACCATAGTCGGAGGGTGGGGTTCGGAACGGGAGTAGGGTCGACTTTCGACCAACACGCACCGGGAACCTGCCTAGGTCCTCCTCCCGATATACTGTCTCCAGGGGTTTCTTCGACGAAACGCTCCCGCCAGTTCAATGAGTCTAGGAACATACTTCCCTCACCACCTTGTATTACTCGAATCAATTGAAGTTGTTTGTATTGAGAACTTTATCATGACAACCGGAAAAGAGGTCAAACCAGTTTAGATTTTCATCTTAACAACATCCATATTCTCTTTGGTTTCCGTTTAATCATGCAAGGAACCGTGTCGCTCCGAAGTGTACACGGGAAGTATCTGAGCGCTCAGCCCGACGGGCGTGCGGAATGGAATCGCGACCATGCAAGTACATGGGAATACTTCCATGTAGAGAATCGTGGTGATAAAATCGCACTCAAGGGTGCACACGGCATGTACGTATCAGCACAGCCTGACGGTAGCGTGCAAATCAATCGCAGAGAAGCACCACCTGGAGGCTGGGAGGAGTTCACTGTCGAAGCCCCTGGTAAAGCATGGGGGGCAGGCGGCTACGATGTCGTTTGTTTGAAATCCTGCCATGGGAAGTACCTGAGCGCACAGCAGGATGGCACGGCACAGTGGAACCGAGACCACGCACCAAGAGGCGGCTGGGAAGAGTTCCTGATAGAGTACCCGGGCGGTACAGGACAAAGAGAATCTGCAACAATTACCGGACCTATGCCCTCGTATGTAGTCGTCGCTCAAGCCGGAAGCTCGGAAGTGAACGGGAACTACGAGTTCATGCCTGGCGAACATGAGAATAGACACTGGGGCACTATCGCTGGCCATTACCAGCATACTCAGAACCCTGAGATTTTCATCGCCTTCCAAGACTGTGGAACGGCCCATCAACGCCCAGAGTGGAACAAGTGGATGATCATCTCAAAAATAGGGGTCCTCTATGCTGCTCATACTGGTGGAAAAATCGGTGTTCCACCGCGTGAAGGCGTGTGGGAAACTGTCGACTCATGGAAAAATCCGGGCGCCCCAGGTGGCAAGCATCCGGCACCAACATTCTATCACCCACCCGACGCTGCAACTCAAACTCAACAGCACCTCAACACCGACCGTTCCTCCACGTCTGCTTCAGATGAATCAATTCAGGTGCTGGAAGCCGTGTCCGGTAAACCAGTTCGCTTCAAACTCAACAATCCCCCTAACCACAACGATGCTTGGGTGGGCATCTATCCAGCGGGTGCACCTGACCAAGATCACGGAGAGCAAAACAAGCGATGGAAATGGCTCAGGGACTTAGACGTGAACAACGCATCATTGCCCGAGCAATCCGAAGGCAATTGGAGCATACGCGTATTTTCAGATGGCGGATACAGGTTACACGAAAGAAAAGATTTCGCTGTTGAGCCTAAACGTGAAGCATTTTCGCTGCCAACAGAATCCTCATCGCCAACATATATCGGTAAGCCATGGCACAAACTTAGCAAGGAAGAAAAGGAATCATATCCAGTTTCAGAAGGATCCCTTTCCCTCCCCAGTGCCCTCTCAGTTGTGCTTGGAGTTCCTTGGTTTTTGTTTGCGTTTTTTGT
>Ga0114933_10006416_pt1 | contig 10436 bp, 6 predicted proteins | sample 4SBtaG_FD_89691 | JGI IMG/M metagenome (GOLD analysis project Ga0114933, IMG submission 89691) | Deep subsurface microbial communities from Kolumbo volcano to uncover new lineages of life (NeLLi) - 4SBTROV12_W25 metaG | ecosystem: Environmental > Aquatic > Marine > Volcanic | place: Kolumbo... | reverse complement strand
ATGTGATTTTCGTACATCCCCATCCTGCATGGGCATCAGGTTTAGTTTGGCTTCAATCCCCAAGTTTTTTTCGATCTCACGAACGTAATCCATCAACTGAACGGGAGCATTTGAGCCTATATTATAAATTTTGTAGGGTGCGGATGAAGAAGCGGGGTCAGGGGTGTTTCCAGACCACTCGGGTTCAGGGTCAGGTGCTTTTTTTATGACTCGACATACTCCCTCAACAATATCATCGATATATGTAAAGTCTCTTTCCATCTCACCGTGATTGTACACGTCGATAGGTTGTGAAGCCAGAATTGCCTTTGTAAATAGAAATAATGCCATATCCGGACGGCCCCAAGGACCGTACACCGTAAAAAACCTGAGACCGGTGGTTGGGATTCCGTAAAGATGAGAGTATGAATGAGCCATCAGCTCATTAGATATCTTAGTGGCTCCATATAATGAGACCGGGTGGCTTACGTTGTCATGGACAGAAAATGGGTATTTCGTGTTGAGTCCATAGGCAGAACTACTGGATGCGTAGACAAGATGCTCCACTTTATTGTGGCGGCAACCCTCAAGGATATTGAATGTTCCTACGATATTACTTTGTATATAAACTTCTGGATGCGCAATCGAGTAACGAACCCCAGCTTGTGCGGCCAAGTGAATCACTCGGTTTGGGCTAATTTTTTTGAAAATCCGATCAATTTGTTCTTTATCTTCAAGGTTTTGTTTTTGGAAGGTGAACTTGTCATGCTGTTGAAGAATTTTGAGTCGGTCATTTTTGAGATTGACGTCATAATAGTCGTTGATATTGTCAAGCCCGATGACTTCATCGCCTAATTCGAGCAATTGCAGAGAGATGTGGAAACCGATAAAACCTGCGGCTCCGGTAACTAAACTTTTCATAATAAATGCATCTTGATATTAGAAAAAATTAGGAATAAATTTTGAGCAAGTCTTTTGATCAGTAATATGAAGGATAGCTCGGTAAAAAGATTATAAGTTACTTACTTCTAAAGCAGAATATTTTTATTTACAACAATAATCAAGTCTCAAAGCAACTTTTAAGTGCAAACCTGGTTGAGTCAAAACCATTCTCGAAGCCCGCGATCCTGGGTAAGCAGGCCTCACCATCTCTCTCAAAGGTCTCTGCCTTATTAAGGTGGATTATTAGGGGAAAGAAATTGTTTAGACTTCTAATTTTTTTCCGTTTGGATTGAAGATTTTGAAATGGCCCATACCTCGTTTAGCGAAGGCGTATTTTATGGCAGTTTGTATCACTCCAATCCCATAAGTCACACTTCGGCTGAAACAGATAGATGAGGCATCCGGAAAATACAGGGTAGGACAAGACACCTCCCCGACATCAAAGCCAAAATACAGGGTCTGGCAAAGCATCTGGTTGTCGAATACAAAATCATCTGAGTTCTCTAGCAACGGTATGGTCTCCAGGACTTTGCGGCTGAATGCCCGATAGCCGGTGTGATATTCAGAAAGTTTTTGCTGGATGATCAGGTTCTCGGCCAGAGTTAAAACACGGTTTGAAATGTATTTATAAAGCGGCATTCCTCCCATCATAGCTTTGTTGCCAAGGATCCTTGATGCAATCACGGCATCAAAAATCCCTTCCGCAATCATGGATGTCATAGGTGTGATGAGTTTTGGGTTGTATTGGTAGTCCGGGTGCAACATGATGACGATATCAGCGTCACTTTCAAGAGCCGCTTGGTAACAGGTTTTTTGGTTGCCGCCATAGCCTCTGTTTTCAGTGTGCGCAAAGGTTTTGATGTTTAACTCCTGGGACAGTTTTACCGTTTTATCCTGACTGGCATCATCTGTGAGAATGATATCGTCTACAATGTCCTTTGGGATTTCGTCGTAAGTTTTTTTGAGAGTTTTTTCGGCGTTGTAGGCCGGCATGACAACGCAGACTTTTTTTCCATTAATCATAGGCTGGACGGGTTTTAGAAGTTGTTCGAGTTTTCAATGTCAGTGATTAGGATAATTTAAGAACATATCCTAGCGGCCATAATATGCAATTTTTGAAATAAAAAATTTTCTAAAATATGATAACTTATTAAAGTATAATCTCGTAAACAATTTAACTTTATTGACTTAGAAGTAAGTGTCAAGCGAGGTACCTATACATACTTATATTATTTTTTTGATTTTCGGCCCCGCTTTTTACTTTCATCCTTGAACCGTTCAGATCCTCTAGTTTGCATTCCATATTAAACAACAAGAAGCTTCAAGTCACATTTCTGGTTTTCGCTTCCCTTTTAATATTTCTGGGTCGACAGTTGGATACTGGCATCACTAATTTTGACGATGCCTATTATGCCCAGAAAGCAAAGGAAATGCTGGATTCAGGATCCTTCTGGCTCATTACCCATGCAGGGTTACCCACATTTGACAATACGCCCCTCACTTTGTGGTTAACCGTTTTGTCCTTCAGTGTCTTCGGGGTTTCTAGTTACTCAGCAATTGTCCCTTCGGCCTTGTTTGCAACCGGAATCGTTTTCATGACTTACCGGCTGAGCTTGTTGCTCTATAAAGATTGCTGGATCGCATTTGCCTCCGCCTTTGTTCTACTTTTTCCCGGAATGTTTGTTGATGCCGCTCGCCGGGCTATGATCGATATTCCCCTCGCATTTTTTGTCACTCTAGCATTTTACGCTTTTTTCAAAGCTCGGGACCTCAAGCCCTGGTATCTAATTTTTGGCCTGGCAATCACTTGTTCCATATTAACTAAAAGTGTTCTTGGGCTTTTTCCTCTCGCAATCGTTGGAGCTTTTTTAATTTTAAGTCGGCAGTGGAAAGAAATCATCAACCCCTGGTTTCTGTCAGGATCTTTAATTGGCCTGATCTTGGGATTCAGTTGGTATTTTATTAACTGGCAACACCATGGACAAGGTTTTATAAACGCACATTTTGGCTGGCTGATTTTTGAGCGGAGCTTTGGGGGAACCAAAGACCCATTTTATTTTCTAGGTTACGCAAAAGACTTTTTAAGGAACTACTGGCCCTGGCTCCCATTTGCACTAGTAGGTCTGGCACAATTTGGCAAACACGGCTTCAAAGATAAGAATGAAACTGCCCTCTTACTTTTTCTATGGCCTGTTCTCACCTTTTTAGTTATGAGCACGAGCAAAAATCAGACGCTTCGTTATTTATTCATGATATTTCCTGCCCTCGCCATTGTCACGGCGAGAACCATTTCTACCTGGATGGGAACTGAAAGAAAAAATCAGGCCTTAGTCATAATGGCTGCGGTCATTGCCGCTACCACCCTGTTTGTAAATGCTACTTTCTTCCCGGCAAAGGTTACGCTGACACAAAACAGTAAAGAAGTAAGGGAACTGGCCGCTATCATAAACCTCAACACCCCGCCAGATCAGAAAATCGGCAACTACCGACTCACACCATCAAATCCTAGACTCGCCATGCTGTTTTATGCCAACCGTCTCGTCGAATTAAATGTCACTTCCAGTACCAAAGAATTAATAATGGCCCTGGTTTCTAGTCCCAGAAAAACATGGCTAACTTCCATAGGAGAATTTAGGAAATTAGTAGACCAGTATCCAAACACGATTTATTTAATTCAAGCTAACAACAAATATGCTTTTTTCACATCAATCAAAAACCGGGAAAACATCCGATATGATTTTTCAGAAATGCGTTTGCCCGTTGTTAAATAAATTCTAAATTCAACTTTTAAGTGCAACTCTGAGTTTCGGTAGTAGGATAAATACGGTACTCAGTCTTCAGGCGCAGAAAATATTAAAATAGTTCGAGATAACGAGTTGAAAAATTTATGAAACGTAAAGTCATAATAGTTTTAATAGTTATATTGATCTTGCTAATTAGCCAACATAAAGTAATGCTCATAGGCTATGCTCGGTTTTTTACTATCGATAACCCGACTTATGGGGTAAACGCACCGATTGTGATTTTGTCAGGTGGTGCTTATACCCGGATTCCTAAAGCATTAGAGTTGTATGAGAAGGGATATGGCGACAGGTTGCTCCTTACAACAGAACGGCACATAAATTCTAGAGTGGAGCATCTTTTTCTTACTAATCAGCAGAGCGCAGAAAAGATTGCTCAAGCGCTTAACATTCAAGTAGAGTTTGAGGTGGTACCCTCTTTAAAAGGAGGCGCTACTTCAACCTTTGACGAAGCTTATGATCTGTTGCAATTTTGTGAGAAAGAAAATTTAAAACATTTAATTATTGTCACCGATTCGTTTCATACCCGTCGCGCACTATATGCCTTTAGGAAAGTCTTTAAGGGAAGTAACATCAATGTTGAAGCTTCGGCCGCTTTAAATGAGGTTTTTAGCGAAGAGGATTGGTGGCGCTCCGATAAAGGAATTTCTGCGTATATCCTTGAACCCATTAAGTTTGCCGTATACATGTTAAGTAGCAAAAATGTGTCATTTGTGAAAAACCATTGATCCCCTAATGGAAAGGGTTCGGCCGAATTTTTATGGTTTTCCTATGTGGAGGCAGAGGCGGTTTCTTTGGCTTTCACCTGTTTTAGATCAATGAAAACAGCCATAACAATGCTGATAAGCAGTCCAAAAGCTACTCCACACCCAATAATGAACCAACCTTGATATGGTTTAGCAAGAGCATAGCCATGTTCGCCTATGGTAACAACTTTAAATTTTAGCAGAGGTATATCAGCGGTTTGCCATCTTTTCAATTTGAGTTTTTCTAAAGATAACTTTTTGGTTTTTAAGATTTCTTCTTTTTTAGACCCTAAACTCTTGATTCCCTGTTGAAGCTTTTTCAAGTTGAGTTTTGCTTCCTGTTGAAGCTTTTTCAAGTTGAGTTTTGCTTCCTGTTGAAGCTTTTTCAATTTGAGTTTTGCTTTTTCTATAGATAACTTTCTTGGGTTGGGGATTTCTTCTTTTTTAGACCTTAAACTCTTGATTTCTTGTTGGAGAGCTAACTCCCCCCATCGAAACCAAACTGGAGCGCTTCCATTATCTGGTTTGTCGAAATTATTGTTTTTTATACCCATACGTTTAGCCATATCCAAGGCTTTGGAAAGACGAACCATTTCCTTTTCCTTATGCTCTGCCTTTTTATCTTTTTCTATTTGTTTCTGCACGATAATCTTTTGGTCTTCTATTTGTTTCTGCACGATAATCTTTTGGTCTTCTATTTGTTTCTGCACGATAATCTTTTGGTCTTCCATTTGTTTCTGCATTTGTTTCTGCACGGTAATCGTTTGGTCTTCTATTTGTTTCTGCACGGTAATCTTTTGGTGTAGCTCTTCAATTTTCGCGGATAAATTATTAATTATAGTCTTAACGGTAGAACGGTGTATTTCATTTATTTCTGTATTAACGTTCTTTTTTGATGCTTCGACTAATGATATTAAAAATTCTAACATTACCTTAGGTTGAGATCCCTCCAGTTGAAGAAAAGGTCCTCCATTATGAAACTCGGTATTGGTAAAAGGATCACGCCTAACAATTTTTATCGAATTATATAATGCTGATACAGATTGGACTGTATCAGTCCCCGTTTTACTGGAAAATTTTTTATGGAAACCACCATTCACGAATACTTTCTTTTTAAATTCATCAGACTCAATATTGAATAAAAACCTTTTTAAAATATTAAGAGATTTGGTTTTTTTGTGGTCAACCTTGCCTAGACCGAGTTGTTCAAGGACGGAAAAGGATGAAAATTTTTCATTATGATCAAGGAGGCCAACACTTGCTCGATAGATGGGTGTGATCGATTGAACGTATAATATTGAAAATAGTGTGCAAACGGATGTTATGGCAAGGATAAAAACCTTTTTTCTGGCTAGAATTTTCAGTAAATCGATAAGGTCTAATTCATCTTCTTCGGGGGAATTAAAACCTTGGGTTTGTTTGGGCTGGGTTGTTGATTGTTGTTTTTTTTCTGTCATGATCAGACTTCGAGTCCGAATAGTTAATAAAAAAGCCTCTTTCTAAGGGGTGGGCGTGCTGTCAGGAAACCCTTTGGGAATGTTATTACATAACTTATACCATGATTTCCACTAAAAATAGTCTAAACGGGTTTGAGGTGAGCGGTGAAGTTGGATTTCAATCTCCTCATCAAAGGTGAATAGATAGAGGACCCCAAAAGACCTTCATCTAAAGAAGCCTAGCTAATTCATATTGCACGCGGCCCAAGATTTTGAATAACTTTTCATCACCGCATGTCTTGTGCTCTCGAGCTGGAACTCACACAGTCCGTAATTTTTACAATCCTCCTCTGTTTCGGCCCAGATCGGATGGGAAGGTGGATAGTGTGAAGTTACAGCTACAGCAGCAATTAATCTGTCTACAGATTCTTTGAGGGATTGCAACTGTTCGGAGCATGCCAAATTGTGAGTCTTGCCTTTCCATTCAGATCCCTTGCTAATAGCGCATGCATTAGCAACATTGCGATAAAGGTCCACAGGAAATTTTTTGTGTGGATAGAAACAGTCCTCGGTCAACATCCAGCAAAAGTGGTGATCTCGCCTGTGAGGGCCTTTATTCCACGACGTGACGAACAGACCTAATTGTTTAATTGCTCCCTGACATTCCGGTGTGGGTACGCCATTGTTTTTCACTTCATCTTTGTTTGTGGACTTGTCAAATATACCGGTAACCAACGTACGGGATTCCTTTTGATTAATTAAGGACGCTGGTGGCAAGCTGAATGGTGCAAGAATATATTTATTCCGGATAGCAGTTGGAGGGGTGGGCGTCGTGGATATGGATACCAATTGATAAATTGGGTTTGTAGTGGTGGAATCTGGATTAATAGTTTCTCCCGCACAGGGTGAACTAATAATACATAACATCAGGATTGCAAATAACGCAATAGTACATGATCGTTTCATAACTACGCCCTCACAATAGTTAACAAATCGGATGGGTAGCAGGTTATTTGACGACGGGTAGACGTATAGGGGAGAAATCATATCGGATGTTTTCCCGGTTTTTGATTGATGTGAAAAAAGCATATTTGTTATTAGCCTGAATCAAATAAATCGTGTTTGGATGCTGGGCTGCTAATTTTCTAAATTCATTAGGAGAAGTTAACCATGTTTTTCTGGGACTAGAAACCAGGGCCATTATTAATTCGTTGGTACTGGAAGTGACATTTAATTCGACGAGACGGTTGGCATAAAACAGCGCCGTTAATCTAGGGTTATACGGTTGAAGACGGTAGTTACCAATTCTCTGATTTTCCGCCGTGTTGAGATTTATAACAGCGGCCAGTTCTCGTATTTCTTTAGTACTTTGTCCGAGAGTAACTTTAGCCTGGAAGGGAGTAGCATTCACAAACAGGGTGGTAGCGGCAATGACCGCAGCCATTATGACTAAGGCCTGATTTTTTCTTTCAGTTCCCATCCAGGTAGAAATGGTTCTCGCCGTGATAATGGCGAGAGCTGGAAATATCATAAATAAATAACGGAGCACCTGATTTTTGGTCGTACTCATGACCAAAAAGGTGAGAACAGGCCATAGAAAAAGTAAGAGGGCAGTTTCATTCTTATCTTTGAAGCCGTGTTTGCCAAACTGTGCCAGACCTACCAGTGCAAATGGGAGCCAGGGCCAGTAGTTCTTTAAAAAGTCTTTTGCGTAACCCAGAAAATAAAAAGGTTCAACTCCACCAAAATACCTTCCGCCAAAAATCAGCTCGCCAAAGTGAGCGTTTATAAATCCCTGTCCATAATGTTGCCAGTTAATAAAATGCCAACTGAATCCTAAGACCAGGCCAACTAAAGATCCCGACAGAAACCAGGGGTTGATGATTTCTCTCCACTGCCGACTTAAAATTAAAAAAGCTCCAACGATTGCGAGAGGAAAAAGCCCAAGAACACTTTTAGTTAATATGGCACCCGCGATGGCAAGACCAAAAACCAAGTACCAGGGTTTTTGATCCTTTGCTTTAAAAACAGCAAAGAATGCTAGAGTGACAAAAAATGCGAGGGGAATATCGATCATAGCTCGGCGAGCGGCATCAACAAACATTCCGGGAAAAAGTAGAACAAAGGCGGAGGCAAAGGCGATCCAGCAATCTTTATAGAGCAACAAGCTCAGCCGGTAAGTCATGAAAACAATTCCGGTTCCGAATAGGGCTGAGGAAAAAATTGCTGAATAACTAGAAACCCCAAATACGCTGAAGGCCAAAGCCATAAACCAGAAGGGCAGAGGTGGATTATCAAAAGCTGGGGTCCCAGCAAATGTAATATCCCAGAGGGACCCTGAATTTAGGAGCTCCTTTGCCTTCTGGGCGTAATAGACATCATCGTAAATTGTGATGCCGGTATCCAATTGTCGACCCAAGAATATTAAAAGTGCAGCAAAAATCAGGAATGATATCTGGAGCTTCTTGTCGTTTAATATGGAATTCAAATCTGGACGACTTTCTATAAAGTTTAATGCCCAAACGGAAAATTAAAGCTGGTCGTTTTTATAGCCAACTTTTTTGCTTGTCTCGGCGAGAGCGAGCCCCATAATAAAATAGAGCAACATAACTACCTCTGAATCGTAGAAATTTGTTTCAAACATACCTCCCGCTAGAAAACCTAATACTGCAGCCAAGGAACCAATACCCAAACCCTTGGGAATACTATTGATTGTTTTTTTGTTCCATTTTTTGTATATGGCCAGAAAATAGGCTACCCATATTGAAAGCCATGTTGCTAAGCCCAGGATTCCGGTGTCAACTAATAACTAGATGATATTATTGTGCATTCCTCTGTGGCGGGCTATATAGCCAGAGGGGTCTGGGTATTGAGTATGAAGAACATCCACACACTTGAACCCACAACCGGTAATGGGGTAGTCCTTGAAAATTTCCAACCCACCTTTCCAAAGAAAGATTCTGGATTGGAAGCTCCAATCGCTTAAATCAGTTATCGAGAGCATGCGATCTTTGATGCTTTCTGGTGCAACGAATAGAAGTCCTATCATTACTGCGGGGATAGCTAAAAGGTATTTTTTGTTCCAGGAAATAATTAAAACTAATAATCCAACAAAAAAACCTAACCAGGCCTGCCTAGTTAAAGTCAGCAATAAACAAAATATGATGAGCCCTATTGCACCCAGGACCCATTTTTCTTTTGTGTCATTAAAAAGATATCTTCCCAATGCGATGAGACCAACTAGCATAAGTAGACCTGCAAAGGTCATATAAACACTCATTGTTCCTGCGACTCTGGTTTGTAAGGTTACCGCAGTTGACCAAGCCTGAGAGAAACCAGCCATGGAAGCTATTACTCCTGAAATAATGAGCAGTTTTATAAGTAAATCTTTCTGTTTTTCATTTGTCACGGAATTGGCAACCCAAAAGAGAATCGCAAATTGAAGAATCTTTTTGAGGTGTGGAAGACTGGCGGAAGAGTCTACTGATGTCATAACTGCTAAAATGCTAGCAAGACAAAAATATAGAATAGGCAGGCCCACCGGTGTTCTATAAATTTTACTCCAGGTTTGTGTTAAATGAGTCTTGATCAGCCATGCCAAAACCCCAATAGTAAATGATATCTGAGTGATACTTATGGAAAACATACAGAAAATAACAAATGTGTATAAAGAAAACTGAATCACTTTATCCAAAATTGGAACTACGTCATCTGTGTCGAGTACTCTGATATTAGGAAAGAAATTACTCGTTGAGACCTTAGGAACATTTTTTACCTTGGCGAGAGAAAGTCCCATTATAAAATAAAGGAACATTACTACTTCTGAGTCATAGAAACTGCTCTCGAAAAAACCTCCAACTAAAAAACCAAGAACCCCTGCCGAGGCACCTAACAGCATACCTTTCTTGTCACTTTGAGTCTCATCTCTAGCCAATACTTGCCTGCGTTTAAAAATTTCAATAAAGTAGGCCACCCAGATTGACAGCCAAGCTAAAAAACCGACAATTCCAGTGTCTATCAATAACTGTAATATATTACTGTGCATCCCCCGCTGAACTGCTATGAACCCTGTAGGGTCTGGGTAATTAGAATGAATCGCATCTACACATTTATAGCCACATCCTGTGATCGGGTAATCTTTGAAAATTTCCCATCCGCCCTTCCATACAAATTGCCTTATTTGTAAGCTCCTATCATTATTTATATCTGTCATGGTTTTTATGCGATCTTTATAGGCTTGAGGACTCAACAAAAAAACAGACACTAAAACAAGAGGAATGAACCAAAGAAATTTTTTTTTCCAGAAATATACAAGAAATATAACTCCTAAAAGAAAACCTAGCCAGGCCTGTCTTGCTTGCACAATCATCAAACATAAGCTAATAATTCCAAAGCCTCCAAGTATCCAATAATTTTTAGGCTCATGGAATAAAAATTTTCCTAAAGTTATTAAGCCTGTGACCATAAGAAGGCCAGCAAATGTAGCTGCTGCGCTCATCGTCCCAATCTGCCTACCTCCTACCGGGGGGATT
>Ga0114933_10006414_pt1 | contig 10441 bp, 8 predicted proteins | sample 4SBtaG_FD_89691 | JGI IMG/M metagenome (GOLD analysis project Ga0114933, IMG submission 89691) | Deep subsurface microbial communities from Kolumbo volcano to uncover new lineages of life (NeLLi) - 4SBTROV12_W25 metaG | ecosystem: Environmental > Aquatic > Marine > Volcanic | place: Kolumbo... | reverse complement strand
CAGATTCCGGATCACGTAACAAGGCTAGCCCCTGTAATAAGCGCGAAACGTCGACTTCACCGTAAGGCACACCGGAAAAATGAGCATCTCTGCGGAGGTATTCCATCTTATCCAGATCAAGAGCTCCGCTTACTAGCCCCCGCAAAGGAATTTCACTCTTACCAGAGATCAACTCTAAAAGCAGGTCTGGAGCACTGGATCCAAGAGGGGCTAGAGCATCGCGTAGAGAGGGGGACGCCAAGAATTGTTTACTAACCTCCTCGTGGTGGGTTGGGACATACTCCGCTTCTAGTTCCTCTAGTGCATGCGAAAACGGATAGTGACCAATGTCATGAAGTAGCGCCGCATAAGGAATGAGATGACCATCCTGAAATACTTCCGGTGCAGTTCTTGGATTCTCACGAATCCGATCTAATGCGACAGTCGTGAGGTGGTAAACACCCAGAGCATGGTCAAACCTCGTATGTGTCGCACCAGGGTAGACCAAATGAGTGAAGCCCAATTGCCGTATGTAGCGTAGGCGCTGGAACTCCACAGTATCAACGATCTGGGCTGCTATAGGGTCAAGTCTGATCGTATTCCACAGAGGATCCCTAATTACTTTTCCGGAAAGCTTATCACTCATTCGGTAAGGATGTTTGGCAAGCAGAAACCTGCCTTCAGGCCTCGTGTACTGTCGTGCCACCAAGCACAGTCCGGATAACCTGAATTTCCTTGATCAGATCCGGATCTACGTCATGAGGGTCTTCCGCAAGGATCACGAAGTCAGCCAACTTTCCAGCGGTAATCGTACCCTTCTCATTCTCTTCAAACGATGCGTACGCCCCATTCACCGTACAGACTCTTAGGGCTTCATCGATGGTGATCCTCTGGCTGGGCCCCCAGACTCGGCCAGAAAAATCTTTACGGGTCACCATACTTTGTAGCGCCATCAATGGCTCATAGGGTCCAGGGGAATGGTCAGAAGCTGGAGCGACCGGAATTCCAGACTCGATAAAAGACTTATGAGCAAACATCCATTCCATTTTTTCTTCACCGTATTCGATCCACTTCTCACCATGATAGTGAGCATAAGTGTAGAATGGCGCAGGGATATAACCACCGTTGGCTATGCGCTGCAGCAGTGTCGGATTCACTAGGGAGCAGTGCTCAAGCCGGTGACGTGTATCCTGACGAGGATACTCGCGTTGCATCCGTTCATACGCATTCAGCACCATATCGATTGTGACATCACCGTTGGCATGGATGGCGATCTGCCATCCAGACCGGTGAGCCTCTTCGACAACCTCGTGGATCTCTTCTTGAGTCATCGTCAGGATACCAAAATCATCTGGGCGACCCGCATATGGAGTGCTCATTGCCATAGTGCGCTCAGAGGCCGAACCGTCAGCGGAGAATTTTACTGGGCCAATACGAATCCACTCGTCCCCAACTCCGGTGCGAATCCCCGCTGATTGAAGGGCCGGGAAAGTCCCACCTCTAGCCATCAAATTCATACGTAAGGAAAGATTGCCCTCGTCTCTGGCGTCCTGGTAGGCGACGAACGCCGTTGACCCCGTACCCGCCTGATGAACTGATGTGAGCCCCGTAGCATTCATTTCTTTGCAAATCACGGAGACCCCATCTGCACGTTCTTCACGCGTTGACCCTGACGGCACATTGAACGCACCGCGCGCGCGCTCAGCAACCTTCCCTGTGAGCTCACCACCTTCACGATAGAAGTGACCTCCAAACGGGTCCGGGGTGTTGACGGTGATACCTGCTACTTCAAATGCCTTTGAGTTGTATACACCTGTGTGGCCGCCACGATGTCCAACTACGATGGGGTGTTCCCTGCTTACCGCATCAAGGTCTACACGGTTTAACGGACGCCCCTCTTCCTGCTTTGTATCATCATACATATAACCGACAATCCACTCACCGGGCGGAGTGTTGGCTGCCCGCTCACTCAGAGCATCCTGGATCCGAGCAACACTTCCGAGGTTAGTGTTCACATTCTTGAGTGCGTTTAAGCCCGCGCTAGAAGGATGAGAATGTGCGTCTATAAATCCCGGCAACACCGTCATTCCAGAAGCATCTATCACCTCAGTATTTACAGACTGGAGATTTTGGATGTCTTCATTTGAACCAACTGCCATAAAACGTCCAGCCTTTAGAGCAAAGGCTTCCGCGACCGGATAATCAGCATCCTGAGTGAGCACCCTGCCCCCGATGACGACAAGATCAGCTCTCACATTTCCCGGATCTGCTATCGGTGCACACCCGCTCGCCAAACCCGCAGCAGCAACAGTGCTAATTCCCAGGAAATCCTTTCTACTGACATCAGCCATCTTATGCCTCCTACGAGTGATTCTTATCCATTTTTCTTGATCCAATCAGATCGTATCGCACTGTCTGCACTCAAGCCATAAAAGGAGTGAGCAAGCAGACCGACTGCGATACTTGATCCCGACATAAAACATTCCATCCGGAACTCAAAAAACTGGACCCACAGCCCTCCGCACTGAGTCAACTTCGTCAGCTATATCCCTGTCACATTCAGTCATCAAGCTCACTGAAATCGTGCAGACAAATCCCGCTATAAAACGCGGGATCATCTCGTAGAGGTCGTAGAATCTTTCCTTAAACCAGATCGTCCATACGACCGTCACTACGAACCCGCCTATCATCCCGGCTATAGCTCCAAGTTTGGTAGTTCTCTTCCAGAAAAGTGAGCAGAGAACTACCGGCGTGAAGGCACATGCGATACCCGACCAAGCGAATAGTACGAAGTAGAAGATAGATGCCGGTTCAGTCAGTGCCACCACTAGCCCCACCACCCCGATCAAAACCGTTACCCCTCGCGCTAGATTTGATAATGTGCGCTCCGAAGCTCGGATCCCCATCGCTTTCTGGACGATGTCCCTAACTACTGCGGACGATGCGAGAAGGAGGAGTGAGTCGACTGTCGACATGATCGCGGCAAGCACGACTACAAGAAAAATTCCTGTAAAGAAAGCTGGGAAGAGGGTTGCGCTCATCTCCGGCAAAATCGTCTCCGGATCTGCTAAGCCAGGGAATAGCGTGCGTCCCGACATTCCTCCAAGGACCGCCCCAACATCAAAGCCAATGACACAGAGCACTGCCCAGAAGCCTCCTTCAACAATCTGCTTCTGGTCACGCGCTGCCATGAATCTGGTCAGGAGCTGTGGAGAGCCTAGGAAAGCAAACCCGATCGCGACAAATCCGAATGCGCTTGCTATACCGGCCGCGCCGAAACCAAACTGGCCCATTGGTCGAAGTAATGCAGGGTCTGCAGCTGCCAACCCTGTAATCATCTCACTCCAACCACCAGCAGCAGCAATGCCCACGATAGGAAGAGCAATCAGGCATCCGAGCATCAGGATGCCTTGTAAGAAGTCTGAATAAGCTACTGCCTTGAATCCACCAACCGTCGTATAGAATAGGACGATGACTAGGCCAATCCAAACACCTTCTGTGTAGCCAGTACCGAGAAAAGAATCAAAAGCCTTACCAGATCCCGTTAGTTGTGCGGCAGTATACGCCATCACCATGCTCAGAATAATGATTGCCGAGATCCAACGGAAAATATGACTCTTATCTCGAAACCGATCCGTGAGATAATCAGGAACAGTGATTGAGTCGAAGCGATCCGTGTATTCCTTGAACGGTCGAGCAACCCAGACCCATGCGGAAGCAACACCCAACACTTCCCCGAGAATAACCCAAAAAGCGTGGACACCAATCGCGTAACCCATACCTGTTAGACCCAACAGGAGCCAAGCACTTTCCCCTGTAGCATTGGAGCTAAAGGCGATCACCCAAGCGGGCAGACGCTTGCCCGCAACGTAGTATCCTTTGAGATCTCGAGATTCTTTGCTACCCCAGAAGGCAATCCCAAGCAGGATAAAAGCGTAACCAACGAGGACAGAGATAACCGTGACAGAGGTCATCCAGGCCCGATCTCATCTTGATTCGTCTCTCGATGCCTCGATGTGATGTGGCGCTTCTGGGCTCTATAGAATGCAACTTCGAGTCCGAGACCCAGGCCCACAGCACAAAAAAGAAGGATCCATGCATCAATCGGTAGGCTTGACATCACGATCCCACCTTGTCGCAAGCCCTCCCTAATTTCTCCATACCTTCAGCAATTTCATCAGCGGTGATCAGCAGTGATGGGCCGATCCTAATGACTGTACCGTTAAGTCCACCCTGGCCAATTAGTAGGCCCTCATCTCTGGTTGCAGCCAGCAGGGCTGCCGTGCGTTCTGTATCCGGTTCTTTCGTCTCTGGATCTTTCACGATCTCCATGGCCTGCATCAAGCCCATACCTCGAACATCACCAACCCATGGATGTCGTTCTTGGATATCGATCAGAGCTGCACGTAATTCCTCACCTCGCGCAAAAGCATTTTCCGGTGCTGCTTCCTCTCGAAGCACGTCCTGTGTAGCACAGAGAGCGGCCATGGATACAGGAGTGCCTCCGAACGTTGAAATCGTTTTACCCTTCCAGGCGTGCGCGATCTCATCGGTTGTTATGGTAGCACCTACAGGAGCCCCATTCGCGATACCCTTTGCCATAACCATGATATCCGGTTCGACACCCCAATGCTCTATACCGAACCAGTGCTTTCCGGTCCTACCGAAGCCTGCCTGAACTTCGTCGATAATCAGGAGGCCACCATAATGACGAATCACCTCGGCAGCTTTCTGAAAATAGCCGGAAGGCGGAACAACGTAGCCTGCCACACCCATAATGCTTTCGGCGATAAACGCTGCCGGACGACCATTTGTTGTCGTGATGATGACCTCTTCAAGGTCTTCCACAAACTTGTTCACACATGAGTCGTCACAAGGCTGTTTGAAAGGACAACGGTAGGTATTGGGGGATTTGGCGTGTTTAATGCCCGCCACGGGGGTTGCTAGTGGTCTCCATCCTGAATGAGCAGTTACGCTCGTAGCCATATACGAACGACCATGATATGCAACACGCAGCCCTATGATTTCGGTTCGTCCAGTTGCCAGAGACGCCATCATTAAGGCTGTTTCAATTGCCTCCGTCCCTGAATTAGTGAAGAACGTTCGCTTGAGATCTCCCGGCGCAATGTTCGCTATCTTTTGCGCAGCTTCCACTTGGGGGGCATTCGCGTAGAGTGTCGAAACATGACCCAGGCGACCCATTTGATCAGTCATTGCATCAACAACGCGCGGGTGGCAATGACCTACTGAGGTGGTCAAGATTCCACTGAAAAGGTCAAGGTACTCGCTGCCATTCTCATCCCGGACACGAACACCCTGTCCTTCTGTCAGGCAGAGCGGTTCGGAGTAGAGATGCAGCATGGATGGGAGGAGGTATTCCTGCTGTCCAGCAATAATGTCTGGGCCCAAAACAGCTGAGGTTGCAGTTGGATTCATAGTGCTTTTACTGAGGTCTTGATCAGCGGCATCAATCTACCAACGTGATATCACAACTCGCTGATCGGTGAAGAAGGAAATAGCATCTTTACCCTGCGCCTTCAGGTCTCCGAAGAAGGAATTCTTTGAGCCACCGAACGGAAAGAAAGCCATGGGTGCAGCCACACCAATATTGATACCAATCATGCTAATGCCTGCTTGGTATCGGAACTCTCTGGCAGCCTTGCCACTCGTTGTAAAAATCGAACATGCGTTCCCGAACAAACTGGCATGCATCATGCCAACAGCCTCATCGACATCCCTCGCCCTGTTGATGCCGGCAACCGGTCCAAAAATCTCCTCTGTCGCTATTGAGAGATCCGGTGAGACATCTTCAAAAACTGTAGGTCCAACCCAGTACCCATTTTCTAGGCCTTCCACAGTGGCACTCCGCCCATCGAGCGAAAGTTTTGCTCCGTCAGCTACCCCTTGATCAATAAAGGAAACAACACGATCACGGTGTGCTGCAGAAATCACCGGACCCATATCCGTAGTCTCCTGAAGGCCATCACCAAGCCGAATTGAAGACGCGGTATCCAGCATTCTATCTCGAATCTCAGTATGAGCGTCACCCACACCCACAATCACGCTGCCTGCTAGGCAACGCTGACCCGTAGAACCAAAAATTGAACCAGCACAAGCATCTAGTGCGACGTCCATATCAGCGTCTGGTAATACGATCATGTAATTCTTGGCTCCACCAAGCGACTGGACCCGCTTCCCAGCAGCAGAAGCTCGTTTATAAACGATCTCTGCCACTCTGCTAGAGCCAACAAACGATACTCCAGCGATATCAGGATGGTCACAAATTGCTTCAACACTCTCTTGCCCACCGTGCACGACATTCAACACACCTGGAGGGAGCCCAGCCTCCTCCACTAGATCAATGATCTTTTGATGTGTTAGTGGATCTTGTTCACTGGGCTTGAGGACCACGGTATTCCCAGTTGCCACAGCGTATGGCCAAAACCAGAGAGGAATCATTACTGGAAAATTGTAGGGGGTAATGACACCGAAGACACCGATTGGTTGGCGCCACGATGCACTGTCTATACCGTCGGCAATCTGCTCAACGGTATCACCCATCATGAGAGATGGTATCCCACAAGCGTGCTCGACATTTTCGATACCTCTTTGAATCTCACCGCGCGTTTCCGCAATGACTTTTCCATGCTCTGTTGTGAGCAACTGCGCCAGATCTTCCTTATGCTCATCCAGCAGTGCCTTGAGTCGGAAGAGGACCCTAGCCCTTTCAGGTGATGGAGTAGACCGCCAACCTGGATAAGCAGTTTTTGCCGCCTGAACGGCTTTATCGACATCAGTGCCAGTGGACAACGGCACACGCCCAATCTCTCCACCTGAGGCAGGGTTGGTTACCGTAAGAGTCTCTGAGTGCGATACCCCACACCACTCGCCTCCAACATAATTTTGGACCATCGTACTCATATCAGAATCACATCCTTGAGCTGTCGCGTGAGCTTCGTGTTGCCGGAGTGCAAGTCGGCCACTGGGCTGTCCTTCCACCACGACCACCCATCACCGTCCGCCTCTCCCGACTTACCTTTTCGTTGTCTTCAGAAGCCAGGTACACCAATGAAGCTGCCAGAACTGCATTGTTCTTAAGATCGTCAAATATAAGCTTATCGAAGGTATCACGGTGTGTATGCCAAGTATGGGAACTGTAGTCCCAAGAAAGTGCCCCTAGGTTGAACGCGGGAGCACCGTGGCAGACAAATGAAGCGTAATCTGACCCGCCGCCTCCTGGGTTTCCAGGTATGTTGAGATTGACGTTACCTGCGACTTCGGCAGGAACATGTGACAACCAGTTTGCTAAAGACGCTCCAGCTTCGATGAAGCCCTGCGCAGAAAGATTTACGATTCGCCCGGTACCATTGTCTTGATTGAATAGCGCTTGCAACCCTTCGACAATTTCGGGATGATCCTCCGTGAAAGCCCTCGAGCCGTTGAGGCCCTGCTCTTCACCACTCCATAAACCAATCAAGATCGTTCTCTTCGGGTTCGGATAGACCTCCTTGAGAATCCGCATTGTCTCAAGCATAAGGAGAGAGCCGCTTCCATTATCTGTCGCCCCAGAGCCACCCTCCCACGAGTCATAGTGGGCTGAAAGCATGACATACTCATCCGGGATCTCAGTTCCCGGAATCTCACCGATCACATTGTATACTGGCACTTCCCCAAGATTCTCTGCCTCAGCAGTCAAACGAAGTACCGGGTCCTGTCCATTCTTAGTGAGGCGATACACCAGACCGTAGTCCTCGCAGGATAACTCAAATGTTGGAGTATCTCTGTTATACGCATTAAAGACCCTTGTCGTACCATATGAGCCTGGCCACTGGGAGGTGATGATACCGGCTGCACCGGCTGCTTCGAGTTGTGCATGTAAGTCTCGGCGGCGCCCATCCACAGATCCAGTAGACTGAAGATTCCTGTTCCAAGCTTGTTGGCCGTTAGCTCTATCTTCGGCCATTCGCTCCGCGGATCCAGGCATAGCAAACTCTGTCCACTGTTCATTCGCACGACACGTTGGTTCTGGAAATGAGAGCATGACCCACTTGTCATTCACTGTAGCCAGAAAGGATTGCCAATCATCAGGAGAGCTAATGTCAGGCACATACGTAACCCTAGCATTGATCGGACGTCCGTCCGTACCAGGGCTCCAAGCTAGAATCCGGCCCTCAAGTGAACGTACACGGGGAGAAATCAGGTCCACATGACTTGGGCCTCGATTCCAACCCTCCCATGTCCCGTAACGCTCCATACGTGCTTCGATACCCCAGCTCCTGAGCACTTGAACAGCCCAGTCCTGAGCCATTTCCATCCCTGGTGAGGCAGTCAAGCGAGGTCCTATTGAGTCAAGCAGTGACTGCGCTAAGCTCTCGAAGTGTGAGTTATCAATTGCCTGATCCCAAATGCCCTGGAGTACTGGGTCTTCGGTCGCTAAGCGTTGTGCATCAAGGTCTCTTGGTGTCAAACCCATACCCATGATCATCAAAACGAGTCCAGCGTGTACCGCACGTGATTTTATCACCATCTCCATCAAACCTCTCCTTGGTATTTCGTTACTCACCGCAAATCTCTGAAACCCCCAAACATTCGCTGCACAATCTCAGCCAGGCGATCGTGTGGCAGTGCCGGAACTGTATATCCATTAATACCTGTTAGTGTCTCCGCAGCGAGCATTGCATTTAGAATTGCTTCCTCAGTCGCATGGACAGAAGCGGAAATAAAAGGATTTAACATGTCATTCGGCAGCATTTCCAACCCCACTGCCCTCGAGCGCTCCGCAGCTGCCGATCGGTTCGCAGTCGTAAACCCGATGAAGATATCTCCTGAACCGTTGTATCCCATGCCACCAATACGGGCGAGACCCATGGTCGTGCGGGTAACTAAACGCTTGATCTGCGTCGGCAAGAGTGGTGCATCAGTTGCGAGAACAATAATGATTGACCCAGCACCTTCTGGGATGGGTTCCATCTTACCCGCTGCATCTTCTCCATCGTCACACCACCTAACACCTGAACGCCTCAGCTCGGCCGGAATCAATCGATCTGCGTAACATGCAGAAGGTTCAAGCAACATCTCGCCAACAGGTATGCCTGCGACTCGCAAATCACTACGGGAACCCTGATTACATTGGACCAGTATACCGACAGTGTAGTCGCCTACACGCCGAGACGAAGACCCGATTCCCCCCTTAAAACCGTGGCAGCGCATACCCGTGCCCCCTCCGACCGCACCTTGCTCGACCGGGCCACTACGAGCTCCATCGAGCGCTGCGAAGGCATGCTCAGCTGTGACATGGAAGCCATTAATATCATTCAAGCTGCCATCATACGTCTCAGCCACTACAGGAAGCGCCCACAGAAACGAAGGATCGCGATCCCGCTGCCAAGCGATCACTGCATCACGCACAACTCCGACGCTATGCGTATTCGTAATCAAAATAGGGCCCTCAAGTAGTCCGGAGTGCTCGATCCAGGTAGTCCCAGTCATTTCACCATTGCCATTCAGACTGAACCAAGCCGCAAAAGTCGAATCCCCGGACTCACGACCACGCGGTAGGATCGCGGTAACTCCCGTCCGAATGGGCCCTTCTCCAACAATAAGCGGACCTTGACCCTCTATAATTGTCGTGTGTCCAACTTCGACCCCTACCACATCAGTGATGGCATTATTCAGTCCCGGCTCACCCTGTAATGGAATACCAAGTGCTCTAGCATTTGGGACTTTTTGTGCACTCACCTTTAGGGCGCCCACCAATGAGCGGCTTCCAACCATCCAGGCTGGGACCTCCAGCGAACCCAGGGTAAATCCCAAGATTACTAGCAGAGGCAGAAGATGCAGTCTTCGGGGTCTAGAAACGTCCATGGAGAGCTAAAGCCTTGCCAAATTTTTCACGTAGACAAACTCTGATTTCTTCACGGACTGTACCGAAAGACGCCCGTATCGGATGAGCTCCATATCGGCCAACTTCGGGTCTGACTTGATCTCGGATAGCCCGAGTGGCTCATCCACGTTCTCGATCTTTGAGACAAATTCGACATCAACCATCCACCAGCGAGGATTATCCGGAGAGGACTTAGGATCGAAGTAGTCACTGCTCTCATCAAAGGCATAATGATCTGGGTACGCCTCCTTACACACTCGGGCAATACCAACTACCCCGGGGGGTTTAGCATTTGAATGATAGTAGAGAACCTCATCGCCGGTTTTCATACTCCGCATATTGTTTCGAGCCTTATAGTTCCGCACACCTTCCCAACAAGTAGAACCATCTTTCTCGAGGTCTTCGATCGAATAGACGTAGGGTTCAGATTTCATCAACCAGTACTGCTTCGCCATGAACTGTTAGCTCCTAGGACCAGTAGGGGAGCACATTATGGGGCCACAAACCCGTAAAGGCGACCCGACTGAATCTTATGCCCTAGCGGAGCCAATCTCGACCTTGATCCCTCTCCATTTCCCT
>Ga0114933_10006413_pt1 | contig 10443 bp, 21 predicted proteins | sample 4SBtaG_FD_89691 | JGI IMG/M metagenome (GOLD analysis project Ga0114933, IMG submission 89691) | Deep subsurface microbial communities from Kolumbo volcano to uncover new lineages of life (NeLLi) - 4SBTROV12_W25 metaG | ecosystem: Environmental > Aquatic > Marine > Volcanic | place: Kolumbo... | reverse complement strand
TTGTAGGCCAAGAAATGTCCATCATCAGTGATTGGTAGATGTTTGTTCTGCATGAAATCAAACAGTTCTACAATCGCTTGGTCAGAAGGGTTATCGTTCATGTTATCCAAGAAGTTTAACATTGGGTCGATATTGAAACCTTCCTTCCTCATTTGTAGGATACGATCCGTAAACAGGTCTGGCATAGGTACTCCTTGCCAAGTTAGTTCACCCTTCTCCACATGGACGTAGCCATCGCAGTAATGTTCTACTGTAGAGGCCATGTCATAGGATGCCTCAAAGTGTTCTACGTTTCCATTTTCAAGATAAGCTACTAAAGCTCCGTAGTTATGGTGGGACTTGTTAAAAGTGTAAGGCTTTCCACCTACAAAAGCATTTACAGTTCCATTGTTACTAATGATATACTTCATTACTCGTTTTCCTTTTTGCTAGTGTTAATACTATCAATATACTCTGCTACCATTTCAATATCGTCTTGATCAATCCAGCGACCTGCTATCTTGAGCATCGGATAATACTCTATGATTGTATCATATATATCGTCAATGTCAATCACTGATGTTTCAAGTTTTTCAAAAAAATCGCTATAAATTCCAATTCTTTTTGCTGAAGATACTAACCCCTTGATTGCCTCTGACCCATCAGGCCTAGCCTTCTCAATAAACTTCCCTAGCTCACCATGTGTCTTACACGCTTTGCTAATTTTCTGCAACTCTGACACGGCGATGTTGTAGCCTTTATTACCCGAAGACCAGTTGTTTTTATCCGAACTTTCATACGTTGTAATACTATCTTTGTTGAGTTCAAGTTGGTATCTAATTTCAGTTGTTAGAAGTTCACTAGCATCAGTCCAGTTTGATCGCTCACGCAACTTCATAGACTTGACAGTAGAAGGAGTGAATATATAGACGTTACCAGCAAGCACTTCTACGTCTGCACCTATCTCTGTCAGGTTATTAAGAATTTCTTTTAGCTTGTACAAATTCATTGATTTACCATTGATGAAGTAGTCATCACGAGAGCTTTCTAAAAAGAACGCATTTTCTCTTTTGACGCTTACAGAAGATGGATCACTGTACCACTCACCAGAGTCTCTACACCTCAACACTTCACACCTCTTATGCCCACCTCCTGAGCTACGTCCCGATGAAGCTCCAGCGGGAGGCTTTGGTAGAGTGCTTACATTAACAAGCTCTTCACGGTTTGCGCCTAAAGTTTCCAGTACGCTTTCCTGATACTGATTACTCCCTCTTATCAGATATACAGTGCCTTCTTTGTTCTCCGACAAGAAGTGTTTGATCTTACTTATAGCACCTTTTTTCTCGTCCTCTAAGATAACTGTCATATGTTGAGAGGGTACTACTTTTAGAGTTTTGATTTCATTTCGCTCTATTGTAGCACGCCACTTTGATTTACTGTACTGCACAACAGCGTCACCATTCTCCACCCGTTCAGGAAGTTTTACTCCGTTCCACGCATCCTGCTCGAACAGTTGAACACCGTTGTAGGTAGTAACCTCCTGCACCGCTTCCCTAATCGTTTTAACACGCATTAAGTTGCCCTGCATATTTACTAAGGTCTTCCGTGCTTTCCACAGGGTTTCACACTCATTAACATAATCTTGAACTTGAGTATAAATTTCTGTTAGTATTGACTCTACTCTGTTATGGATAAACCGCTTAGTCCTCTCATTGTAAGACAGAGATTCACGACTTGGTGTGATGTCAACATCGCCAATGTTTGCGTAGATGACCAGTCCATTTCCATTCCACAACATGTCATACGTTTCACTGTCTTTATCCATTTGATCTGCATCTACTTCGTATGCAATCTGCCCCATAACAACTACATTCTTAGCGTAGTTACTGTACGTTGTGTCAATCTTCCAATCTTCGCCAGACATTACAGCATTGCCTTGAGAGTCAACCTCAACACCAATGTCAATATTAATGTTGGGCTGTACTGCAAAGTATTTTAGCACGGTAGATGCTTCACGAATGAAGTCGTGTCTGTCTCCAGAGTAAGTCGGGAAAGAAACCTTTAGTCCATTTGGTTCATCAGTTGGTTGCTCTGAAAGCAATGCAAACACAGGTTCACCATTCTCATTCTTATAAGCTGAGAACGTCATGTGATTGCCGTTGTAAAAAGACTCGACCATGAATTGATCTGTATATGCAAACGGAGACTTACTACCAAGACCAAGACATCCTACAGCATCGTTAGAGTCAGTCTTATCTGATCGGAAGTAAGTAGTATATAGACTCATGCAATCTTCTCTACTCAGACCAGTGCCGTAATCACGGATGTAGAACTGGTTATCAAGACTGGTAGGTAGATGCAAGTCAAAAGGGTTTTCCCTGCAACCTGCGGCAACATGAGAGTCATACGCATTGGTAGACAATTCACGGACAACAGCTAGGATCTTATTAGAGTAAAGACCGTCTGATAGAATAGCAAATGCTTTTGCTGTTGCGTCAATGCTGTAGTTTGATTCTACAAAGTTTTCTGATTTAGTAATCGTGTTAGTGCTAGTGTGTAATTTCATTGAATTTTCCTCATTTCAATAGTGTGTGTTTAATTAACATGTTTAAGTATAACATAGTTATCGTCAATGTCAACCCTAAAATCCAAATATTTTTTCAAGATTATCGAAAAAGAAATCAAATTCTATTTCAAACTCTGGTATTCCCTCCTCATCTATATATACTTCAACCTGTTCAGGATAAGTAATAGACATATATTGTAATCTTTCAAACAGATCGTTGTCTTCGTCATACATTTTATTCGTAAGGCCATCTTTCAGCCATAGTGATATTTACATTTTCTATATCGACTAGCCAGCGTCCATACTTGCCAGTCTTTCCTGTTCTAATTATAATCCAGCCTTCTTCGTCTTCCTCGCCCTCTAGGAGCAACTCTAACGCATCTCTAGCTACATAAAAGTCTGGCTGACCACGCTCAGGAGTATCAACCCCTAGAAAACGTGTGCGTATCTCCTTAAAGACTTTGAAACCCAGATCAACCAAAAAGTCTGCCGTGTCTCCATCCACACATTTAATTAGCTTTGCCCTATATTTGTACATTATTCATCTTCTTCCTTCAATCTATCTATAGCTTGTTGTATTAGGTCTTTAACCTTCTCTATTTCTTCCCTGTTAAGCTCTAGTATGTACTTAGTCGGTGATGTCTCAGACTGTCTAAACTCAAAAAATCTCATTCTGGAAACATCCTATTCCAGCAATCGTCACATGTATTGCTTATCATTAGTTCTCGTTGCCCTGCTGTTAGGTGTGGGAAGCAGTCCTGAATAAGCGCACCGTTATGCCAAGCATTATAATCAGGCTCGTCAACGTATACTTTCTCAGTGTGGTCACAATATTTACATTCAAGTTCTAATGTTAAATCTTCAATCATCTTTCACCTCTACTGGTCTGTCAATTAAGTCAACAATCTCTTGTGGAATTTCCTTTATTCTAACATACCTATAGGGCTTTGTCAACTCTTTTCTTGAATTTGTTTTGACAATTCTTGTGTTTAACTGCTCTGGATCGTATAAAGTATAAGTTATTCTCTTTTGTTTTGCTACAATAATCCTGTGGCATCTGTTACCACTGTCATAAAAATGAGTGTGCCACTTGCCCCTGTATAAATACGGTGCGATCCCATTAGTTTTGTTAAGACCGTAATTGTCATTTAACAAAGTAAAGTAATCTCTAACAATGTAGTCAGAACCCTGATACCAGTTGCCTGTACGTTCACCATCCTTAATTTCCGGCAATAAGACATTCTTGCGATACTCCCAGAGTATAATTTGTACATACTGCTTTTTTATTTCCGGAATATCTTTTTCGTGTGAATGATAATATTTATGATTTACCTCTATTAAGTCTACATGATCTACTACTACGAGCTTTTCTTCTACTCCGCTATCAAAGAACATACAGAGAAGAAGTATTAACGATTTCATTTTTTCCATCCCTTAGTTAATATTCTAAGAGCGTTTTGTCCTAAAAACTTTTCGATAATTTTATCGTCTATATCCAGCCCTTTAAGATAGGCAGTTATTCTCGGAAGTTCCGACATGTCTACCAATTCATCTGGCGGGTCTGTAAACCCGTCAAAGTCTGTACCAATCGCAGCTACATCTGTTCCGCAAACATTGATAATATGATTGAGTGTTCGTTCTATATATTTAAGCCCAAGACCCGTATCAGTTGGCGAAATCCAGTAGTTCATAAATATTATGCCAGCTACACAGCCATTATCTGCAAACCATTTAAGTTCCCAGTCTTGCAAGTTATAAGAAAGCGGATTAATTTCAAAAACTCCGTTGTGCGAAGCAATTAAACATTGAGACTTTCTATTTGATTTCACGATTTCGTAAATCCTCTTCCTTGCTTTTAATGTGCAATGTGATATGTCTATTAACATACCCATATCCAACATCTTCTCTACCACCTCTTCTCCCAGTGGTGTTAATCCCTTTGTTTCATCCCATCTGCCAGTTACTTCGCGCCAATCAAGATGCGAAGCTCCGTACTCAGGATACGGAAATACTGGATACACACATCTATTCGGGTAGAAGTGAGCCAGACCCAGATAAGCTACACCACGATCATAAAACGTCTGTAGATTATTGAGAATCTCTTTCTTCACGGCATCTGGCTCAATTACGGAGTCAGTAACTCCCAATTCCACCCTTTTTCTTTCTACTATTTTTCCTCCCAGTTCTCCCTGTAGAGAGTGCGCGCCCTCCACAGAATGAACAACGCACATATCCCCAGCGCGAATAGCTCGCTTAATATCGTTTGCATCTTTAGCTATCACAACCTCTCTAGCGTACTCAGGTCTTTTTTTATTATATAGTTCAACTTGTTGTTCCATGTCGTCTAACATACTTATCGTCACATCAAAGTATGAAGGATCAACAATTTTCTTTTTTATACTGGGAAACAGCCAAAAAAGTTTTCTTACCAGAGACATGTCGTCAATCCATCCCTGCTCCAGAACGTATGCCGTTGAGAGCAAAACATCCATTCCACCCTCCTCTAGCTTAGGAAATGTCACTCGCCCACTGAAAGGCCAGAATTTTTCCTTAAAAAACTTTTGTAATAACTTCGGCTTCTTACTTCCAATGTCTCTATGAAACACGGAACTTTTAAGGGACGGATGCGAATGTAAGTCAACGATTGTCGATTTCTCGTGTAGTTCTTTCCAACTCATTATAATTTCCCCATTAACTCTAAAATGAAAATAACAGCGCAAGCTCCGAACCCTACTATTAGGATTGGAGCTATTGCAAATATCATAAACAATATACTGTAACCAGCTATCTTATTAAGTATTTCTTTTACCATCTAAACTGAAAGAAGAAAGAATGAAACGGTGCTGGATAAACAGGTATTGGCTGTGGTTGTATAATCACAGGAGGGTGATATACTCTGTAAAATCCATGTGCTGGATGATACCTAGTCTCTACTGAAGGATAATTAAATGGGTGAACATATGGTCTACCGATTATTATATTTCCATGCCTATAGTTGTGGCTAGGCCTGACCTGTTGCTGTTGAGGTTTTTGTTGTTGTGGTTTTTGCCACTCTTGTTTTCCAAACCCCGCAGGTTTCTGTATAGGTCTTCCAAAGCCTTGAGGTAGTTGCGGCCTCGCTGTGTTTGGAGGTGTAACAACCCTTCGTTCTTGGGACGATTGTGGCCTTGCCGTAGTTGGAGGTTTAATAACCTTTCGGGATGGAGCCTTTGGCTCATCACCGTTGGCTTCGCCAACATAAGTTGATGCCAAGAACAACGCCGTTACAAATAATGCTAAGTATTTCATATGTTTCTCCTATCTAGTTACTATCAGAACCATAGTAGCTATAAAAGATAATATAGCAAACCCGATTCCTATTTTTTGATACAATATCACTCTTTTCTTTTGTTCCAATTCCTCTTTTGCCTTGCTCCATCCACTATCTCCGTATCCATACTTATAGACTCCTCCCATCTGTTTAAACTTTTTATAGTCCATAGTATCTACTTTCCATTGTAATCGTGAGGTATATTTAGTTTGTATTTGATGTCTTCCCATACAGCCGCAGAAAGTAACATACCTGCATCATTGTCTGATGGATAATGAACCCCCTGCAACATACGCGCCATTCCAACTGTTTCAACAGCACCATAGAATTTACTAGACAAATCAGGATACACCCAAGATAATAAAGCAGCGCACACACCAGCCTGTGCCGTATGTCCAGATGGATACGCAGGAGTTTGATGTGTCGATGTATTAACCACCTTGATTACTCTATTATGAACACCGGCCAACTGAAAAGGTCTTGGTCGTCCGTACTTATTTTTTAATTTTAATATAATTGGGTCAAGCTGATAGACGCATTTATTATATATACGCATAGGAAACGACAGACCTCGATCTTGCAGGATTGGCAAGAACACATTGATTGGGTCGTCGTCAACTAGCATTATAAGGTCAAATTGCTTTTTGCTAACGTCAGCGGTCAGCTTCTCAAGAAATTGTAACTCTTTTTTAGTTACATCGCTGTTGTTGAGGGGCGGTTCTGGTAGTATATTTTTCCAGTCTATAGTTACTAACTTAGACTTTCTATTCATTACAGAAAAATCATATCTACTCAAATCCTCTTCAAACTTTATGTCGTTGACCTTAGCAGTTACTTTGTTGTTGATTGCTTGCAGATAGTCCATTAGAAAAATCCTTTAATACTTTCAAGGATACCTGATCCACCACCGCCGCCAAAACCGCCCTTAAAAATAATAAGATAGGCTGCGATAGCCGCTACAATCATAAAGACTAACCATTTTCTCTTGGCCGCAACAGCATAAATTTTTTCTTTGGCTGCGTGTATCTTCTCGATACGATATTCTTTTTTCGCCTGATACCTAGCTGCGCGTTCTGCTCCTCGCTCTTCACGGGCTTTTTGTCGCTCTTCTCGCTTTGTTAGTTCTTCTGGCGTTTCGTTTTCTGGTGGCGTTTCTTCACCACCCCTAAAGAAATCCATGATCCATGTAAATATTCCCATTTTATGCTCCAATCTCTAGTATTGCGTCTACGTTACCGCCGATCCATACTTTAATATGGGTTTGGCTAACACCCACGAACCAGCTACCCTTGCCTTCTTCTCCAATGACAGCAGAGCCACCAAACATGTACTTATCATAATCTTTAGCTTTAGTGTAAACATTTACACGGCCAAGCTGATACTCTCCAACCACCCAATCTTCACGTTTCCAACCTGCTGGTGTAGTGTATTCTTGGAATAACTTTACGTTCTCTTTAATAATATTTTTAGGCGTACCATAATGAGAGTATAAAGTATCTAAAATGATTCTATCGCTTGGTAGAGAAATTTTATCCTCAGATGCTTTTCTACGTCTGGTTGGCTTGCTTGGTTTGCTTGCTTGTGGTTTTTTTGATACGCTACTCATAATAACTCCTATTTCTTGTTAATTGTAAAAGTGAACTCATTAAGCTCCTCAGCGTGTCCCACTTGGTGTAAATCCCAGCTATCCATAAATTCAGATAGTTCGCTGGTATCTTCTATACTCCAAGCGGATTCGATTTGGTCGTGTTCGTCAAACACCAGAATTGAATTTCTTTGCGCTTGTACATCGTTCACATCTAAATCTAGCGTCCTAGCCACAGCTACCGATATGGGGTTATCATTAAAGTTAGAATGTTTAATGTCGCTTTTGCTTACGCTAACTTCAATCATAGTATCAGTTGTCATTTGATTTCCTTTAATAGTGTTGGGCGACCCTTGCGTTCAAAATAAATAGAAGGAAATACAACACATACTTCCTCCCCATCCTCCAATTTATCAAAAGTCTCTTTTGTCAATTCAATGTCTATGCTATTTATTGTAACATAGAATCCACCCTTTACAAGTAGATTTCCAAAAATTCTGTCATTTAATTCCCGTTTAGTTATCTTGTAGATTCCATTCCCAATACTATCTTCCGTGATTTTATCTAGGCGCGCCATAATACGCTCCTTATAAGTGGAGGTGGGCGGAGTTGAACCGCCGTCCTGCATAGGTTTAATATCAGTGTCTACATGGTTAGTCTATTGTTATCGCACAACAAACAAGGCTATCCGATTATCGGAGTCAGGAAGTTTACTGCCATCATATGTATTTAGTTCAAGTACATAATCTTTATCAGAATTATCTGAGTCATCACTATTTGGTTTGCGGGGCTGTGATACCCTTGCCGCTAGGCGGCTAGTGAGAAATTCTCTTCTGCACTTAAAAAATGTAAACGATTTTTATAGTAGCCCTTCGTTCAACTACTCCATGCAACTAATATCTCTGCTATCAGTCGATACCTTCTTCACCCCCCTTTAACTCATCATCAATTAAACTGTTTCCGTCTTTTAGTTTTTCTACTTCTTCTCTTCCTTTTTCAGTAAGCTCGTAGTGGAAGTAACCGTCTTCCCCAACGAGTGGTTCCATAAGCCCCTTCTCAATTAGAGTATACAGCGCCTTCTCATACATATCTTGTGAGTAAGGCATTTTATTCAGAGGACACATTACTATGTCGTATTCTATAAACTCTGACTTACTCTCCTTACTCTTGTGTTTATCCTTGTTCTTTTGTCTATGTGCTTTTATGGCTTGTCTAGCTTTAGACGAGCTATCATACGCACCCACTATTACTCCACCAACTATATCATATTCAGTGACAGTAATTTCTTGAACAACGTAGATGAACTTTCTTTTTTTCATTTTAACTCCAAGTAGGGCGTGCAGGAATCGAACCCGCATCGGAGGCTTAGAAGGCCACTGTTCTATCCGTTGAACTAACGCCCCGTATGCCCTTAGTACGGAGCGTCTTCAACGTCTTGTGGTGGGTAGATAAAATATCTCTGTATGACTTCTAGTCGATCCTCTGCGTCCACAAGGGTATCCAATGCCGAGTCCACGTTATTCCAGTAGTCATCTGTTGAGTGATCTCCAATACCTACCCCTTGCTCTAATAATAAATCAAGCGATGCGAGAGCTTTTGACTGATCTGCTAAAGCCCTGTTCATCATATAATCTATCATTTTTCTTTTGTACTCTTTCATCTTTCCTAATTTCCTGTCTTTCCAGCTTATAATACCTTTTAATGTCTTTACGCATTATTCTAGGCATCTTTCGCCATTCGACCTTATCCAAGTCTATGCTTCCTAGTGTTAATAAAATCGCCAAAATCGCTTTCATTAGTAGAACTCCTCGCTACCTTGTTTATATCATAATCCCTATAAAGGGGAATATAATATATATCGTCAAGGCGTTTGATTTTCTTTAGAGTTTTCCTAATTTTTTTTACCTTCATCATACCCTCTGGCCGTGCATCCGCAACGATTGGCAGAGCCAGAACTGCTAACATAGCTAAAAATAGTGTTTTCCTCATCTTCTCCTCCTATTATATTATACACTTCGTGTATGTCAAATTAATTTCCCTTAGAATCTTCCATTCTCACACCAACCCCAGTTGCCGCAGAATACGTCTTGCCATTAGTATGGACTTTTGTCTCATTTGTAGCCGCACATCCCGTTAGACTCACAACCAGAAGCCCTGCGAGTAATGCTAGACCACATAATGCTGCTGATTTAATTTCCAAATTCTTACTTTTCATTTTAACCTTCCTGTTTAATTAAAGTTACTTCTTATAGTTTTCCTGTGTTATTGTATGTATAGCAAACATCGTGCCAAAGATAAAGCCTCCGATGCCCGCAGCCCAAGCTAAACTGTAAAGCCCCACTTCTATCACCCTTTCTAACATTAGTATATTAGTTCCATGAGTCCTAGAAATAACCAGATACCCACAGCGAAAGGTGCGAGAAGAATAAGTAGTGACTTCATAAATCTACTGTATCTATCTTCACTCATCAATACGCTCCAACTCGTTTTGCATCTGTTCTGAGTATGATTCATCTGACCACTCATCAACTACAACAAATTCTGCTTCGCCTCTCTGTAGCATCTCAACGAACTGTTGGTTTGCTTCTTCACGCGCTTCTTCTTCTGAATCAGCACGAATAGCTAACATGCTATCAACAGACATAATGTAAGTTCTACTCATCTTCAATATCCTTATCCTTTAGTATCTTTTCTTTTCGTAATGTATAGAGAGCCTGTAACAAGTCCTGCTCTAGCTCTGTAGCTTCAGTCAGGCTGTAGACATTGTTCTCTACGGTAAGCTCAACAGTGCTATCAACTAATTGAACCAACACATACTTACCAACATAAATATCAGTAATATAACTTTCGCCCATCTTGGTACGCCTCCTCTATCTCAGTTGTTGTAATTCTATAGTGCAACTCTTCTCCATGTTGGTCGCCATCAATCTCGTACATGTTATCGCTCTTGACATTTGTAATGTAGAGATTAAGATGTCCGTCAGTATCTTTGGCGATTTCGAC
>Ga0114933_10006407_pt1 | contig 10448 bp, 17 predicted proteins | sample 4SBtaG_FD_89691 | JGI IMG/M metagenome (GOLD analysis project Ga0114933, IMG submission 89691) | Deep subsurface microbial communities from Kolumbo volcano to uncover new lineages of life (NeLLi) - 4SBTROV12_W25 metaG | ecosystem: Environmental > Aquatic > Marine > Volcanic | place: Kolumbo... | reverse complement strand
TTTTCTGGTCAGCGGGCCAGTCACGGCGTAAAGCGAGTTCATCGTCATCCTGGTTCGATTGGTCAGTCAGCTGATCCGGCTCGCGTGTTGCGTGGGACTCGGATGGCTGGTCAGTACGGTAGCGCTCGGGTGACTGTGCGGCATTTGAAGATTGTCCGTGTTGATGTTGAGAATTCGATGATTCTCGTCAAGGGTGCGGTTCCTGGGCCGAATGGCGGTTTTGTCGTGATTCGGCAAACGAATAAATACTAAGGCTGGTGAAGTCCAATGATTTCTCTACCTGTTAAAGATAAGAGTGGGCAAGAAGTCGGAACTTACGAGTTCGATCCGGCTGACTTGGCTCCTGGTATTAACAAGCAGTTGTTGCACGATGTTGTCGTGATGTACGAGGCGAATCGTCGCGTTGGTACAGTAAAGACGAAGTCGCGTGGAATGGTTGCTGGTAGTACGAAGAAGTTGTATCGGCAGAAGGGTACTGGTCGTGCTCGTGCTGGTGCTCGACGGTCTCCTGTTCGTCGCGGTGGTGGTCACACGTTTGGTAAAGTGAATCGAGATTTTGGCTATCGATTGCCAAAAAAGGCGATTCGCTTGGCGACTCGGATGGCTTTGTTGAGCAAGTTTCAGGATGAAGAGGCGACTGTAATTGACTCGCTGGCGTTGGATGCACCGAAGACAAAAGAGGTTGCTTCGATGTTGAAGGCGGTTGGTGTTGGTGCTGATTCCTGTTTGTTGGCGATTGAGTCTCACGATTCGGTTGTTTGGAAGTCGTCGCGAAATATTGCTCAGTTGCAGGTTTCGCCGGCTGGTGGATTAAATGCTTACGATTTGCTTCGTCAAAAGCGGTTGGTGATTACCAAGGCTGCTTTGGATGGTTTGCGTGGCGTAGGTGCTGAAGCTTAGTTGATATTTCTGCCTTCGTTGGAGGCGGATTTTGACGTGAAGGGTTTGCGTCATGTCGGAAACAAAAAGTGGCGTCGATTTCGATGCTTACCAAGTGGTTTATCGGCCGCTTGTTACTGAAAAAGGCACGTTTGCCTCGGAAGAGGATAATGCGTACACCTTTCAAGTGAGTCCTTTGGCGACCAAAACTGACATTAAACGTGCGGTTGAAGAGCTTTGGGATGTGAAGGTTGTGGCTGTTCGGACTCAAAATCGTCGTGGTAAGCCGCGTCGGTATCGGATGGCTTTTGGTCGAACAAAAGATTGGAAGAAGGCGATCGTTAAGTTGCATGACGATGATCGCATCGCGTTCTTCTAGGGTTTGCAGTCAGGTTTTTGTCCGGGGGTTAGCGCCCCTCGCTCGTTAGAGCTCGAGCGGAGAATAAATCATGGGTATTCGACATTATAAGCCGACAACTCCTGGTCGTCGCGGTGCGTCAGTTAGCGATTTCGCTGACATTACGGATCGTAATAAGAAGCCGGAGAAGTCGTTAGTTGTTCGCCGTAAGAAAAAGGGCGGACGAAATAATCAAGGTCGGATTACTGCTCGTCACCGTGGTGGTGGACATAAGCAGATGTATCGCGTCATTGATTTTAAGCGAAACAAAGATGGTGTGCCGGCGAAAGTTGCGTACATCGAATATGATCCTTGTCGAACTGCGCGGATCGCCTTGTTGCACTATGCGGACGGCGAAAAGCGATACATTTTGGCTCCGGATGGAATCGAAGCTGGGGACACGATCACGAGTGGCGATGGGGCTGAGCCTAAGGTTGGCAATGCGATGTCGCTCGCGGCAGTGCCTCTGGGTATGTCGATTCATAATATTGAAATGCAGCCTGGTAAGGGCGGTCAGCTCTGCCGTAGTGCTGGGGCGAGTGCGGTGTTGAATGCTCGTGAAGGCAAGTGGGCTCAAATCACTTTGCCGTCGGGTGAAGTTCGGCGATTGCCGGCTAAATGTCGCGCAACAATCGGCGTGATTGGAAATTCCGAGCATGCCAATATTGTTTTGGGGAAGGCTGGCCGGAAGCGATGGATGGGGCGTCGACCTCATGTTCGCGGAACAGCCATGAATCCAGTTGCTCACCCGATGGGTGGTGGTGAGGGTCGTAACGCAGGTGGTCGTCACCCGTGTAGCCCGACTGGAAAGCTAGCCAAGGGTGGTTCGACTCGTAAGCGTAAGAAGGCCTCATCAAAAGCGATTGTTCGTCGCCGTAAATCGCGTCGATATGGGCAATTGAAGGTTTGAGGATTTGTGATTTGAGAATTCAAATCTGAGACGTGAAGTTTGCAGTTGAGATTGGAAGATATAGAACGGATCGAGATTTCACATTTGAAATCTGAGATTCAACAAGGGTTGACGGATGTCACGATCGCTCAAAAAAGGTCCCTTTGTGGACGAGAAGCTGTTGAAGAAGATCGACAAGCTCGACGAGACCGGCCGTAAAGAGCCGGTCAAAACTTGGGCTCGACGGTCGACAATCGCTCCTGAATTTGTGGGGCATACGTTTCTTGTTCATAACGGTCGCACGCACATGAATGTTTATGTGACCGAGGAAATGGTGGGTCACAAGTTGGGCGAATTCGCTCCGACCCGTACTTTCCGTGGGCATGGTGCGAAGGGTAAGCGATAAGGTTGATTGCGTTTCTAGCGGGATGCATTCGAGCTATAGAAATAAGCATTTCAGGCTTTGGCCTGTAGTGACGGTCTGAAGCAGGTTGCTCTGCAAGTTACCGTTAAACTTTTTGTTCGGAGTTGAGATCATGGCGCAAGTTAACGCCACTCATCAATTTGCCAGGATTTCACCAACCAAAGTTCGTCCATTCGCAGATTTGATTCGCGGAATGACGGTTGCGGAAGGTTTAAATCAGCTACGTTATCGACCCAATCGTGGTGCTCGCTTTTTGGAAAAGGTGCTGCAAAGCGCGGCGGCGAATGCTGAGGATAAGGGTGCTCGGAACGTTGATAATCTGAAGATTGTTGGGGCTCGTGTTGATGGCGGCCCGATGATCAAGCGGATTCGTCCGCGAGCGCGCGGGATGGCGTTTTTGGTGCGTAAACGAATGTCGCACATTCACGTTTCGATTGATGCTCCTGAACTAACATGAAACATTGTCTCCGAACTGTGAGCGAGAACTGAGGTTAGCAGTTTTCGCTTACGCGTCGGGTTGCAATTAGGATGTTTCGGCGTCCTTAACTTGAAGAATCAAGACCTGATTGAAAGGTGATTCAATGGGTCAAAAAGTTCGACCAACTGGATACCGCGTTGGAATCGTCGAGGATTGGCGAAGCCGTTGGTATGCATCGAAAAAAGAATTCGGTGCGTTACTGATTGAGGACTTCAAGATCCGCGACTTCGTCAAAACGAAATACCAATATGCGGGTATTCCGAAGATCGAAATCGAACGGACTCGCGACCAAGTAGTCGTCCACTTGTTCACTGCTCGGCCAGGCATCATTATCGGTCGTAAGGGGCAAGAAGTCGATCGCTTGAAGGCTGAGTTGGAAGATTTGACCGGTCGTCGGATGGAATTGAAGATCGTTGAAGTCAATACGCCATTTCGCAGTGCGGTTTTGGTAGCTGAGGACATTGCTCAGCAGTTGGTCAAACGCGGAAGTTTTCGTCGGATCGTCAAGCGTACGCTGGATCAAGTGATGGAAGCTGGCGTTTATGGGATCAAAGTTCAAGTGTCTGGCCGTCTAGGCGGTGCGGAAATGTCGCGGACGGAAAAAGCGATCCGCGGTTCAATTCCGCTTTCGACACTTCAACGTCACGTTGATTATGGTTTTGCAAAAGCAAAGACAGCCCAGGGCATTATCGGTGTAAAGGTCTGGATCGACCTGGGTGACTATAAAGACGAGGAGAATGGCGATGGCATTAATGCCGCGGCGGGTCAAGCACCGCAAAAGCCAAAGAAGACGCATAAAAGGTAATGCGACACGCGGTAACACAGTCGCTTATGGCGATTGGGGACTGCAAAGCGTTGAACCTGGACACGTTCGGGCTCAAACAATTGAAGCATGCCGTATTGCCGCGACACAGTACGTGCGTGGTATCGGTAAACTTTACATTCGCATTTTTCCTGATAAGTCCGTCACTGCTCGCCCACTGGAAACTCGGATGGGTAAGGGTAAAGGTGAACCGGATCATTGGGTTGCGGTTGTGAAGCCTGGCACGATTATGTTCGAGCTGGCTGGTGTTTCCCGAGAGGCTGCACGCGAATGTTTCGGTCGTGTTGCTCATAAGTTGCCAGTCCGTTGCCGTTTGGTTGGTCGCCAGCCGGGTAGCTAGGTGTTTGGCTTATTAGTGGAGACTATCGGAAGCCACCACTAAGATAATTGGTAAGTGAATCATGGCGAAAGCAAAAGAACTACGAGAGATGAGCGACGATCAGTTGCTGCATGAGTTGCGTGAGACTCAGCAGGAGTTGTTTCGACTTCGCTTTCAAGCGGCCACTGAGCGGCTGGATGCACCAGCCAATATAACTCGGTTGCGTCGTGATATTGCTCGAATCAAGACAATTCAGCGTCAGCGTCAATTGGCGACGACGGCAGAGGCGGAGAGTTAAACGATGAGGAAACGCGTCACTGGAGTTGTGAAGAGCGCCAAGATGGATAAGTCGTTGCGAGTAGAAATCGAACGACGATACCGTCACGCAAAGTACGGCAAGATCGTTAGTGGAAAAACCGTCTGCCGTGTGCACGACGAAAACAACGATGCCAACGAAAACGACGTTGTTGAGATTGTCGAAAGTCGACCGCGATCGAAGACAAAGCGATGGGACTTGGTTCGAGTCGTCTCGCGATCAAAGCATGGTTAATCTCTGGCCCGTTTATGCGGAGCTGGTTTAGTAATATTGTTCGAGGTTTTGAACCTCGGAATCTCGAAGTGATTTGAGAGGAAAGCGAACAGACCAATGATCCAGATGCAAACCAAACTGGACGTGGCGGATAACAGCGGAGCGAAAGTTGTCCGTTGTATCAAAGTGCTTGGCGGTTCGAAGCGTCGAACGGCTGGGTTGGGTGATATCATTGTTGTCAGTGTTCAAAAAGCGATCCCAGGCAGTGCGATTAAGCCAGGTACTGTTACTCGTGGCGTCATTGTGCGTTGTAGTCAACCGACTCGTCGCAGCGATGGGAGTTACGTTAGCTTTGACAAGAACGCGATCGTTTTGATCGACGGCGATGGTGAACCTCGCGGGACACGTATTTTTGGCGCTATCGCTCGTGAGCTTCGCGAACGTCGGTTCATGAAGATTATCAGCTTGGCGAGTGAGGTGGTCTAGTGAATATTCGACGTGGTGATAAAGTCCAAGTAATTGCTGGCTCGCACAAGAGTGAAGAATCCCGTGAAGTCGTGGCAGTTTTGGATGGTGGCAAGAAGCTTCGCGTGCAGGGTGTTAACAAAGTTTTCAAGCATGTTCGCCGTGGACATCCCAAAAGTCCGCAAGGTGGTCGCTTGGAACTTGAACTTCCCATCGATGCTTCGAACGTGCAGTTGTTCTGCGATGCTTGTGGTCAAGGTCGACGCATTGGCGTCCGTTATCTGGAAGACGGCAGCAAAGAGCGGTTCTGTAAGAAGTGCGAAGCTGGCCTGGGGCAAGTAAGCCCAGCGAAAGCCAAATACGCGAAGTCATAAACAATCATTTTCTTCGTAACCGGTTGAACCGGACGCGAGTTTGAGATTCATCGAAAGAACGATCATGGCTAGGTTGCTTGATCAATACAATAACGAGATCGTTGCTGCATTATCCGAGAAACTCGGTCGCAAGAATGCTCACTCGTTACCAAAGTTGGAAAAGATCATCGTCAGCATGGGGCTAGGCAGGCACATGCAGGATCGAAAAGTCTTAGAAGAAAACTTGGGACACATGGCGGCAATTTCCGGGCAAAAGCCGCAAGTCACGCGGGCTCGAAAATCAATCGCTGGCTTCAAGTTGCGTGAAGGCGTGGAAATCGGTTGCCGAGTGACAATGCGAAGCAAGCGAATGTACGAGTTTCTGGATCGATTGATTTCGATCGTTTTGCCTCGTGTTCGTGACTTTCGCGGTTTGAATCCAAAGGCCTTCGATGGACACGGTAATTACAGCATGGGTTTGACGGAACAATCCGTGTTTCCTGAAATCAATCCGGATCGCGTCAAAGTGATCCATGGAATGAATATCACATTCGTCACGACGGCTTCGAGCAACGAAGAGGGCTTGGTTCTGTTGAAAGAGTTTGGCATGCCGTTCCAGACGGATGAGACTGAGAAGTAGACAAGGATGTAGCGTTCGTCGCCAAGGTATTTGAGATTGGTGCCGAGTTCGCTTTCGCAAAGAGTTGTGACGGACTCGTTTGAACTTGAAAAGAATTGTTGGTTGAGTCATGGCAAGTAAGGCAAAGATCGAAAAAGCCAATCGTAAACCTAAGTTTAGCAGTCGGAGTGAACGCCGATGCCAGCTTTGTGGTCGCCCGCGAGCTGTCTATCGTAAGTTCCAGATTTGTCGGATTTGTTTCCGCAACATGTGTCTGGACGGTTTGATTCCTGGTGCTAAGAAGGCCAGTTGGTAGTAGGACTTTTTATCGTCCCTCGTCCTCGCTCTTAGGACGGAAGTTTCAGATTTTGACTTCTGACAAAGGCCGAGGACGGCGGACGACGAGGAAAGTCAGACGCTTTTATTTTGACTCAACGTTTGCAAATATCGGACTATAAGGACCCACTACTATGATGACGGACCCGATTGCGGACATGCTGACTCGCGTCCGTAACGCTTTGCGGATAGAGCGGTCGTTCGTCGACATCCCAGCTTCGAAGCTGAAGATCGGCATTGCCGAAGCTTTGGCTCGCGAGGGATACATTTGGGACTTCGAGGTTGTGGAGCAAGCTCCGCAGAGCGTTTTGCGGATTAACTTGAAATACGGCCCGAATGGCGAACGTGTCATTCAAAAGATTGACCGTGTCAGCAAACCAGGTCGGCGGATCTATGCCGGACTTCGCAATATGCCGCAAGTCTTGCATGGTTTGGGAATTTGTATTCTTTCAACGAACCAAGGCGTGATGAGCAATCGCGAAGCCAAGAGCAAAGGCGTTGGCGGCGAAGTTCTGTGTCAGGTTTGGTAATGGCGGCAGCTCATTGAGCGGCGCCCGAGACGGGTTGGCAAGCAATGTCAAGAATTGGAAAAAAACCGGTCACCATTCCTGATGGGACCGAAGTCAAACTAGATAGTGGCTCAATCTCCGTGAAAGGCAAAAACGGAGAGCTGAGTTTCGAATATCACCCGAACATGGAAGTTGAAGTCGACGCGGATGCCAAAGAAGTCCGTGTGATTCGACCGAACGATGTTCGTTTGAATAAAGCGTTGCACGGTTTGACGCGCAGTCTAATTGCGAACATGGTGCAAGGTGTTAACGAGTATTACGAACGGCGACTTGAAATTGTCGGCGTTGGTTACCAAGCGACATTGGAAAATAACGTCAAATTACACTTACAGGTTGGTTTCGCTAATACTGTAACGTTGCCAGTTCCAACTGGTGTGATTTGCGAACTTCCAGATAACACGCACATTTTGGTCAAGAGTGCTGATAAGCAAGCTGTTGGTCAATTTGCCGCAGATATTCGTGGCGTGCGACCTCCCGAACCTTACAAGGGCAAAGGGATTCGTTATCAAGGCGAGCACGTTCGACGGAAAGCCGGTAAGGCATTTGCTGGTCGTTAATCATCAGCAAGTTGGTTGTAAACAGCCGACACTTTGCCGAATCTGTATTTGATTGGTTAGTTACATGAAGATTTCAACACGAATTGCGAAACAACGACAACGACGCACATTCCGAACGCACAACCGCGCTCGTCGTGACGCGAACGGTCGAGTTCGTTTGTCGGTCTTTCGAAGCAATAAGCATATCTATGCTCAATTGATTGACGATGCGACCGGGCAGACGTTGGCAACAGCAAGCACGAATGAAAAAGATATCGCTGGCAAAGTTGGCGGTAACAAAGCAGCGGCCGCTGAAGTTGGTGCGGCGATTGCTAAACGTGCTGCCGAAAAAGGCGTGAAACAAGTCGCTTTCGATCGTGGTCGATTCGCCTATCATGGTCGAGTCGCTGCGTTGGCCGATGCGGCTCGAAAAGGCGGTTTGGAGTTTTAGTGAATTTACTTGATGCTGATCTTACTCTTAAGCTTACTCTCTTCAGTTGAGAGCCAGGGGTTAAGCTTAAGAGTAAGAACAAGATTAAGTTGCGAGATATTTTGGAGATTTGAACTGTGGCGACAGGTACTGCAAGGCCGGACTCTCCGGAAAAAGTCGTACAGATTCGAAGATGTGCCTGCGTGGTCAAGGGTGGCCGCCGGTTTAGCTTTTCGGCGTTGATTGTTGTCGGAAACGACAAGGGTCGAGTCGGTTATGGCTATGGCAAAGCGACTGAAGTTCCCGTGGCTGTCGAAAAGGCTGTGAAGAACGCGGATCGCTATATGATCGACGTACCCGTTGTTAACACCACGATCCCTCATGAGATCGAAGGTCGTTACGGTGCGGCACGCGTGCTGTTGATGCCAGCACTTCCTGGTACTGGTATCATCGCTGGTGAATGTGTTCGTTCAGTCGTTGAATCGGCTGGCATCACAAACATTTTGACCAAGAGTCGTGGTTCGAATAACCCAATCAACCTCGTGAAGGCAACTTTTGATGCTTTGAGTCGACTGCGAACTCGAGAAGACGTCGCACGACTGCGAGGAGTGGAAGTCTAATGATTCTTAATGATGTCCATCAGGGAATCCAAAAATATCGCAAGCGAAAGCGAGTTGGTCGTGGCACCGGTTCGGGGTACGGTAAGACTTGCGGTCGTGGTCATAAAGGATACGGCAGTCGAGCTGGCGCTTCACGTCGTCTAGGTTTCGAAGGCGGTCAAATGCCTTTGTTCCGTCGAATGGCGAAAGTTGGTTTCAACAACGCTCAATTCGCGACCAAAGTGGCCATCGTCAACGTTTCGACTTTGGAAAACGCTTTCAATGATGGCGACACGGTGACGGTCGACTCATTGAAGCAGAAAGGTTTGATCAGCGGTCGTTTCGACGTTGTTAAGATTCTTGGTAAGGGAGACATCTCCAAGAAACTGACTGTCCAAGCTCACCGATTTTCAAACTCGGCGACCGAAAAAATCCAAGCTTCGGGCGGAACGGTCGAAACACTAGTAAGCTAATAACAATTGATGTCAGCGATGGATGCTCGGACGCATTCGATTATTGGATGCGTTTCTTAATCAGAATTGATTGAGCACTCGTCGCTGACTTTTCGAGTTACAACCGGGTGAATCAGAAAACCTCGGTAGCTTTGACAAGCTGCGTTAGTGTTTTTAAAACTCACTCAATGCGTGTTGAAAAGCTGAATGCCAGGAACGCTGGTGGTTTCAGTTAATCATAAAGGTTGTGACCTTTGGTCACGGCAGGGGGGAATTCAGGACGACAATCCCTGTTTTCGGTTTGATTGAAGGACGGAACTTCCATGTTCGAAAAACTCTTTACGGTCTTCCAGATTCCGGAGTTGCGCAGAAAGATTCTGCTGACTTTGGTTCTATTGGCTGTTTATCGCATGGGTTTCTGGATTCCGTTGCCATTCATCGACCAGGACCAAATGCAGGTAAACATCGAAAAGATGCAACGTGGTGGCGAAGGCGGCGTAGGCCAAGTCATGCAGATCGTTGCGTTGTTTTCGGCGTCTCGAATTGGAAATGCAACAATTTTCGGTTTGGGGATTATGCCGTATATCTCGGCATCAATCATCTTCCAACTGCTGGGTAGTGTTTACGCTCCATTGCAACGATTGCAGAAGGAAGGTGAATCCGGCAGGCGCAAGTTGAATGAATATACTCGCTATGCGACAGTGGTCATTTGCCTTGGTCAGAGCTTTATGTGGATTAAAGCATTGTCTGGCGGGGTCGGGACGGGCTCGGGATTTATCCTGCAGCCTTATGACACTTTTGGCTGGTGGGTCGTTGGAACAATTACCATGACGGCGGGAACCATCCTGCTGATGTGGATTGGCGAGCAAATCGATGCTTACGGTATCGGGAACGGAATCAGTTTATTGATTATGGCTGGTATTTTGGCGCAAATGCCAATTGCCGGAAGTCAGTTGCTTGGTCCAGCATTTACCGAAGGAATCGGAATTGGATCGAAAGCTGGTGTTGATAAACTGTTGTTGCTGGCCGGCTTGTTTGTGTTTGTGATTGTCTGGGTGATTGCGATTACCCAAGGTCAACGGCGAATTCCGATTCAAAGTGCCAAACACGTTCGTGGCCGCAAAGTGCATGGTGGCCAACGTCAATCGCTGCCTTTGAAAGTTAACCAAGCTGGCGTGATGCCGATTATCTTCGCATCAAGCTTGCTGATGTTTCCCTATATTTTGTTTCACCAGTTGAGTGCCTACTTTCCCCAGAATCGGGTGTTGGCAGCTCTTGATGCCGCGTTCATCGGACGTGGTTACATCTACAACTTGTGTTATGTCGGATTGATTTATTTCTTCTGTTACTT
>Ga0114933_10006406_pt1 | contig 10449 bp, 9 predicted proteins | sample 4SBtaG_FD_89691 | JGI IMG/M metagenome (GOLD analysis project Ga0114933, IMG submission 89691) | Deep subsurface microbial communities from Kolumbo volcano to uncover new lineages of life (NeLLi) - 4SBTROV12_W25 metaG | ecosystem: Environmental > Aquatic > Marine > Volcanic | place: Kolumbo... | reverse complement strand
CATCAATTTTAGTTTGTTTTTTGCAGAGTCTAAAACTAACTTCGGCATTCCTGCCATTTTAGCTACATGGATACCAAAACTATGATTACTACCTCCTCTAACAAGTTTTCTCAGGAATGTTACATCATCTTTTGTTTCTTTAACACTTACATTAAAGTTTTTAATTCCTTTAAATATTAATTCCATTTCATTCAAATCATGATAATGTGTTGCAAAAAGAACATGAGGTTTATTTTTATTTTCGTGAAGAAATTCAGCAATTGCCCATGCAATTGATATACCATCATAAGTACTTGTTCCTCTGCCTATCTCATCCAAAAGTATAAGGCTGTTCTTAGTCAGGTTATTTAAAATAGATGCCGTCTCATTCATCTCAACCATAAATGTTGATTCTCCCATAGAGATATTATCACTTGCTCCTACTCTTGTAAATATTCTATCAACTATAGAAAATTTCATGTTTTTTGCAGGAACAAAACTTCCAATCTGAGCTAAAATTGTAACTAATGCAGTCTGTCTAAGTATTGCTGATTTTCCTGACATATTTGGACCTGTAATCATGATAATCTGCTGATCATTATCTAATGAGATATCATTTGGAATATATCTCTCCCCATGAGGAAGGTTAGCCTCAATAACTGGGTGTCTTCCCTCTTTTATTTGAATTTTTTTTTCTTTTATGATCTCTGGACATGAATATTTAAATTTAATTGCTCTTTTAGAAAATGAATTTAAAATATCAATTATAGATACTTTCTCTGAAATCATCTTTAAAGTTGAGAGCCCATCTTGTAGCTTATCAATTAGTTTTAGAAATAGTCTTAATTCTAGGTCCTTAATCTTCTCATCTGCATTAACTATTTTTTCTTCATATTCTTTTAGTTCTTGAGTAATATATCTTTCCGCATTGACTAGTGTTTGTTTTCTTATCCATTCTTCAGGAACCTTATCCTTATGGGTATTTCTCACCTCTATATAATATCCAAAAACATTATTAAAAGAGATCTTCAGCGACGGTATTTTTGTTTTATCAGTTTCTCTCTCTAGGATTTGATTTAAGTATTGCTTACCTGATGATCTTATTTCTCTTAAAGCATCTAATTCTTTTGAATAGTTGTCATTTATAAAATCTCCTTTTAAAACAGAAACAGGTGAATCCTCTTTTAAAGTTTTTGAGATTTCATCTACTATTGATTTTGAGTTAGGAAAACTATTTCCAAAACTTTTTAAATTTCCTTTTCCTTTCTTGAGAGAATCTTTAATAATCTTAACACTTTCTAGAGAGTTTTTTAAATTAACCAGTTCTCTAGGAGAGATTTTATAGGTTGCTATCTTTGACATTAGCCTCTCTATGTCAGATATACTACTTAAATTTAAATCCAGGATATCACTAATATTATCATCTTTAATTATAGAAGTTACAATCTCTTGACGCTCTATGATAGCTTTTTTATCTATCAAAGGAAATGCAATCCAATTTTTTAATTTTCTGGAACCCATACTCGTAATAGTGTCATCAATAGTCTCCGATAGATTAAATCCATTAATTGAATTTGAACTAAATAACTCAAGGTTTTTCATTGTAAATTTATCCATCCAAACATATGAGTCTGGAAAAATTCTTTGAAGATTTGAAATATGACTCAAATTATTGTGTTCGGTATCATCCAGATAGTGAATAATTGAACCAGCTGCTATTGTACCCAGTTTAATTTCATCCACTCCAAAGCCTTTTAGGCTTTTAGTTTTAAAATGATTTAATAATTTATTGTGAGAGTATGCGCTGTCGTATACCCAATCATCTAATGGATAAACATTATATGAACTCCCCATTAATTCGTTGAATTTATTCTTTGAAGGTTTTGAAATTAGAATTTCATTTGGTGAAAAGTTTGCTATTAATTGATCAATAAGTTTAATATCTCCTTGTGAGACATAGAAGTCTCCAGTTGAAACATCTAAAAACGAAATACCACATTGATTTTTTTCAAAATATATTGACGCTAAATAATTATTTTTTTTCTGATCTAAGACTCCATCATTTATTGCAATTCCTGGCGTAACAATTTCTGTAACTCCTCTTTTAACAATTTTCTTTGTCAGTTTAGGGTCTTCTAATTGGTCACAAATGGCTACTCGATTTCCAGCTTTTACAAGTTTGGGCAGATAATTTTCAATTGAATGATGAGGGAAACCAGCTAATTCAGTTTCACTTGTTGATCCCGCTCCTCTTTTTGTAAGTACAATACCTAAAACCTTCGATGCCAAGATTGCATCTTCTCCAAATGTCTCATAGAAGTCGCCTACTCTAAATAAAAGTATAGTATTAGGATATTTAGATTTAATATCATTATACTGCTTCATTAAAGGAGTGATTTTAGTAGCTTTGGTCACAAATATGTATTTGTGCTAATGTAAATATTTTTATTTTTACTTAAATGCGAAAATTAAAAAATACTGAACTAAATAGAAAGTCAGTAGATGAATTCAAAAAATCTAAAAAAACCTCTGCTATTGTCATTCTAGATAATATTAGGAGTATCCATAATGTTGGTTCAATTTTTAGAACATCTGACTCTTTTTTGATTGAAAAAATTATAATTTCTGGCTACACAGCAACTCCAGATAATCCCAAAATGGAAAAAACAGCATTAGGTTCGTCAGAATCAGTTGATTGGGAGTATTCAGATGACATAATCGATACCATTGAAAAACTCAAAAGGAGAGGAATTAAAGTTGTCTCCATAGAACAAGCTGACAAGTCTCTTAAAATTGAAGATTTTAAACCTGTTAAGGATAATAAGTATGCATTTATATTTGGAAACGAAGTGGACGGTATTCAAGATGAAATAATAAATGTTTCAGATAATGTTATTGAAATACCACAAGTTGGGACTAAGCATTCTTTAAACGTATCCGTTGCTGCAGGAATAGTTCTTTGGGACTTTTTTTATAAGACAGAAATATAATTAATGAAGTATATACTTTTTATATCATTACTTTTTATTTCATGTTCAAAAAACTCAGAATCAAATTCTAGTAATGAAGATGAAAGTCTAGCTTCAGAAACTGAACAAGTATCTAATGACTATTATGAAATATATTTATTAGAACAATTAAATGAAAATAGAGGTTATTGTATTGATATTAAAGGTTCAAAATTAAATGCAGATCCTGATAATGGGCTACAAGCTCATACATGCTATTCATATCAAGGAGAAGTTTCTGTCGATCAAGGTTTTGATAATGTAAAAATTGATGAAGATGAATTTTACATGCCTTTTTTTGATGTATGTATGGAGGCGGAAAACACAAGTGCCTCATCAACACTTAAATTAAGAGGATGTAATAAGAATGAAAAGCAGAAATTTAAGTTTAATAATAACGCAGAGATAGTATTAAATGACAACACTAATTTATGCCTTACAGTTTCTGAAAATTCTAGAGAAGGAGGAGGTGGAACACCAACCCACCTGATAAGAGATTTGACCCTAGATAACTGTAGCACTGATATTTCATCTAGACAGAAATGGGGATTACGAAAGGCCCAATAGTGACTCTTTTGGAGTGTCATTATCTTCACACTCATCTAATAATTCATTTACAGATTTTAATAAAATAGGGTGAATAAAATCAGCTGCAATATCATTAAGTGGATATAAAACAAAATTCCTAAGATGTAGTCTTTGATGGGGAATTATTAGATCTTTCTGATTAACAATTTCATCCGAATAAAATAATATATCAATATCAATCTCCCTTGCTTCAATCTTTTCGTTATTTCTTTCTCTTCCAATTTTTTCCTCTAAGTTTTTAAGTTTTATTATAAGTTCCGCTGGTATTAATTCAGATTTGATAAGTATACAAAGATTAAGAAAATCATCAGACTGAAATCCCCAAGATTTAGTCTCATATATTTTTGATATTAAAATTACCTCACCTATATCTTTTTGAATTAATCTTAAAGCTTCTTTAATAAAAGAATAACGATTACCTTTGTTACTGCCTATAGATAAGTAAATCTTTCTCATATATTTGAAATACCATGAAAACTAATCAAATTTCTCTTGCTAATAAAATATATTTAATTCTAGCTGGATTATTTATAACATCCCTTGTAGCTTCAAATTTAATATTTACAAAAATATTTTATTGGTATCCTTTTGATATAAATTTCATGGGTGTAAAGCTTTTTGAATTATCTGTAGGAATTCTTCCTTACCCTTTAACATTTTTAATCACAGACTTAATATCTGAAATATATGGTCAGAAAAAAGCTGATCAAGTAGTGATAACAGGAATATTTGCATCTGTTTTTTCAATACTATTAATTTTTATTTCTAGTCAAGTACCTGCAATTGAAGGATCTCCTATTGATGATAATACATTTAATAATGTTTTTCTTAATGCTCCATTAGCTGTACTTGCATCAATGCTAACATATTTATTTGCTCAATTTATAGATATTAGAGTTTATCATTTTTGGAAAAGATTGACTAAAGGAAAACACCTCTGGTTAAGAAATAATTTTTCAACTTTTACATCACAATTTGTAGATACATTTACAATTGTATCTCTTCTTATAGTTTTTGAAATATTACCTCAAGATAAATTTCTGGTATTAATAGTATCAGGTTTCCTCTTCAAGGTAATGGTTGCTATTTTAGACACACCTCTTTTGTACATATGTGTATGGTTATTTAGGAAAAAATTTAACTTAAAAGTGGGGGAGGAAATAAAACTTAACTGAATTGGATAAAAAAAGAATAAATAAATACTTAAGTGAAGTTGGTTTCTGTTCAAGAAGGAAAGCAGATGATTATATTTCTGATGGAAGAGTATATATAAATGGTAAGGCTGCCATACTAGGATCTAAAGTAAATATTGAAGATGAGATTTCAGTTGATGGTGAAATTATTCAATATAAAGACAAGAAGAAGGTATATATTGCTTTTAACAAGCCTGTTGGGGTTGAGTGTACAGGTAATCACAAAGTAAAAGATAATATAATTGACTTTATTAATCATAAACAAAGACTTTTTACAATTGGGAGAATTGATAAGCAAAGTGAGGGTTTAATATTGCTAACTAATGATGGAGATATTGTCAATAATGTTCTTCGAGCAGAAAACAGAAAAGAAAAAGAATATATAGTAACTGTCAATAAAAAAATTTCAACTGAATTTATAGATAAAATGAGAAGAGGTGTCAGAATAATGGGCAAAATGACTAGAAAATGTTTTGTAAAAAAGATTCATGAAAATAGATTTAAAATTATTTTAACTCAAGGGATGAACAGGCAGATAAGAAGAATGTGTGAGGTTCTTGGATATAGAGTTACAAAATTAAAACGCGTAAGAATAATGGATATTCATCTTGACACTAAAGTTGGAGAATATAGAGATCTAAATAATGAAGAAGTTGAACAATTATTTATTAAGTAATTGTAATATCGACTGTGTAACCTTCATTTGATCTTACGTTAAATACCGTAGAATCTTCAAATATTAAATATTGACCCTTAATACCAATTAATTTTCCTTCAATTGTATCTGATTTTTTTAAGCTTGCAGACTTAACATTCTCAATTTGACCCTCCCTGAAATAGTTGAACTTAACAAGTTCACTATCTGTTTTGAAATAGTCTTTAAATTCATCTCCCAAAACCTCTAAAGCGTCTTTTTTAAAATCAATAATATTCCCCTCTTCAATGTTATTGGTTAACATTTTTCTCCAATTAGTTTTATCAGAAAAGTTATCTTTTAATTTAACTTCAGCAATACCGGCAAGGTATCTATTAGGAACTTCTAGTAACTCTATTGCTTCAATTGCTCCTTGATCAATCCATCTTGTTGTTTTATTATTTGATCTGGTTACACCAACCTTAACCCCACTTGTTTTTGAAAGGTATACAATATGATCTTGTAGTTGAATTTTTTTTTCATATTCAAGGTCTCTATCTTGAATATCTAGATGAGCTTTACTTAACTCAGGTTTCATAACCCAATCACCAGACATCGGTGACTCAAAAAAACACTTTTTACAAAATCCATTTGCAAAGATTTCAATATTATCTTGACATGAAAGGCAGCAAAAACCTGTTTTGTGAATCTTAAAATTTTTACCAATTGATTGATTAAGAAATAGCAGATCATTCCCAAAATCTAGAATATATCTAACAGGATCATCATGAATTGAAATCATTTTTTTAAATACTCCTGAAAACATATTTTAATGTTTACTATTTTTATGATAAATATATACATTCCATGCCAATTCCAATTTTTAATTCTGTTGCATCATTCTTTTTAAAAAGAAGAATTAATCAAATAGAGCTTTTTAAAGATTACCCAATAGAAGTGCAACAAGAAGTGCTGAGGAAAATGATAGTTTATTCAATAGATACTGAAATTGGAAAAAAATATGATTTTAAAACAATTAGACATTATAATGACTTTAAAGAAAGAGTACCAACAGTTTCGTATGAGGATATTTACAATGACATAGAAAGAAATAGAAAAGGAGAGCAAAATATATTTTGGCGAACTCCTATTAAATGGTTTGCCAAGTCCAGCGGAACTACCAATGCAAAAAGCAAATTTATACCAATAAGCTTTGAATCTTTAGAGGATTGTCATTACAAAGCAGGTAAGGATATGCTATCTCTTTATTTTAACAATAATATAAATTCGCAGCTTTTAGTTGGAAAATGTCTCCGTCTTGGGGGATCTAGAGAGATCTATGAAAATAATGATAGTTACTATGGAGATTTATCAGCAATAATTATAGATAATTTACCATTTTGGGCAGAATTAAGCAGTACACCTAGCTCTAAAACATCTCTTATTCCAGAATGGGAAGACAAAGTCAAAGCAATTATTAAGGAATCAATCAATGAAAATGTAACAAGTTTTGCTGGAGTTCCTTCCTGGATGCTATCCTTATTTCAACAAGTACTGGAGAAGACAGGTAAGGATGATATTCTTGAGGTATGGAAAAATGCAGAAGTTTATTTTCATGGGGGTGTTAGTTTTGAGCCATATAAAAACTTATACAGCAAATTATTTCCATCAAAAGATTTCAAATATTTTGAAATTTTTAATGCCTCTGAGGGGTTTTTTGCTATTCAAGATCAAAATAACTCCTCCGAGTTATTGTTAATGCTTGACTATGGAATATTCTATGAGTTTATTCCAGTAAATGGTTCGGAAAATGAAATTGTTTCTTTGGCAGATGTTGAGCTTAACACAAATTATGAAATGGTAATAACTACTAATTCTGGTCTATGGAGATACAGAATTGGTGATACCATTAAATTTACTTGTTTAAATCCTTACAGGGTTAAGGTTACAGGTAGGACAAAACATTTCATAAATGTTTTTGGTGAAGAATTGGTAGTAGAAAATGCTGAAATGGCTTTATCCAGAACTACAGAGCTTACTAAATCTGAAATATCTAATTATACTGTTGGCCCTATATTTATGGGTAATAAAACTAAAGGATCTCATGAATGGATTATAGAGTTTTCAAGAGAACCAGATGACATGAAGAAATTTACTGAGATATTAGATTTAAGCTTGCAGAGTCTAAATTCTGATTATGAAGCAAAAAGACATAAAAACTCTACATTAGAGTTGCCAAAAATTATTTTAGGGAGAAAAAATCTTTTCTATGATTGGTTAGGGTCCAGGAATAAACTAGGTGGACAAAACAAGATTCCTAGACTTTCAAATTCTAGAGAATATGTTGAAGAACTTTTAAAGATTAATTAAGAAACAGCTTTTAGATGGGATATATCTACATTTTGAAGTTTCTGATCAGCATAAACTTTTGTAATCTTTAGCTCTTTGATGTCAGAACTTGGCAAGTTGAACATTGCATCATTTAAGATTGCCTCACAAAGAGTTCTTAGACCTCTAGCACCAATTTTAAATTCAAATGCCCTTTCTACAATATAGTCAATAGCACTAGGTGTAATAGTAAATTCAATGTCATCCATTTCAAAGAGTCTAGTGTATTGTTTTACAAGAGCATTTTTTGGGACTGTCATAATATCTCTTAAAGCATTTTTTGATAGGGGATTTAAATGGCACATAACGGGGAGCCTACCTATTATTTCTGGAATTAAACCATATGATCTAATATCATGAGGATTAACAAATTTTAGAACATTTTCTTCATCCTCATTTACAATTTTTTCATCAGATGATTTAAAACCTATAGATTGTAAATTAAGTCTAGTCTTTATTATTTTATCTATTCCATCAAAAGCACCACCAGCTATAAATAAGATATTTGAAGTATTCAGTTCAATAAATTGTTGATCGGGATGTTTTCTTCCACCCTTTGGAGGAACATTTACAGTTGTACCTTCAAGTAACTTAAGCATTGCTTGTTGGACCCCTTCACCTGACACATCTCTAGTAATTGATGGATTATCACTTTTTCTAGCAATTTTGTCAATTTCATCAATAAATACTATTCCGTTCTGTGCTTTTTCAACATCAAATTCAGCTGCTTGAAGTAGTTTACTTAATATACTTTCAACATCTTCTCCTACATATCCAGCCTCGGTAAGAACTGTTGCGTCAACAATTGCAATCGGAACATTTAAAAACTTAGATATTGTTTGAGCTAAAAGTGTTTTTCCAGTTCCAGTTGGACCTACTAAGAGTAGATTACTTTTTTGTATTTCAATATCATTAGGAAGTTGTTTTTGATTTATTCTTTTGTAATGATTATAGACAGCAACAGCTAGTGTTTTTTTTGCTTGTTCCTGACCAATTACATGTAAATCAAGAAAATTTTTGATTTCTATCGGAGGTTTTAGATCAACTAAAAAGTCACTTGATTCTTTCGAAGTTTGATCATCTTTAACAATCATATCTGCTTGAGATATACATATATCACATATGTGAGCATCTAATCCAGCAATAAGAAGTTTTGTTTGAGATTTTGCCCTTCCACAAAAGGAACATAGAATTTCTTCCTCGCTCATATTTACTTGTTTAAGACTTCATCAACCATTCCATACTTGTGAGCTTCATCAGCCTTCATCCAATAATCCCTGTCACTATCAGCATTAACTTTTTTGAAGGTCTGACCAGAATGTTTTGAAATTATTTTATAAAGTTCATCTTTCAATTTCAATATTTCACGAGCAGTAATTTCGATATCAGCAGCTTGACCAGAAACTCCTCCTAGAGGTTGATGAATCATTACCCTTGAGTGCTTTAGAGCAGATCTTTTACCCTTTTTACCTGCACATAAAAGTACTGCAGCCATAGAGGCAGCACATCCAGTACAGATTGTTGCTACATCAGGTTTAATATATTGCATGGTATCATATATTCCAAGGCCCGCATAAACTCCACCACCTGGTGAGTTTATATACATTTGTATATCTCTTGATGAATCTGTACTCTGTAAGAAAAGTAATTGAGCCTGTATAACATTAGCTACACTGTCATTGATTGCAGTTCCTAAAAACATTATGCGATCCATCATCAACCTAGAAAACACATCCATCTGAGCTACATTAAGTTGCCTTTCCTCAATAATATATGGAGTCATACTGCTTACTATTTTATCATAGTAGGTCGAACTTACTCCATGGTGTTTAGTTGCATATTTCTTAAACTCTTTTGAATAATCCATCTATAAAATTTTAATTCAAAATTAATCAAATAGAAGTCTAAATAAAAGATATATAATGATTATTTAATTCAAGTTTTTAATTATAATCAAATAGTATGATATATTTTGTTAAATTTGCTTCCTGAAATTAGTAACCTGGGTCGAGTACCCAAAACATTAAAATTATGGCAGTAAAAATTAGACTTCAAAGACACGGAAAAAAAGGAAAACCATTTTATTGGATAGTTGCAGCAGATGCTAGATCTAAGAGAGATGGTAAATATTTAGAGAAAATAGGAACCTATGATCCAAATCAAAAACCAGCGGCAATTGATTTAAATTTTGATTCAGCCTTAAACTGGTTAGATAAAGGCGCCCAGCCTACTAGTACTGCAAAGGCTATTCTTTCCTATACTGGAGTTTTATTGAAAAAGCACTTAGATGGAGGTGTAAAGAAAGGAGCATTCACTGAAGCTGAAGCAAAAAAGAGATTTGATGCTTGGATGAAAGAAAAAAGTGCTAAAATTGAGAAGAAAATTGAAGATGCTAATGCAGCGCTTGAGTCAAATAAGAAAGAAGCAAGAGAAAGAGAAGAAGAATACAGAAAGAAAAAGTTAGAAGAGGTAAAAGCTAAAGAACAAGCTCCTGCTGAAGAGGCTCCTGCTGAAGAGGCTCCTGCTGAAGAAGCTCCTGCTGAAGAGGCTCCTGCTGAAGAGGCTCCTGCTGAAGAAGCTCCTGCTGAAGAAGCTCCTGCTGAAGAGGCTCCTACTGAAGAAGCTCCTGCTGATGAGGCTCCTGCTGAAGAAGCTCCTG
>Ga0114933_10006403_pt1 | contig 10450 bp, 14 predicted proteins | sample 4SBtaG_FD_89691 | JGI IMG/M metagenome (GOLD analysis project Ga0114933, IMG submission 89691) | Deep subsurface microbial communities from Kolumbo volcano to uncover new lineages of life (NeLLi) - 4SBTROV12_W25 metaG | ecosystem: Environmental > Aquatic > Marine > Volcanic | place: Kolumbo... | reverse complement strand
GACCCGAGAAGTCATCGGTGAGCCGTGTGCGGGAAAACCGCACGCACGGTTCGAACGGGGGCCTCCTGCTGACCATCGGTGCCTCGGCGCCGGGAAGTCGGTAGGAGGTCTACCAATGCTCCTCTTGCTCTTCGGCCAGGCTTCCGCGACGCCCCTCTTCGGCGTCGACTACATGCCGATGGGCCGCGCGGACCTCGTCTGGACCCAGTCCGACCAGCCGACGGGCACCTTCGTCGGCGAGTTCGACGGGCTGCTGAACCCGCCGCTCACGGCCTATGGCGGGCTGCAGAGGGAGCAGTACACCTGGCTCCTGGGCCTGACGGCGGCGCGGACCTCGACCACGAACTGGACCGCCGAGTCGCGCCGCAGGGTCACCGTGACGGGCATCCGTCCGACCCTGGACGTGCAGCGCTACCTGCTCGACAAGGAGGGCCCCACCTTCTGGGTCGGGGGCGGTCTCTACGGGGTGCTCCCGATCGCGCGCGACGTGAACGAGGCCTACGGAGAAGAGGAGCAGGAAGCGGCAAGAGAGGGGTCGCGAGAGCTCATGGCCCGCGTCGGTGGCGTCGGCGCCCGCGTCGGCTGCGGCGCCGAGGTCGCGATCTCGGAGCAGCTCACTCTGGGCCTTCGAACCCACATCTGGGGCTTTCGCGGACAGCGCTTCACCGAGGACGCTCTGCTGATCTCCACGTTGATCTCCGCAGACGCCGGAGTGCGCCTCCAGATCGCCTTCTGAGCAGGCCGAACAGGGCCTTGCGAACAGGCCCTCTGGGCGTTAGTCGGGCGCCCCCCAAACGGGGGGCCGATCGGGCCCTCCAGGCGAGGCACCATGTCCACGAGCCTCTTCATCCTGCTCGGCGAAGCGCACGCAGCGAGCGGGATCGAGATCATGCCCGACCTGACGCTGCTCGCGCTTCAGATCCTGCCCTTTTTGGCCGCCATGTTCATCCTGACCGCCGTGCTCTTCAAGCCGATGGTCAAGTACTTGGACGACCGCGAGCAGGCGACGATCGGAGCCCACGAGACGGCCGCGTCCCTCGACGCCGAAGCCGACGAGAAGCTCACCGCCTACGAGGAGCGCCTGACCGCCGCCAAGGCCGAGATCCTCGAGCTCCGTGCCACCGTCCGCGCCAAGGCCAACGCCGAGCGCGAGGAGTCCATGAGCCAGGCCCGCAGCGAGTGCGAGGCCCAGGTCGCCGAGGCCGTCCAGGCCATCCGCGCCGAGCGCGACATCGCCAGCCAGGAGCTGAAGCGCCTCAGCACCGCGCTGGCCGAGGACATCACCGGGGCCGTGCTCGGCCGCCAGGCGGAGGCCTGATGCTTCTTCTTCTGGTCGACACCGCGCTGGCCGCCGGCGGAGAGGGCCCTCCCCTCACCGAGATCGGCATCCACGCGATCAACTTCGTCCTGCTCTACACGGTGCTCTTCTTCCTGGCTCGCAAGCCGGTGGCCGAGCTCCTCAAGGGCCGCCAGGCCGAGATCAAGAAGGCCCTCGACGACGGCAACGCCGCGCTCAAGGCCGCCGAGGACCGCCACTCGGAGCTCGACAGCCGGCTGGCCCACTTCGACAAGCTGGTCGAGGACATGAAGGCCCAGGCCAAGTCCGACGCCGACAACGAGCGCGTCGCGATGCGCCGAAAGACCAAGGCCGACATCGTCTCGCTCCAGGCGCTCACCGAGCGCACCATCCGCGAGGAGACCCGGAACGCCCGCGCCGCCCTGCAGCGCGAGGCCGTCGACCTGGCCGTCCAGATCGCCGAGGAGAGCCTGCGCAAGCAGATCACCGACGCCGACCACCAGCGCCTCGCCGGCGAGTTCCTGGTCGCCGTGAAGGGAGGCCCCGATGCCTGATCTCGCCGCCGCCGACCGCTACGCCCGCGCGCTGGTCGAGCTCGGCCAGGAGGAGGAGCTCGTCGAGACCTTTCTGGGCGACCTCAACACCTTCCGCGCTGTCCTCGACCTCGAGGGCGCCGATGTGCTCGGAACGCTGGCCCACCCGGGCTTCAGCCTGGAAGAGCGCCGCAGCGTGCTGAACGACATCCTGGGCAAGCTGAAGCTGCACACCCACACGGGGAACTTCCTGCGCATCACGCTGGACAAGGGGCGGTTCCGGATCGTGCCCGCCATCATCGACCGCTACACCGCCGCCGCCGACGCGCTGGCCGGCCGCGTGCGAGCCCGCGTCACCACGGCCATCGAGCTCTCCCCGGAGCTCGAGAAGAGCGTCCAGTTGGCGCTCGCCGCCGCCACCGGAAAGACCATCCTGCTCGACAAGACGGTCGACCCGCTCATCATCGGCGGGGTCATCGCCGAGGTCGAAGGGCGCATCTACGACGCGTCCCTCCGCACTCGCCTGTTGAACCTCCGCCAGTCACTGCTTTCGACGAACCCCGAACAGGCCGCCGAGGCCTGAGGAGTCGCCACGATGGACATCCGCGCCGAAGAGATCAGCAAGATCCTCAAGGCCCAGATCAAGAACTACGACGCCCGCGTCAGCGTCGCCGAGACCGGTACGGTGCTCAGCGTCGGTGACGGCATCGCCCGCATCCACGGCCTCGAGAACGCCATGGCCGGTGAGCTCCTGAAGTTCCCGGGCGGCCTCGTCGGCATGGCGATGAACCTCGAAGAGGACAACGTCGGCGCCGCCATCTTCGGCGACGACCGGGTCGTCAAGGAGGGCTCCACCGTCGAGCGGACCGGCCAGATCGTCTCGGTTGCGACCGGCCCCGCGCTGCTCGGCCGCGTCGTCGACGCCCTGGGCAACGCCATCGACGGCGGCGAGCCGATCCCGCAGGAGAACATGCGGCAGATCGAGGTCAAGGCCCCCGGCATCATCGCCCGGAAGTCGGTCCACGAGCCGATGCAGACCGGGCTGAAGGCCATCGACACGATGGTCCCGATCGGCCGCGGTCAGCGCGAGCTCATCATCGGTGACCGCCAGACGGGCAAGACCGCTGTCGCCATCGACACCATCATCAACCAGGCGCAGTTCAAGAACGACCCCAAGCGCAAGCTGCACTGCATCTACGTCGGCATCGGCCAGAAGCAGTCCACCATCGCCCAGGTCGTCGACAAGCTGAAGAAGGCCGGCGCGATGGAGTACACGACGGTCGTCTCGGCGCCCGCCGCCTCCCCGGCCCCGCTGCAGTTCCTGTCCGCCTACACCGGCTGCACGATGGGCGAGTACTTCCGCGACAACGGGATGCACGCGCTCATCATCTACGACGACCTCTCCAAGCAGGCGACGGCCTACCGCCAGCTCTCCCTGCTGCTCCGCCGCCCGCCGGGTCGCGAGGCCTACCCGGGTGACGTCTTCTACCTCCACAGCCGGCTGCTCGAGCGCGCCGCGAAGATGAGCGACGCCGAGGGAGGCGGAAGCCTCACCGCGCTGCCTATCATCGAGACCCAGGGCGGCGACGTCTCGGCCTACATCCCGACGAACGTCATCTCGATCACCGACGGCCAGATCTACCTGGAGAGCGACCTGTTCTTCCAGGGTGTGCGCCCGGCCATCAACGTCGGCCTCTCGGTCTCCCGAGTCGGTGGTGCCGCGCAGATCAAGGCCATGAAGGAGGTCGCCGGAACCCTGCGCCTCGACCTCGCGGCCTACCGCGAGCTGGCCGCCTTCGCCCAGTTCGGCTCGGACCTCGACCCCATCACCCAGCGCAAGCTGACCCGCGGCGCTCGCCTCGTCGAGATCCTGAAGCAGGGCCAGTACGTGCCGATGTCCGTCGAGATGCAGGTCGTCCAGGTCATCGCCGGCGCATCGGGCGCTTGCGACGACATCGAGACGGGCGACGTGGTCCGCTTCTGCGGGGACCTCGACACGCACTTCACGGCGAACCACGGCGACCTGCTCGCCGAGATCGTCGAGAAGGGCACGTTCAAGAAGTCCGACCTCAAGGATCGCGTCATCGCGGCCATCAAGGCCTTCCGGGCCAGCTGGTCCTGAGCTTCTAGGAGGGCCCTGTGCCTGCCAACCTGCGCGACATCAAGCGCCGGATCGTCTCGGTCAAGAACACGAGGCAGATCACGAAGGCCATGAAGATGGTCTCCGGCTCGAAGCTGAAGAAGGCCCAGGGCCGGGCCGAGAGCTCGCGCCCCTACGCCGACTCCATCGATCGCGTGCTCCAGCGCGTGCTCGGCGGAACCGACAGCGACATCGAGCATGCGCTCCTGACCTCGCACGAGGACGTGAAGAAGGTGCTCGTGGTCGTCGTGGCCTCGGACAAGGGCCTGTGTGGCGGCTTCAACAACACGCTCTTCCGGCGGACGCGGTCCTTCATCAAGGACGACCTCGCCGGCAAGGACGTGGAGCTCCGCACCTACGGCAAGAAGTCCGTCGCCGCCTTCGCCAAGGGCGATAACGTCGTCGGCACCGAGATCGACCTGCACCCGACCCGCTTCGTGGAGCTGGCCCAGGACCTCGCGAACCACATGACCGCGAGCTTCGAGTCCGGAGATGTGCAGGAGGTCTACCTGGCCTACAACCGCTTCCAGTCGGTGATGACCCAGGAGCCCACCTTCAAGAAGGTCCTCCCCATGGCCGTCGAGGCCGAGGAAGAGGCCGAGGCCGACGGCGTCGAGTACGCCTACGAGCCCGGCGGACAGCAGCTGCTCGACACCCTGCTGCCGCTCCAGATCCAGACCGTCCTACTCCAGGCGTTCTTCGACAGCGAGGCCGGCGAGCACGCCAGCCGGATGACCGCCATGGACGCGGCCACCCGGAACGCCTCCGAGCTCATCGACAGCCTGACCCTCGAGTACAACCGCGCCCGCCAGGCGGCCATCACGACCGAGATCATCGAGATCGTGTCCGGCGCCGAAGCGCTCTGACTTCACCCCCCTCGGTCCCCCCTGAGGGGGGACGGCCCGTTTCCAGGAGTTCCCAAGTGGAAGCCAACGTCGGAACCATCAAGCAGATCACCGGCCCCGTCCTCGACGTCGAGTTCGCGTCCGGTCAGCTGCCGGCCATCTACAACGCCCTGCGCGTGACGAACCCCTCCATCAGCGACAAGGACGAGAACCTGGTCGTCGAGGTCGCCCAGCACCTGGGTGAGAACACGGTTCGCTGCATCGCCATGGACTCCACCGAGGGCCTCAAGCGCGGCGACAGCGCCCGCGACACCGGGCAGCCCATCGCGATGCCGGTCGGGACCGAGGTCCTGGGCCGCATCATGAACGTCGTCGGCGACCCCGTCGACGAGCTCGGCGAGCTCCAGAACAAGGAGACCCGCCCGATCCACCGCGAGCCGCCGCCCTTCACCGAGCAGTCGGTCGAGGTCGAGATGTTCGAGACCGGCATCAAGGTCATCGACCTGCTCGCCCCCTACACCAAGGGCGGAAAGATCGGGCTCTTCGGCGGCGCCGGTGTCGGCAAGACCGTCCTCATCATGGAGCTCATCAACAACGTCGCCAAGGCGCACGGTGGCTACTCCGTCTTCGCCGGCGTCGGTGAGCGGACCCGCGAGGGCAACGACCTCTGGCACGAGTTCATCGAGTCGAACATCATCGTTCCGGCCGACTGGGACAAGTCCAAGGCGTCGCTGGTCTACGGCCAGATGAACGAGCCCCCGGGCGCCCGCGCTCGCGTCGCGCTCTCCGCCCTGACCGTCGCCGAGTACTTCCGGGACGAGCAGAACCAGGACGTGCTGCTCTTCGTCGACAACATCTTCCGCTTCACCCAGGCGGGCTCCGAGGTCTCCGCGCTCCTCGGTCGCATGCCCTCCGCCGTCGGCTACCAGCCGACCCTAGGCACCGAGATGGGCATCCTCCAGGAGCGCATCACGACGACCAGCAAGGGCTCCATCACCTCGGTCCAGGCCGTCTACGTCCCCGCGGACGACCTGACGGACCCGGCCCCGGCGACGACCTTTGCGCACCTCGACGCCACGACGGTGCTCTCCCGCAAGATCGCCGAGATGGGCATCTACCCGGCGGTCGACCCGCTCGACTCCACGAGCCGCATCGTCGATCCCCAGATCCTCGGGGACGAGCACTACGACACCGCCCGCCAGGTGCAGGAGGTGCTCCAGCGCTACAAGGATCTCCAGGACATCATCGCCATCCTCGGCATGGACGAGCTCTCGGAAGACGACAAGCAGGTCGTCGCCCGCGCTCGCAAGATGCAGAAGTTCCTGTCCCAGCCCTTCCACGTCGCCGAGGTCTTCACCGGCCTGCCCGGCGCCTACGTGAAGCTCGAGGAGACCATCAGCGGCTTCCAGGAGATCCTCGCGGGTACCCACGACGAGCTTCCCGAGGACGCCTTCCTGCTGGTCGGCACCATCGCCGAGGCCAAGACCAAGGCCGTGAAGCTGGCCGAGGAGGCCTGAGATGGCCATCTCCGTCGAGATCGTCACCCCGACGGCCGTCGCCTTCTCCGGCGAGGCCAACACGGTCGAGGCCCCCGGCTTCCTGGGCGAGTTCGGCGTGCTCGAGGGCCACACGCCCTTCTTGAGCGTCGTGCGCCCTGGGCTGGTCACCATCCACACCGCGAGCGGCGACCACCGCTTCGTCGTCGGCACCGGCTTCGTCGAGGCCGGCCCGGACCGCCTGGTCGTGCTGACCGAGCAGTTCGAGCGGGCCGAGGACGTCGACAAGGACGCTGCCCGCAAGGAGCTCGACGCCGCGAACGCGCTGCTCGGCACGGTCGACCCGGACTCCGGCGACTTCAAGAACGCCGAGCGCGACGCCGCGCTGGCCCGCGCCCGGCTCTCCGTGTGAGGTTGCGCCTGTTGCTTGGGGGCTGCGTCCTCTTCGGGCTCGGCTGCTCGGGCGACATGTGGAAGTCCTGCACCTCGACCGTGGTCGAGGAGTCCGTCGAGGCCACCAAGGAGGTCTCGAGCGGCGTGAAGGAGGGCATCGAGGAGGGCCGCAAGTCCGGCGAGTCCCTCGACGGCGCACGCCTGATCACGAACCTGGCCGAGCTCAAGCTCGTGGGCGGGGTCGGGATCTACTCGATGGAGCGCGGCGCCGGTTCGACCGAGATCGTGCTCGCCTTCGAGAACACCACCGACGTGCCGCTCCGCATCAGCTCGACCGAGCTCGAGGTCCTCGACGACGAAGGCTTCGTGGTCCGCGCCTCGTCGTCGCTCCCGAACGAGCTCACGGTTCCGCCTCAGGCCAAGGACAAGGCCTCGGCGACCTACCCCAAGGAACCGCACAGGATCTCGATCGTCCGGCTGTGGGGCGAGGAGCTGGAGCTGCCCGAGATCGAGGCCCCGGTCGAAGCGACCGAGTAGTCAGAGCTCGACCTTCAGGACCTCGTCCGCCTGGAGGGCGTGCCAATCCTCGGACGAGAGCGAGCTGGGCAGCGCATCCAGCCTCAGCCGATCGCGCAGCTTCGCGGCACGGGACCATGCACCGAAGCCGACGCCCAGAGCGCCGCGCTCGATGTGAGCGCGGCCCCAGCGGATCTTCACGTCAACGCACCACATGCACGGAACGTAGACGCCCGCTGCGGGGCGGCTACTCGGGAAACTCGGCGACGACCTCGATCGCGCCGATGATCGCGGCATTGAAGGCACCCAGGTCTTCGGCCGGAATCCAGTACTCGACGTGCTTGGAACCCCCGACGATCTTGCGCTCGTAACGGGACAGGAAGTCAGCCCTCACGTCGAAGCGAAGCACGAACCCGGCGCCGGAGTCGGGCACGTTCCACTTCTGGGCAATCTCGCGCGCATACCACTCGTTGCAGACGGGGTAGAAGATGGGCTGCCCTGACAGACGGGGTGGGAACTCGGCGAAGCCGCTCGCGCGGATCAACTCGAGCTCAGCGGGGCCGACGGGGCGGTACAGCGAGACGGGCGTCATGGGAACCTCGGTGCCGCTCCTATGCACGAACTCAACGCCCGGGAACCGGGCGTTCGTTCGGCTCGCGCGGCCGTGACGGCACTGAACGCCCGGGTTTCGGGTGTTCAGTCCCGGTACAGCTCGCCTTCGGGCCCCGTGAGCACCAGCTCGCCGTCGATCAGCGTGACGGTGTCCTCGCCGACGAGCCAGCCGCCCTCGGTGGCCTCGACGGTCAACGTCTCCTCACCGACGCGATAGGGCACGGCCAGAGTGAGGAAGTCGGGGGCCTCGCCGACCACCACAGCGTCCGCGACCCGGTGGTGGCGGCCGTCGTGGTTGTCGAACTGGTGCACGTGCGGGCGCTCCCCCTCGACGAAGGCGGGCTCCTCCAGGGTCACGCCCGCCTCGGAGAAGACGTACAGATCCACCCCGGCGGCGGTGCGCTCCCAGGTTGCTCCGTCCTCGCGAAGCGAGAAGGTCCCGCCGATGGAGTCGTGCCCGGCCCAACCGCTCCAGCGCTGGGTGTAGGTGTGCTCGCCGTCACCCTCGATGCGATCGGCGATGACGAAGTAGCGCTCCCGCACGAGGGCAACACTCCGCACGATCTCGTGCTCCTCGTACTCGATGCGGGCCTCGGCGTAGTCGATCTCCGAAGTGGACTCGAAGTCCTCGAGCCAGGCGTCGGTGTCTCCGAAGTCGCTCAGCAGCCCCTTGTCGGGCGGACCCTGCCCGTCGATGAGCACGAGGTTGTGCGCGTCTCCCTGGGCCGTCACCGCGTTGTCGAGCTCGTTGGGCTTGTAGTAGCCGGGGTCCAGCAGCAGATACTCGCCGTAGGCCGCCATCGTGAAGCTCGTGCCGTCGACGTGATCGTGCAGGGTCTTCCGGGCGTCGCCGTTCTCTGCGACGAGCAATCCCCAGACCGCCTCCGAGGACCAGTCGCTGCGAAACACCGCGTTGCCGGCGTCGGGCAGGAACACGGTCGTGACCGGGGGCTCCTCGGCCGGCTCCTCGCTCGCATAGGCCAGGTACCAGGGCGCCAGGTCCATGCCGCCGGCCGTCTTGACCGGTTCGGACAAGTTCGTCTGCCAGTCCCACTCGGCCCACGTGTCGTCGAGGAAGTGCGCCAGCACGCCCGCCGTTCGCCGAGTCGAAGCGCGCGTCGGCCAGCGGCGGTCGAGGTCCCCAAGGCAGGCGGATGCTCACCGACCAGCGCTGCGTCGCGGCCAGCAGCTCGTTGCGCAGCGGGTTGTCGAAGACTGCCGTCGCGTCCTCGACGCAGCCATGGTCCAGCCAGGGCTCGACGTCCTGTCGGTTGACGCAAGTGACCGAGAACGTCGGGTCCCCTCCGAGCGTGTTCTCCACGGCGATGAAGAAGGGCAGCGCCGCGGAGAAGCCGAAGTGGTAGTAGAGCGGCCCCTCGCTGATGCCGCCGTCCGGCTGCACGTAGTGTCCCTCGGGCCCCCACAGGTAGGCGTTCTCGGAGAGCGCGAAGTTCAGCCAACGTTCGGCGTGCTTGTGCTCGGGGAACAAGAGCGCGACGTAGCCGATGGTCGAGGCGGTTCGTATCGGGTGGTTGTTCTGGGAGAAGCCCAGCGCCGCCTGGCGGAGGACGTCGTTGTCGACGTACTCGTCGTAGAGCTGCCCGTTCAACGAGGTCAAGGTGTCCGCATTGTCGGCGGCCTCGGGGTAGTCCCCGACCGCCAGCAGGAGATCGTGTGCGTTGGCGTAGCCCATCAGCGGGTAGGCCATGCGGATGTTGATGTCCCAGTTGCCGTTGTCGCCCCAGTCGTCGTCGAGGTGGTCGAAGCCCCGCCTCGCCTTCTCCGCCATGTCCGGGTCGTCGTGCGCCCACGCCAGCAGCGCCGCGGCCTGGGCGATGCGCCCGTTGTGGCCGTGATCCCCGCTGTCCCAGCCCTCGAGCGAGGTCTCCCGATAGTCCTCGTCGGCCTTGGCGCGAACGATGTCGTAGAAGGTCCCCTCGGTCGGGATCGAGCCCTTCATGTCGGCCGTGACCATCAGGTGGGGGTGCGTGAGCGGCTCGGTCCCGGTGTCGTCCGGCGAGGCACTGCAAGCCAACAGCATCATCATGGCGAGGTCTCCGCGAGCAGCATCACCACGCTCCCGACGCCCAGGATGATGTCGTCCAGCTGCGCCACGCCGACGTAGTAGTCGTAGTCCCCCGGGTTCGTGCCGAAGCTGGTGCCCTCGACGACCCGGTCACTCGAGATCCGATCCGACACGATCCCGTCCACCGTCGCGTAGGCGGCGTCCTGGTACTCGGGCCCCAGGGCGCCGGCCTCGACCCCGACGTGAAAGGCATAGGCGATCAGCGCCGAGCCCGAGGTCTCGGTGTAGTTCGCTGGATCCTCGGGTCGATTCAAGACCGTGTGCCAGAGCCCATCGGCGGCCTGCAGCTCCAGGGTGGCCGAGGCATGCGATTCGAACTCCGGCGCGACACGGTCGAAGCGCTCGCCGGGCCCGACGAGGCGGTACGGCCGTCCAGCTTCGAGGAGTGCTCTAATCCTGTCGCGAAGTGCGTTAGGGCTCGTCCGGAAGCAGGCGATCGGTTCATCGGGTGTTGAGTTGAGGGTAGACGGTGTAGTTCCACTCGCCGTGGAAGGAGTGGCGCTCGATGTGGATGCTGTCCAGCTCGATCTCG
>Ga0114933_10006402_pt1 | contig 10450 bp, 6 predicted proteins | sample 4SBtaG_FD_89691 | JGI IMG/M metagenome (GOLD analysis project Ga0114933, IMG submission 89691) | Deep subsurface microbial communities from Kolumbo volcano to uncover new lineages of life (NeLLi) - 4SBTROV12_W25 metaG | ecosystem: Environmental > Aquatic > Marine > Volcanic | place: Kolumbo... | reverse complement strand
CAAATTGTCCTAATGGACTTGTTAATTATTCAGTGTTTTATTGAAGATACTTGGATATATGATGATTCACAAGCTTCATCATTTTTAGATACTAAAAGTCGTATTCTTTATCTTCTTAACGAGAATGATTATGAAGATATGATTGAAATTATTACTGATTTTATTTGTAATTCATCTAACTTAAAGACTAATAGTAGTTTTATTATTAATAGGATTTTAAGGCACCAACATGATTATGGAGCAATACGAGATTTGCTAGATAAGAAAGACATAAAAACGCTGCCAGATACAATTGAAATAGATGAGGATATTTCTCTTTTTGGTGATAATAGATTGGGAGAAAAATATACTGATGATGAAGATAAATTACTTAAAAACAATATAGAAAACAGACAGAATTCAATGGGTGAAAATAATTACTCACTAGATGGTGATAAACAAACTGAACTTAATGCTGCTAGAGGAAGGCAAGGTCAGGTGCAAGATGCGGTAGATATTTCTTCACAACCAATCACCAAAAAGTCTAAAGCCGAAAATGATAAACAAAGTGAATTTAATACTGCCAGAGGAAAGAAAAAGCAAACTCAGGCGAATGTAGAAATTCCTCCGCCAACAACCCCAATAAAATCTGAGTCGGCTAATAACGAGGTTAAAGGAAGTGTTGCTGGTGGCCATGATTTTCATGGGCAAAACGCTAATCGAGATGGCCAAAACGATAATATTACTAATAAACGTGATAGCACGAAACCCATCCCCATAAAGAGAAAAAAGTTGGGTTTAAATTCTAATAGAGAAATTGTCAGTTCCAATGACAGAAAGCCTGTTTATGTTGGTAAAGAAAAAGAAGTTGATTCTAATAAACACCCCGATCAAAAACAAATGTCTACCCAAATTGGTGATAAGGGTGAGAATTATGTATTACAACACTCAAAAGAATATCTTCTTGACAAATTAAATAAATTTGAAAAAGCACCAAAAAATAATCCGGGATATGATGTTACCGAAGTAGACATTAGTGGAGTGGTGATTCGATACATAGAAGTTAAAACTCTGAGTGGAAAATGGGATGTCGGTGGAGTTGCTCTCACTGGATATCAATTGAAATTTTCGCAGGCGCATGACAATGTATGGTTGTTTGTCGTTGAAAATATCAACACAAAAGAAACAAAAGTTCATATGGTTAAAAATCCTGTGCAACAAGCCACTCGGTATATGTTTGATCAAAGCTGGAAACAACTTGCTGTGACTTCCGAAGTGAATAAACCAATTGGACCTAAAATAGGGGATAAATATTCATTTCCAAGTGGCCCTAGAGGTAAGTATGAAGTTAGTAGTATTGAATCTAAGGGTAAGCTCTGTAAAGTAAAGCTAAAAGAAATTCAATCTGGGAAAGAAGTTATTAAAAAATTTGATACTGCTACTTGGGAGAAATGTTGATGGCTAATATTATCCCATTCTTGTCTGAAGAGAAGATCGAAGAAATACCTTCCAAAGCTGAGCAGAAAGTATATAAGGCATTGGCAGGTCAATTATCTAATGATTGTTTGGTTGTGCACTCGCTTGAATTTATAAAACAAACGTCTCAGTTCAAAAGTCATGGTGAAAGAGAGGCTGATTTTGTGATATTTTCACCACGCTATGGTGTTTTGGTTGTCGAAGTTAAGGGCGGGGGTATTGAATATGACAAATCAATTAATCAGTGGTATTCCATTGATCGAAATTATAATAAACATGAAATAAAAAGCCCAATCAAACAGGCAAAAGATGCTAAATATGAAATAAGAAGTCACCTGCAGAAAAAGCTTGGGGGTGTACATTTATTACTTGCTTATGCAGTTATGTTTCCTGATATTGAAAATACAGCTCCATTGGTTAGCCCTGATATTCCAATTAATATTATCGGATCAAATAGGAACTTAATTAATATAGAAAAATGGGTTTTAGAGGTTTTTAATTTTTGGGCGGGTAATCAGGCTAATTATGATGCTCTTGGCGATAATGGGGTGAAAGTTGCTGAACAAATATATGGAAATCACGTTTCCATAAGACCTTCGTTACGCTCAGCAATCGAGGAAGAAATACAAAAACAAATTAAGTTGACTGATCAGCAAAAAAATATTCTTCGGCAATTAAAAAGAAGAAAAGAGGCTGTAATTGAAGGTGGAGCGGGTACGGGTAAAACAGTTCTGGCTCTTGACCAAGCACAGAACCTTGCAGATCAAGGGTTGAAAGTTTTATTTCTTTGCTATAACAAAAAATTAGGCAATATGCTTAAGAAAAAGTCACAGAATATTGAAAACTTACATTCAATGAGTTTTCACCAGTTTTGTTCATGGCGAATAAGACAAGTAGGAATAAATTCAGGGCGTGATTTAATCGAAGAATCCAAAAGCACCTACTCAGGAGAAAATTTGTATGATGTGTTGATGCCAGATGCTTTAATTAATAGTTACGAATTATCTCCAATTCAATACGACGTAATTTTAATTGATGAAGGACAAGATTTTAAATCTGAGTATTGGTTTGCTATTGAACTTTTGCGAGACCAATCTGATAATACAAAACTCTATATTTTTCTAGATAGTAATCAGGCAATTTATACAGTAAATGATGATTTCCCAATTAATTGTGAACCTTTATTTCTATTCGATAATTGCCGCAACACTAAATATATTCACAGCTTAGCATACCAGTATTACAAAGGAATGGAAGTGGGTGCGCCAGATGTAAAAGGAGAACCAATCCAGGTCATAGAAAAAGCATCATTAGAGCTACAAGCAAAAGAAATTGGTAATAAAATTTCAAGATTAATGAACACAGACCATATTGACCCTGAAGATATTGTAATTGTCATAATAGGTCGGTTTCAAGTGGCGCAGGATCTTTTGACCAATACAAAAAACAAACATATATGGGCTTTTCAAGAGTTCGATCCAGACTCTAAAGTATTAGTAGAAACGGCAAAAAGGTTTAAAGGGTTAGAATCAAAAATTCTTTTTCTTTGGATAATTGATGAAGACGTTATAAGTGAAAAATTACTCTATGTTTCTATATCACGTGCTAGGTTTAGATTATGGGTCATAGGAACTACATCTATTATTAAAAAAATCAACCTTACTATGTGATAGAAAGCATCTCATTATGCTAATGTTGGCGATGAGTGTGTAGGATTTTTTTGTCCTAAGCAATTCAAGCATAACAATTTAGAAACCTTTCTTATTTATTACGCTAGGCTCATATTACTTCATTATTTACTCATAATCCTCTACATTGAACCGTGTTTTAATTATTCCTGCCACACTGTTTCGTTGTTGATAAATGAGGAATGATTATGTTTCAAAACACCAGTAACAAACCCCCCTATGTTTTTGTCCCTATTGAGTATCCAGAACTGGCAGAAGGGGAAGAAATAAAACCCTATCAACCTGGTTTGATTTGCTCAGAATGGCTTGAAATTGAACTTGTTGAACCTTCTGAACACAATTAATATTCTCGGGTTTTTTTACTTTCATTTTTTCTTCATTATTTACCCATTACTTCCCAAAGATTTAAAAGACGTCCGGTGATTTAATAATACAGACTTTTAAAATATTAAATTTTAGTTTAGGGACGGGTAATGAATAAAAGAACATTTCTAAAATCACAGCTTTGGTCTGTTTTAGTTTTATTGTTTTGCAGTGTTGCCACTGCAGCAGACTATGCCAATATCAATAGTGTTCGCCAAGGTGAGTTCTTATTTAATACTGATACCCCTAATAAATATAAGGTAGCACCCACGATTTCTACCCGAGTATTAATTGATGTCACAGGCCCAATTGCTCGAACTAAAGTTAGGCAACGTTTTAGTAATCCAAGTGATCAATGGATTAGTGGAACTTATGCTTTTCCGTTACCTGAAGATGCAGCTGTTGATCATATGAAGATCTTAGTAGGTGGGCGAATCATTGAGGGGGTTATTCGTGAAAAAGAACAAGCCAGAAAGATTTATGAACAAGCAAAAAGGGAAGGTAAACGTACCAGTCTTGTCGAACAATTGCGTCCTAACTTATTTACCACCTCTGTGGCTAATATTGCCCCTTCGGGTGTGATTGATATTGAAATTGAATACCAAGAATTACTGAACTTAGATCAGGGTAACTTTAGTCTACGTTTTCCGATGGCTATGACACCGGGTTATTCCTCAGATAATGAATCGAGTTTTAATCAATATGACACCCCTGTTGTTGGGCGTTGGGTTAATGTTGTCGATAAGGCCAGTAAGACACCTGTTGAGCCTATTAATAGCTCCTCCGAACTATCCATTACCGTTAATCTTCATGCCGGGTTCCCCATTGAGAATATAAACAGTACTTACCACCCCGTTACGATTAATAATATTACTGACAGTAAGCAAGGTGAAGTCAAACAAATCAAGTTAGGTTTGAGCGGTCATCGAGGTGAACATGACTTTGAATTGGTATGGAAACCCAAAGCTGACATTATTCCTAAAGGCATGTTTTTTATAGAGACAGGTAAAGACTGGCAACACGGTTTATTAATAGTCACGCCACCGTTGGATAAGCGTCTTTATGAAAAACGAGATAGAGATGTGACATTTATAATCGATACATCCGGTTCTATGGGCGGTGAGTCTATTGCCCAAGCTAAAAAAGCCCTACGTAAGGCGTTAACGCGCTTAGCACCTGAAGATACCTTGAATGTTATTGAGTTTAATAGCACGGCCAGTAGTCTGTTTAAGAAGTCCGTACCAGCAACTACACAGGCCATTGATGAAGCCGATGATTTTATAGCGGGTCTTGAAGCACAAGGCGGCACTGAGATGATGCCTGCATTGGAAATGGCACTAGGCGCTACAACTGAAGGGAACAATGGTCGCTTACAACAGATCGTTTTTATTACTGACGGTGCAGTTGATTATGAAGAAAAGCTCTTTAAGTTAATCAATAACCACCTTGGTGAGCGTCGATTGTTTACCGTAGCTATCGGGTCAGCACCTAATTCCTATTTTATGCGCAAAGCTGCACAGTTTGGTCGGGGTTCTTATACCTTTATTGGGAATGTAAAAGAAGTGTCAGAGAAAATGGATCGACTGTTTTCTAAGATGGAGCAAGTGGTTATGACTGATTTACATCTTGAACTTGAAGGCATTGAAGGAGAGGTCGTACAAGTCTTACCCGATAAGTTACCGGACCTTTATTATGGAGAGCCCGTAGTACTCTCCTTGAAGATGAAACAGATCCCTGAGCGAGCAGTAATAACGGGTCACTTGAACGGTCATACTTGGGTCAATGCTGTACGCCTTAAAAGAAGCGCGCACCAATCGGGATTAAAAGTCTTGTTTGGGCGGCGAATGATTGAATCTTGGATGGATAACAAGGTGCTGGGTGTTGATCCGGACATCGTTCGTAAAGCGATTGTGGATTTAGGGTATTACTATCACTTAGTCAGTCAATACACTAGCTTGGTGGCTGTTGATGTAATCCCTGCGGATAAGTTACGTGAACTAGAATTTAAGCAACAAGAGCTCGTTAAAAGTGGATCCTATTTATCTTTGGCACAAACAGCAACTAACTCACAGATTCAAATCATACTTGGATTTTTATTATTACTATTATCATGTGCTATTTGGTTGTGGAAAGGGCGATTAGAGAAGCTCAAGGTAGGTGATAACCCTTGAAGGCTGGAGTTATTGCCTTCCTTATCTTAAGCATGGGTTTATGCTTTTTGGTTAGTGGTTCTTGGATTCAAATAAAGGCGGTTGTGGCACAAGAACTATTAGAGCAATCATGGGAACAGACATTAGAGCATGGAAGCCCTGTTCAACCCTGGCCATGGGCTGATCATTGGTCGGTGGCGCAACTTAAATTTCCTAAGACAAAGAGTGCGTTTGTTGTATTAAGCGGTGATAGCGGCTCTTCACTTGCCTTTGCGCCAGGATGGAATACCAAGAGCGCAAAACCAGGGGAGCATGGCGTGACGGTGATTAGCGGACACCGTGACACCCATTTCAAGCTATTAAAAGATACCGCGATAGGCGATTTAATTGATGTTGTTACAACGCAGGGTGAAACTGTTAATTATCAAATTAAGACTATTGAAGTTGTTGACTCGAGAGTAGCTACCATTAACACAGAACAATCAGGGCAGGTATTAGTGTTAGTCACGTGTTATCCATTTGATGGCGTAGTAGCTGGCGGTCCGTTGCGTTATGTAGTCACTGCAAAGAATTATGTATAAGTTTTATTAAAATTTTTAATGCGTAAAGTAGTGGCTAATTGATATTATTTTTAGGATGTAAAGATCTGTTGCTTAATCTTAAACCAGAGAGAAACAATAATGTATAAAGATAATTCTCATCGCTACATATACTCTGCGTCAGATTTAAAAGTTTTTATGCGGTCCCCGTTTGATACATGGATGACTCGATTTTCATTAGAGCACCCTGACCTAGCAGCTGAGATTGAGCAAGATAAAGATGAAATGATGGGGCTTTTGGCCCAGAAAGGGAATGCTCACGAATTGGCTTTTCTGGAAAGTCTTAAAAATCAATATGGGGTTGATAATGTAGCTTGCATTTCGGCGGATAGAGAGATTGCAGCAGGACAAACCCTAGAGGCAATGAAGGCTGGGGTACAGGTTGTTTTTCAAGGTTTTTTGCAACGAGAAAACTTTGCAGGCTATACCGATTTTCTGGTGCGTTGTGAAGGCCACTCAGACTTGGGCGATTATCATTATGAAGTCTGGGATACTAAGTTATCAAAATCAACCCGACCTTATTTCTTACTTCAATTGTGTTGTTACAGTTGGATGCTCGAGCGCATTCAAGGTCGCCTGCCGAAGAACACGGTCGTTGTTCTAGGGGATAATTCGAAAGATAGTTATCGTGTTGCCGCTTATTACAGCTATTTTCAAAATCTGAAGAAATACTTTCTGGAAGATCAAAAATCATTCAAAGCTGATTTTATTCACCGCCCTGATCCAATGCTTTGTGATCCAAATAGTTCATGGCGAAGCTACGCACAACAATTACTGACTGAGTCTGATAGTCTTGCTTTAGTTGCCAATATCCGTAAAACGCAAGTCAAACAGCTACAGAAAATGGGGGTAAATAGCCTTACCGAATTAGCACAAACAAAGCTTGGCTATGTTAAGGGAATTGCACCTGAAACCTTTAACACATTAAAAGCACAGGCCAGTATCCAGCTGGCATCTCGTGGTAAGGAAAAACCTTTATATCAAGTTTTAAAAGATGACAACGGTAAAGGCTTATCTGCACTACCTCCTCATTGTGACTTAGATGTTTTTTTCGATATTGAAGGCGACCCATTAATTGAGGGTGGGTTGGAGTATTTGTGGGGTGTTAGTTATCACGACCCTCAAGGCCGCCAAGGGAATCATCCTGCCTTTAAAGACTGGTGGGCGCATAACCAAGAACAAGAGCAACATGCTTTTGAAGGATTCTTTGATTGGGTTTATAGCCGCTGGAAGCAAAACCCGAGTATGCATATTTATCATTATGCGAGTTATGAAATAACAGCTATCCGTAAGCTTTCAACGCGATACCAAACACGGCTGAGTGAGGTGTCTGAAATGCTTAATGCGAATGTGTTTATTGATTTATATAAACTGGTTAAAGGGGGCTTGTTAATTGGTGAACCCCGTTATTCTATAAAAAATGTAGAGCATCTTTTTAGAGGTAAAAGAAAGACTGCTGTTGCTAATGGGACTGATTCCGTTGTTGTGTATGAAGACTGGCGAGAAGGGGGCGGTGCTAATGAGTGGGCCTCACAGGAAAATGGGTTAACAAGTTGGCAGCAGGATGCAGATAATTTTGACTGGTCGCCTTGGCCTGTCTTGTCTGCTATTCGTGATTATAATATTGATGACTGCGAATCAACGCTAGACCTAGTTGAGTGGCTTAGGCTGCAACAGAATCAGAATAAGATAGTCTACCAGCCGCCTGAACCAAAGATAGCAACAGAAGAGGAAAAGAACGAGCAACAAATCAATCGTGCTCAAAAACGTAAAGAATTAGAGCAGCGCCAGCAAGGTTTAATCAATCTATTTACTAACAGTGAAACCTTAAAGAAGGATGCTAAGGCAGGGCTTTTAGTTTCATTACTTCTTTTTTATGAGCGGGAGCGTAAGCCACAAGCGTGGTCTTATTTTGACCGGTTAGAGAAAACAGAAGATGAATTGTTTGACGATGACACCGTGGTTTATGGTCTGACCATCACGCATAAAGAATTAGAGAACAATTCGTATAAGTGCACGGCTCTTTACAATACAGAACAGTCTATACGTAAAGATAAGATAAGTTCTGCTAAGGTTCAAGGCACTGATGTTAAAGCGACAAGAATAAAATTTGCAGAGATGAATGATCACGAAAGTGTGGTTTCTTTTACTATTAGTAAAGAGCATGATCATGTATTGGAGAGCAATCCTCTAACGTTATTGGGTGATGGATTGTTTATTAGTACGGATACTTTGGAAATGCGTTTATGTGATGTTACTGAAGCCTACTTTGAAACAGGAAAATTATCTGGATCGTTAACAGCTTTATTTGAGCGCTCAGCCCCTAAATTTAGTGGGGTAGGTAATCCGTTGCCGGTGTGCCGAAAACGCTATCCTGTTGATCAAGAGTACTTAGATGCCATCATTAAAACCGTTCATGCTATGGATAACACTTGTCTCTGTATTCAGGGGCCACCGGGGGCAGGTAAAACATATGCCGCCGAACATGTTATAGCCTCACTGGTGAAGCAGGGTAAGCGGGTAGGTATTATGTCGAATAGTCATGCTGCGATCATGAACTTATTATTACCCGTAACGAGTAAGGTCCCCAATAATGATACGGTGAAGATAGCCGGTTTTAAAAACCAAAAGGAATTTAAGAAAGTTTTTCCTAATGAGCAGTATCCGCGGTTCTTTTTTCGCAAGGATATGACGTTTACCGGTAAACAACCTTATGAAAGTTTTTCGGTGGTGGGGGCCACAGCGTATGGTTTTGCAAAAGAGGAAATGCGGGAAGACCCTCTAGATTATTTATTTGTCGATGAAGCCAGCCAAGTTGCTATGGCTAATTTAGTTGCCGTTTCAGGGGCGACAAAGAATATCATTCTAATGGGTGACCAGATGCAGTTGGAACAACCCGTGCAAGGCTCACACCCTGGTGAAGCAGGTACCTCAGCATTGGAATATATGCTGAAAGATTTTTCTGTTATCCCAGAGGATATTGGCGTTTTTCTGGAGCGCACTTATCGTATGCATCCTGCTATTTGTAAACCGTTATCAGATGTGGTGTATGAGGGTAAATTAAGCACTGACCCATCCAATAAAAACCAAGCGGTTGAGGTGAAAAACAAACAATTGATTACTGGACCAAGTGGTATTTTATTTATCCCCGTTGAGCATGAAGATAATACCCAGTGTAGCGAAGAGGAAGTGATGGTGGTTCAGCAAATAACTGATGAACTGAAAAGTAGCTTTTTTATTGATAAAGCTCAAAATAAGCGACTGATAACAACTAATGATATTTTGGTAGTGGCTCCTTACAACATGCAGGTTAATTTGCTCAAAGAAAAGTTAGTGGGTGATGTGAAAATTGGCACCATTGATAAGTTCCAAGGACAAGAAGCTCCTGTTGTTATTATCTCAATGGCAGTGAGTAATGTAGAGGACTCCCCAAGAGGTCTGGATTTTATTTTTGATATTAAGAGGCTTAATGTAGCTATTTCAAGAGCACAGGCGCTTGCTATTATTGTAGGTAATAAACAGTTGGATAATTGTAAGGTGACAAGTCTTCAGCAAATGGAAAAAGCGAATTTATTTTTTAAGTTATCTGGCAAATCCTAATCCTGCACCTAATATTTTTAAGGTTTTATTGCTTGTTTGTTTTGTTCTATTTGGGTGTGTGACCTATAGTGATTGGAAGCCTACAATGGATTCGTACAATGACCCTAATGCTGGGAGAATTCCGCAGGATATGGCTGAATGTAAACAACTGAGTTTACAAGCCTTTGGCGATGGAGCGGAAGAGACAGTTAAGGGTGCTTCGCTTGATGGATTTGGTGGTGGAACTAAGCAAGGGTTTGGAGCAGATAGCACTTATAAAAAGATTTTCATTAAGTGTATGTACAACCGAGGACATACTGTTTTGAATTAATATTAAGTGACTCCATTACTTATCGGTTTTCTTAAAAATTAGATAAGGCGTATCCTGACAGGAGTTGGGATGCTTTTTTTAATAGAAAATTGGCGATTCAAAACTACAGTAAAAACTACAGTGGTTTATACTTCTTTATACGGTTTTTAACTGCTTTACACGTTCCCACAAAACCTATAAGCTATTGATTACAGGGAGTAATAAGTAGTACGCAGTTGTTTGAGATATTTTTGAACGAACTTTTAATGCGATGGTCGACGGTTCGAATCCGTCACGACCCACCAT
>Ga0114933_10006401_pt1 | contig 10452 bp, 5 predicted proteins | sample 4SBtaG_FD_89691 | JGI IMG/M metagenome (GOLD analysis project Ga0114933, IMG submission 89691) | Deep subsurface microbial communities from Kolumbo volcano to uncover new lineages of life (NeLLi) - 4SBTROV12_W25 metaG | ecosystem: Environmental > Aquatic > Marine > Volcanic | place: Kolumbo... | reverse complement strand
TAAATGATTTTCCACTATATCGTTTTGACATAATAATTTTATGGCGCGCCTGCTAGGACTTGAACCCAGAACCTCCTGGTCCGTAGCCAAGCGCTCTATCCAATTGAGCTACAGGCGCTCATTGTTTTTCTATCAAAATCTATATATTTTTTAAACAAGAATTAACAGTTATTTTAAATATTTTTTTAAAATTACTTTTTGGACCCAAAATCTCGCGTCTAAATTATTGTAATTAGGTTTAAATATTTTTGATATATTTTTTATAATTAAAGTCATATTAGCAGTCTTGATATTTACATGGCTGAAAAAAGATTAAATTGTGGTATAAATAAAACATCTTTTATGGCAACTAAAATAACTGTTCCCGATATAGGCGATTTCGAAAGTGTTGAGATAATTGAAATTTTGACTAAGCCAGGATCTGTAATTAAAAAGAATGACCCAGTCGTTACGCTAGAAAGTGATAAATCTAGCGTTGAAGTTCCGTCCCCTTTTGAGGGAAAAGTTTCATCTTTAGAAGTAAAAATTGGAGATAAAGTTTCAAAAGGGAGCGTTTTAGCTATTTTAGAAGATGAAGAAAATAAAAATATTGAAGATCCTAATTTACAAAAAAATAAAAAAAAAGAACCAAAGCAATTAAAAAAAGATGAAATTTTTCCTGAGACAGAAAAAATCATTAAGGAAGCAGAATCAGAAATAATTGAAAAACCAAAAATAAAAACAGAAAAAATTCAAAAAGAAAAAAAAATTTACGCACAACCAAATGGGACAGATATTGATTTTATAGAAACCCAAGAATGGTTAGATTCATTGGATGCAGTTTTAAAAAAGGATGGCCCAGAACGTGCACAATATTTAATTAAAAAATTAATTGGCGAAGCTTATAAAGAAGGTTCTAATCAACCATTAACTCGAATTACCCCTTATATAAATACTATACCTGCTGAATCAGAAGTTAAATCTCCGGGAGATCAAAATATAGAAAGGAGAATTCGATCTTTAATAAGATGGAATGCTGCAGCAATGGTTGTTAAAGCTAACAAAAAAAATCCTGAATTAGGAGGGCACATAGGTACATTTGCTTCAGCAGCTACACTTTATGATGTTGGTATGAATCATTTTTGGAGAGCAAAAAATAATAAATTTGGAGGTGATTTAATTTACTTTCAAGGACATAGTGCACCAGGTATGTATGCAAGAGCTTTTCTTGAAGGAAGATTGTCAGCAAAACAATTAGGAAATTTTAGACAAGAAGTAGGAGTTGATGGATTATCTTCGTATCCTCACCCATGGTTAATGCCAAAATTTTGGCAGTTTCCAACTGTATCAATGGGTCTTGGTCCTGTCTTATCAATTTATCAAGCTCGATTTACAAAATATTTAATTAACAGAGGTCTAATTAAAGATGAAAATAGAAAAATATGGGCTTTTCTAGGAGACGGAGAAACAGATGAACCAGAATCTTTAGGTGCCATAAGTTTAGCCTCAAGGGAGAAATTAGATAATCTTATATTTGTTATAAACTGCAATCTACAAAGACTGGATGGTCCAGTACGAGGAAATGGAAAAATAATTCAAGAGCTTGAAGGCATATTCAGAGGTGCTGGATGGAATGTAATTAAGGTAATTTGGGGTTCTTATTGGGATCAACTTCTATCTAGGGATAAATCAGGTTTATTAATAAAAAGAATGAACGAATGTGTTGATGGAGAATATCAAGCTTTCAAAGCTAATGATGGGTCCTATGTAAGAGAAAAATTTTTTGGAAAATATAAAGAATTGAGAGATTTAGTATCCTCGATGACAGATAAAGATATATGGAAACTTAATAGAGGTGGTCATGATCCACATAAAGTTTATGCAGCATATGATGAAGCAATAAAAACGAAAGGAAAACCAACTGTAATTTTAGCAAAAACAATTAAAGGTTATGGAATGGGTAAATCGGGAGAAAGTATAAATATAACACATCAACAAAAAAAATTAGGTGAAGAAGATTTGTTATACTATAGAGATCGTTTTGATATTCCTTTGACAGATAAACAAGTGAAGGATATTGAATTTTATAAACCTGATGATAATTCAGATGAAATAAAATATCTTAAAGAACGAAGGATGAAATTAGGTGGCAATTTACCAGAGCGTAGTTCATTTGCTAAATCGATCAAAAAACCATCAAAAGATATATTTGAGAATATGTTAAAATCTTCTAATGAACGTGAAATGTCAACAACAATGGCCTTGGTAAGGATTTTGACAAATTTATTAAGAGATAAAAATATAGCTCCACGATTAGTACCAATTATACCTGATGAAGCAAGAACTTTTGGTATGGAGGGATTTTTTAGAAAAATTGGAATTTATGCGCATGAGGGACAAAAGTATGAGCCTGAGGACTCTGAACAATTAAGCTCTTATAGAGAAGATAAAAAGGGTCAAGTATTAGAAGAAGGAATAACAGAAACCGGAGCAATGTCCTCGTTTATTGCAGCCGGAACTTCTTATACTAATCATGATTTAGAAATGATACCAGTATATACTTTTTATTCTATGTTTGGTTTTCAAAGAGTAATGGATCTCATATGGTCTGCAGGAGATTCTCAAACAAGAGGTTTTTTAATAGGTGCAACTTCTGGAAGAACAACTTTAGCAGGAGAAGGTTTGCAGCATCAAGATGGTCATAGTCATTTATTAGCCTCAACAATACCTAATTGCATAAGCTATGACCCAACATTTTCATATGAGCTGGCAGTTATTTTTCGAGATGGATTAAAAAGAATGCACGATAAACAAGAAAATATTTTTTATTATTTAACAACAATGAATGAAAATTATAAACATCCCGAGATGCCAAAAAATTCTGAGAAAGGTATTTTAAAAGGGATGTATTTACTTAAAGAATTCAATAATAAAGGAAAAACAAAAGTTCAGTTATTAGGTAGCGGAACAATATTAAGGGAAATGATTGCAGCAGCTAAAATATTAAGTAAAGAATATCAAATAGATAGTGATGTTTGGAGTGTAACAAGTTTTAACGAATTGAGAAAAGATGGTATGACTATTGAGAGAAAAAATCTTCTTCATCCCAATGAAAAACCCGAAAAATGTTATGTAGAAGAATGTCTAAATAAAAGAGAAGGCCCAATCATAGCCGCATCAGACTATATGAGATCTTTTGCTGATCAAATAAGACCTTATATTTCAAAATCATTTTATTCATTTGGTACTGATGGTTATGGTAGAAGTGATAGTAGATTAAAATTAAGAAAATTTTTTGAGGTTGATAAAGAACATATCGTAACTTATACATTAAGTGCTTTAGCTAAAGAACAGCTTATTCCTTCAAAGTATGCAGATAAAGCAATTAAAAAATATAACATAGATAAAAACAAACCTATACCTACAGTATTATAACATGACCAAAAAAGATATAATCACTATTAGCGCAAGTCCAAAAGCTAGAAAATTTGCTAGGGAAGTTGGTGCAGATTTACATTTAGTTAAAGGCTCTCAACGTGATGGAAGAATTAACGAAGATGATATAAAAAATTTTGTTAAAAATTCATTAATAAAAAATGTTTCAAAAAAGGAAGAAACATACATTCAAGCATATGATCACTCAGAATTTGGAGAAATTGAAACAAAACCCTTACCGAGAATAAAAAAGATTGCTGGACCACATTTACAAAAAGCCTGGAGTGAAATTCCACATGTTACTCAGCATGATGAAGCCGACATCACAGAAATGGAAAATTTTAGAAAATCTCTACGAGATTTATATACGGGAGAAAAAATTTCAGTTACTCCTTTAGCTTTTATTATTAGGGCTGTAGTTAAAGCTTTGAAAGATTATCCAAATTTTAATTCTTCTTTAGATATAAAAAATAATAAAATTATATATAAAAAATATTATCATATTGGAATTGCTGTAGACACTCCCCATGGTTTAATGGTTCCCAAAATTAGAAATGCTGATCAAAAAGATATTACAAAACTGGGAAAGGAATTAAAAAAAGTAAGCAAACTTTCATCAGAGCTTAAAATTGATAAAAAAGAATTTTTTGGAGGATCGATGACTATTTCAAGCTTAGGCAGCATAGGAGGGAGTTTTTTTACTCCAATTATTAATCAACCAGAAGTAGCTATTCTAGGTGTTGGTAGAGCTGAAAAAAAGCAAGTATTTATTAATGATAAATACGAAAGTAGGATTATGCTTCCTTTATCATTATCTTACGATCATCGAGTTATAGATGGAGCCGAAGGTGCACGATTTTGTGTACATTTAAAAGAGAGTCTTGGAAAAGATTTTGCTTATAAATTAGCAGTCTAATCGATGACCAAGCCAATTTCATTACTGAGTGCTTTTCTATGCACATTTATTTGGGGAACAACATTTATTGCTCAAGATACTGGAATGGATAAAATTGGTCCTTTAACATTTAATGCAACAAGATTTTTTATTGGTTTTTTGTCTATAATACCTTTCGCATTACTATTTGAGAAAAAAAAAATATCAAATGAAATAAGAAAAAATAAAAAGCTATTTTATAAACTGCTTTTTTGGGTAGGATTATTTTTATTTTTAGGCACATATATGCAACAAGCAGCTTTGTTATATACAGACGTTGCAAACGCTGCTTTTTTTACAATTTTTTATGTTCCTATGGTCCCTGTTATTCTCTTTTTATTTTACTCTAAGTCTTTACATTGGAGTATATGGCCTTCAGTTTTATTTTGTATTTTTGGAGTTTATCTTTTAAGTGATTTTTCTAATGCAACTGTTCGATTAGGAGATAGTCTAGTAATACTTTGTGCTTTTTTTTGGAGCTTACATATAATATTTATTGGAAATTTTATTAAAAACTTTAACCTCCCTTTATTTTTTGGAGCTCTACAAGCTTTAGTAGTTGCATTTTTTTCATTTATCTTTGCTATATATTTTGAAACAATAACAATTGCTAATATTTTAAATGAGTACATATCAATAATTTATGCCGGCGCCCTATCTGGTGGAATTGCGTTCACATTACAAATATATGCACAAAAGAATATTTCTGCCGCGCCAGCAGCAATTATATTTTCTTTAGAAGGAGTTTTTGCAGCTATAGCAGCATGGATAATCTTAGATCAGATTTTAGGATTAAATAATATTATTGGTTGCTTTCTTATTCTTGCTGGTGTCATATTATCGCAGATAGCACCAATTTATAAGAAAAATTATAGATAAACTATAGACAACAAAAATAAAGCAAGAATAATACGGTAAATTACAAATATTTTTAGACTAAATTTTTTAATAAAATTTAAAAAAATAGCTATTGTAATATATGAAAATATAAAAGAAAAAATTACAGCAATAATAGCTAAAAAATTGAGTTCTACACTTCCCTCTTTGTACACATTGTATATGCCTAACATGCTTGCAGCAGACAAAGCAGGAATAGCAAGAAAAAAAGAAATTTTGGCAGATTCAAATCTATCAAATCCCAATATTCTTCCTGAGGTAATTGTAATACCTGCTCTACTCACTCCTGGAATTAGAGCTAAGGTTTGAAATAGACCAAAAATTACTGCTGATTTAAAATTAAAATCTTTTTCAATTTCTTTGGTTACTTTTTTTTTATCACTAAAATATAATATAATACCAAATATTAAAGTCATCCATCCGATAACTTCTAAATTTCTAATTAAATTAATTAAACCTGTTATGTATATAAAATAACCAGCTGGAATAAGTGGAATTGAGGCAAATATAATTTTAATTAAAAATTTTTTATTTTTTATAAAATTTAATAGTTCACTTCTAAAGTAAATTATAATTGCTATAAGCGAACCTAAGTGTAAGCAAATGTCTATTAATAAATTCTGGTTTATAAAATTATAATATTTAGAAACCAAAACTAAATGTGCAGCTGAACTCACAGGTAAAAATTCAGAGATACCTTGTATTGCAGATAGAATTAAGATTTCAACAGATGAAAGCATTAAGTATGATTATTGCATAGCAGCTATGCAAAATAAATCACTATTTTACTGGATTTTCTAATTTTTAGGTCAACATTTATGTCTTAAATATGCTTATATCCACGGCTATATTGATATAAAAGTGTAAAAAAAATGACAGAAAAAATGCTTAAATTTACAAAAGTTAATCAGCAAACTCCTAATAAGAGAACTGTTGATAAAAGAATAGATGACTTTAAAGAAATTTATGATCAATTTTTAAATAATAAAGCAAAAGAACAGTCAAGTAGATGTTCTCAGTGTGGTGTACCATTTTGTCAAATTCATTGTCCTTTACATAATAATATTCCTGATTGGTTAAAATTGGCTTCGGAAGGTAGATTTGAAGAAGCCAGTGATTTAGCTCATAGCACAAACAATATGCCAGAAGTTTGTGGAAGAATTTGTCCACAGGACCGATTATGTGAAGGAAACTGTGTTATTGAACAATCAGGTCATGGAACAGTTACCATTGGATCAATTGAAAAATATATAACAGATACAGCATGGGAAAAGGGTTGGGTAAAAGAAATAAAAATTAAAAAAGAAATAAATCAATCGGTTGGTGTTATAGGAGCTGGACCTGCCGGTTTGGCGTGTGCCGAAGAGTTAAGAAAATTAGGTTATAAAATTACTGTATACGATAGATATGATCGTCCAGGCGGATTATTGATTTATGGTATTCCTAATTTTAAGCTAGAAAAATTTGTTGTTGAACGAAGAACAAATCTTTTAAAAAATAGTGGAATAAAATTTGAGCAAAATATTGAAATTGGAAAAAATTTATCACTTGAACAATTAAAAAAAAATCATGATGCAATATTAATTGCAACAGGTGTTTACAAGCAAAGAGAAGTAAACTTACCTGGCTCTGAACTTAAAAATATATTTCCAGCAATGGAATTTTTAACAGCGTCTAATCGCAAAGGATTAGGCGATAAGGTCACAAATTTTGATAATGGATTACTTAATGCTGAGAATAAAAATGTAATAGTAATAGGAGGTGGTGATACAGCAATGGATTGTGTAAGAACTGCTGTAAGACAAAACGCCAAATCTGTTAAATGTCTTTATAGAAGAGATAGAAATAATATGCCTGGTTCAGCCCGAGAGGTATATAATGCTGAAGAAGAAGGAATTAAATTTATTTGGAAATCAAATCCAAAAAAATTTAATGGAAAAGAAAAAATTTCATCAGTATTAGTTGAAAAAATGGAATTTAGTGGAATAGATTCATCTGGAAGAAAAAAACCTGTACCAATTAACAATTCTGAGTTTGAAATTAAAGCTGATATTATAATTAAAGCGTTAGGTTTTGATCCAGAAAATTTACCAAAACTATTTGATAATCCTAGTCTTGTAACTACTAATTGGGGTACTATAAAAATTAATTTAAAATCAATGGAAACAAGTATACCAGGTGTTTTTGCGGCTGGAGATATAGTAAGAGGAGCTTCGTTAGTAGTGTGGGCTATAAAAGATGGAAGAGATGCAGCTCAATCAATTCATAAATATTTAAAAAATAAGCAAATAGATAAATTTAGAGCTGCCTAAAATGAAATTATATAAAAAAAATTTAAATAAATTAATAAAGGAAAAAGTTTATGATCCTAGCTTTGAACATGATGCATGCGGAGTTGGGGTTATAACCTCAATAGACGGTAAAAAGTCGAGGAAAATTGTAGAATTTGGAATTCAGGCATTAAAAGCAGTATGGCACCGTGGCGCTGTAGATGCAGATGGAAAAACTGGGGATGGAGCAGGGATTCATATCGAAATACCTCAGAATTTTTTTATTGAAAGAATTGAAAACGCAGGTCGAATTCATAAGGCGGGAGATATTTGCGTTGGAATGATATTTCTTCCAAGGAATGATTATTCTTCACAGGAGAAATGCAAAACAATAGTAGAAAATGAGCTTTTAGCTAAAAATTACTACATTTATAGATGGCGACAAGTGCCTGTAAACACAAAGGTTTTAGGAATTAAGGCAGAAAATAATAGACCAGAAATTGTTCAGGTAATTTTTAAAAATAACAACAGGGATTTAAAAAATGACGATCTCGAAAGAGACTTATATGTTGTTAGGAAAAAAATAGAAAAACAATCTAATTTGTTAAAATTGAAAGATTTTTATATTTCATCATTTAGCTCAAGATCAATTATTTATAAGGGAATGTTTCTTGCCGAGCAATTATCAGAATTTTATCCAGATTTAATGGATAAAAGATTTATTTCAAGATTTGCTATATTTCATCAAAGATATTCAACAAACACCTTTCCTAGTTGGGATTTAGCCCAACCATTTAGAACTTTAGCTCATAATGGTGAAATCAATACAATAAAAGGTAACATAAATTGGATGAAGGTTCATGAACAAGATATGAGCAGCAAACTTTTCGATGACATTGAATCTTTAAAACCAGTCATTGCAGCTGGCAATTCAGATTCAGCAGCCCTTGATAATATTTTTGAATTACTTGTTAGATCTGGTAAGTCAGTACCCCTCGCAAAATTAATGTTGATCCCAGATGCATGGTCAAAAAGAAGAAAGACTGTTTCAAAATCTCATCAACAATTATTTAATTTTCTTAATAGCACTATAGAACCATGGGACGGACCAGCAGCAATTTCTGCTACTGATGGTAAATGGGTTATTGCAGCACAAGACAGAAATGGATTGAGGCCATTAAGATATATAATAACATCTGATAAATTTTTGTTTGCAGGATCTGAAACTGGAATGGTTCCATTTTCAGATGAAAAAATTATTTTTAAGGGAAGGTTGGGACCAGGACAAGCTATTGCTGTAGACTTAGAAAATGGTGGAATATTTGATAGTAAAAACCTTAAAAATAAAATTTCAAAAGATTATAAAAAATATAATAAACAAATAATTGATTTAGATAAAAAGTTTAAAACTTTGAAAGAAAAATTTAATTATACAGGCGATGAATTAAGACGAAGACAATTTTTGGCAGGTATGAATATAGAAGATTTAGAGCTTATTTTACATCCAATGATAGAAGATATAAAAGAAGCAGTGGGATCTATGGGGGACGATACCCCTTCAGCAGTATTATCTGAAAGATATAGACCTTTGTCACATTTCTTTAGACAAAATTTTAGTCAAGTAACCAATCCTCCAATTGACTCTCTTAGAGAAAGTGAGGTTATGAGTTTAAAGACTAGATTTGGAAATACGGGTAATATTTTAGACTTTGAAAATTTAACTCAAGAAAATATTTATGTTCTTGAGAGCCCGGTATTATCTAATTCTCAATTTATTAAATTTTCAAATTTTTTTAAAAAAAACATTAAAAATATAGATTGTACTTTTAATATTAATACAAGCTTGAAAAAAAGATTAGACGAAATACGTATTGAAGCTGAAATTGCTGTTAGAGAGGGTTGTAAACATTTAATTCTAAGTGATAAAAATATAAACGACAAACTAGCGTCAATTCCAATGGCATTAGCCATTGGTGCTATAAATTCTAAACTCGTAGATCTAGGTATAAGAGGATTTGCTTCGATAAATGTTCAAACAAGTGAAGTTTTAGATACTCATTCATTTGCTGTTTTATTAGGTGTCGGAGCTACTACAATTAATCCTTATATTGCTTTTGACTCAATATACCAAAGATATAAGAAAAAATTATTTGGAAAAATTAGTTTTGAAGAATGTGTCAAAAGATATGTTAAATCTATAGATAATGGTTTGTTAAAAATAATGTCAAAAATGGGCATTTCTGTTTTAAGCTCTTATAGAGGAGGATGTAATTTTGAAGCTGTAGGATTGAGCAGATCTTTAGTTGCGGAGTATTTTCCTGGAATGATTTCTAGAATATCAGGAATAGGAATAAATGGATTAGAGAAAAAAATAAAAGATTTGCATGAGAAAGGTTTTCAAAAGAATGTTTCAATACTTCCAATTGGAGGTATCTATAAATACAGAAAAGCGGGAGAGGTGCATCAATATCAAGGTCAATTAATACATATGTTACAAGACGCAGTAACTACAAATTCATACGAAAAATATAAAAAATATGTGCAAGGTATTTATGATTTATCAGTAATAAACTTAAGAGACTTATTAGATTTTAAAAAGTTAAATCAATCGATCGATATAAAAGATGTTGAGCCAGTAACTGATTTAATAAAGAGATTTGGTAGTGGAAGTATGTCTCTTGGTGCATTGTCTAAAGAGGCTCATGAAACTTTAGCTATAGCCATGAATAGAATTGGCGCCGCATCTTGTAGTGGTGAGGGAGGTGAAGATCCAATTAGATTTAATAAAATGGAAAATGGTGATAGCGCAAATTCAAAAGTTAAACAGATCGCTTCTGCAAGATTTGGTGTAACTATTGAGTACTTAAATAATTGTAAAGAAATTGAGATTAAAATAGCTCAAGGTGCAAAACCTGGAGAAGGTGGACAGCTTCCAGG
>Ga0114933_10006400_pt1 | contig 10452 bp, 7 predicted proteins | sample 4SBtaG_FD_89691 | JGI IMG/M metagenome (GOLD analysis project Ga0114933, IMG submission 89691) | Deep subsurface microbial communities from Kolumbo volcano to uncover new lineages of life (NeLLi) - 4SBTROV12_W25 metaG | ecosystem: Environmental > Aquatic > Marine > Volcanic | place: Kolumbo... | reverse complement strand
GCCTACGTCCTCTGTCGCTTTCGCTCTCCGAGCTCGAAGAAGAAGGCCGAGGCCTCCGGATCTCGGGACGGCAAGATTGACAAGGTTCACTCCATATCAGCTAGCGCGCTCGCTACCGGACGAAATACGCGCGCCCCATCAGTTCGCCCTGCTGCGGACTCATCATCCCCCCCTCGCCGGTCCAGAACATGACGTTGTCGGCTCCGAACGCAGCGCACTCCGACGGGATCAGGAAGCCGTCGAGATCCGAGTCGTTCTCCGGCCCACACTCGGCCGTGTCGGTGAGTGGCTCGGAGATGCTTCCGTCGGCCTCGGTCGTGTGGAACAGGCCCATGAAATGTCCCATCTCGTGCAGGATCACCAGCGGGAGCTCGCTCTCCGGGATGAGGTCAACGGAGATGGCGACGCCGCTGGCGCCCGTCCCGGGCATGCCATGAGGTCCAGGGATCCCGCTGGCGATGCCCAGCGCGCCGTCGATCATGCGAACGAAGAACACGCTCACGGACGGGCGCACGGCGCCGGCGGAGAGCCGGTAGAGCCGGGGCAGGTCCGGCGGCACGCCGAGCAGCCCTTCCTCCCCCTCGAGCACCTCGAAGCGCCTTCGCAGCCCACCGACGACCTCGTGCGCTCGGATCTCACCGACCGAGAGGCCAAACCCGCCGAGCATCTCCCGCAGCGCGCCGAAGGCCGCTTCGATCGGAGCGGGAACCTCTCCGGGCCGACGGATGCGCCAGCCGCCGCCGCCGACGAGATAGGCGTCGATGTCGAACGACGTGCCGACTTCGCGCCGCTGCAGGATCGTGAGCTCGGACGGGCCGCGGACCGTGCTGGAGAGGAAGACGTCGTGCCCCTCTGCGGGCAGCGGTGTGCCGGGACCGTTGGGCAGCATCAACGTGACGAGCTCGCCCACGGTCGCAGGCCCGATGCCCCAGCTCGGCCCGGGGTCGCCGGGCACCCGAGGCGAGAAGATGTCGAAAACGGTGTCCGCGCCAGGGCCCCTCGTCTCGATGCGCTCGATGAGCGGCTGGCTCCCAGCGGGGCCTTCCCAGATCGCAAGACCGTTCGGGACGAGCTCCGGGAGGGTGCTCACCCGAGGGACTTCGCTCAGCGAGGGCCCGGCCATCGGGGCGGTCGCGCGTACGGTGTCAGGGATCGCGAGCCGCGCGGTGCACGCCATCAAGGACTCCATCGAAGCTTCGGACGTCTGCACCCAGGCCTCGCGGCATCGCTCGGCGCCCCCGCAGTCCGCGTCCGACCGGCAGGGCATGACGCAGGTCCCCGAGACGGTGCACAGGTGTCGATCACACGTTGTGCGTTCCAGACAGGGAGACCCGGGGGCCCCCGAAGGGTCCGGCTTGCCGGCACCGCAGAAGAGCCTCAGCGGGTCCAGGTCGCGCGGCGCGTCACCCACCGAGCCTCGGCAGACCCCCACCGCGCAGTCCGCGTCGTTGCTGCACCGCTCTCCGCGGGGGCCGGCGTCGCGCAGGCGCGGACCCCCGTCGTGCCCTGCGTCTCGCCGCCCCGCGTCGCGCCGACCGGCGTCCCGTCGCACGTCTGCGTCCCGGGGCCCGGCATCGCGGGCCTCGACCGTCAACGCCGTCCGCGTGCCACATCCCCCGAGCAGCACCGCAAGAACGAGCAAGAGACGCATCGCCGTTGTGCTTAGCAGAGTCCGGGCTGCTATGCGCCCGTATGCCCCGTTACGCCCTCGAAGTGAACGGACAGGCGATGACGGTGGACACCGCCGCCGACGTGCCCCTGCTCTGGGTGCTGCGAGACGTGCTCGGGCTCACGGGCACGAAGTACGGCTGCGGCATGGGACAATGCGGCGCCTGCACGGTGCACATCGACGGTGTCGCGGTGCGATCCTGCACGACGCCCGTCGCCAGGGTGCAGGGGGCGATCACGACGATCGAGGGCCTCGGAGGCGAGCACCCCCTCCAACGAGCGTGGGTGGAGCACGATGTGCCGCAGTGCGGCTACTGTCAGTCGGGCCAGCTCATGAGCGCCGCGGCGCTCATGACCTCGATGCCGCGTCCTGATGACTCGCAGATCCTCGCCGCCATGCGCGGCAACATCTGCAGGTGCGGCACCTATCCACGCATCCTGGCCGCCATCCGATCGGTGGCCCACGATGAGTGAGAAGCCGCGGAAGTCCCGCTGGGCCAAGCTCGATCGTAGGGCGCTGCTCCGGCTCGGGCTGTCCGCCACGGCGGCGGGCAGCGTCGGCATCGGGATCGGCTTCTGGGGAGGCACCCGCTTCGAGCGGAGAGAGATGCGGGTGCCGCCGCGCTCCCAGCCCTTCAGTCCGAACGTGTTCTTGGCGATCGACGAGGCCGGCACGACGACGATTTGGGTCACGCGATCCGAGATGGGACAGGGCGTGTCTACCGCGCTTCCGATGATCGTCGCGGAGGAACTCGACGCGGACTGGAGCACGGTCCGCATCGAGCAGGCGCCTGCGAGCCGCACGTACGGCGGCCAGGGCACGATGGCCTCCGCGAGCGTGCTCAGCATGTTCGATGAGCTGCGAGAGGCGGGCGCGGTCGCTCGCCTCATGCTCCGCCAGGCGGGCGCGCAGACCTGGCAGGTCGACGTGCAGGAGTGCGAGACCCGGCCTGGCTTCGTCGTGCATTCGCCCACCGGCCGCTCGCTCTCGTATGGGGCCCTGTGTGTTCTGGCTGGCACGCTCGACGTGCCCGCGGTTCCGGAGCTGAAGCGCCCGGAGGACTACCGTCGCATCGGTCGCCCCACGCGCCGTCTCGACGCGCGCGACAAGTCCGAGGGGCGTGCGGTTTACGGGATCGACGTGCGGCCGCCCGGCCTGCTCTTTGCCTCGATCGAGCGGTCGACGATGATCGGTGGCCGCGTCGAGGATGCGGACGAGGCCGCCGCGCGTGCGGTCGACGGCGTTCGAGATGTCCTGCGGATGTCTTCCGGCGACGTCGCGATCATCGCCGCGCACTCGTTTGCCGCATTCGCGGGGCGTCGTGCGCTCGACGCGACCCATCGGCGCGGCCCTGACGTGTCTTCGGACACGGTGCTCGAGGCGCTCCGCGCTGCGACACGGGGCGGTGGGGCAGAGGTCCACTCGGAGGGCGAGATCTCGGCGGCCTTGAGCGCGGCGACCCACACCCTAGAGGCAGAATTCGAGGTTCCCTACCTGGCACACCAGTGCATGGAGCCCATCAACGCGACCGCGCAGGTCGAGGCTGGTCGCTGCGAGATCTGGGCGCCGACCCAGGACCCGCAGCGGGTTCAGGCGATGGCCGCGGAGGCGCTCGGACTCTCGCTCGGCGACTGCCATGTGCACGTAACCTTGCTGGGCGGTGGGTTCGGTCGGCGGACGATTCCCACGGAGATTCGTCAGGTTCTCGCGTTGGCTCAGCACACCAGCCCGCGGCCCGTGCAGCTCGTTTGGCTGCGGGAGGACACGCTCCGCCACGACTTCTTTCGTCCGGCGGCGGTGCACCGCTTCACGGTCGGTCTGGACGAGGAGCGCAGCATCACGGGCTGGCGAGATCACATCGCGACTCCGAGCCCCAGCGGAGAGCGCGCCGACGAGGATGACGTCGATGGCATCGCAGTGGACGGCGCGGGGCGCATCCCGTACCGAATCGCGGCCAAGGAGAGCCGGTGGAGCGACGTGGCGTCGCCGATCCCGACGGGGATCTGGCGGTCGGTCGGACACAGCTACAACGCCTTCGCCGTCGAGGCGATGGTCGACGAGGTGGCGCGGTTCGCGGAACGTGATCCCATCGAGTTTCGACTCTCTCTGCTCTCTTCGGACGCAAGACAGCGTGCGGTTCTCGAGCGAGTGCGAGACATGAGCGGGTGGCGGGAGAACGTGCCCGAGGGGCGCGCACGCGGCGTCGCCGTGCACGCTTGTTTCGGCAGCGTGTGCGCTCAGATCGCGGAAGTCTCGTACGAGGCTGACCAAGTCCGCGTTCACCGCGTGTGGGCGGCCGTCGAGTGTGGGCAGGTGATCAACCCGTCCGGCGTCAAAGCGCAGATCATGGGCGGCATCGTCTTCGGGCTCTCAGCCGCGCTGCACGGCGCGGTGGGTGTCGCCGGCGGCGAGGTGGTGCAGAGTAACTTCCATGATGCAAAGCTGCTTCGGATCCACGAATGCCCTGAGATCGAGGTCGTGATCGTCCCCCGCGACGCACCGCCCGGCGGGATCGGGGAGGTGGGCGTGCCCGCGATCGCGCCGGCCGTCGCCAACGCGCTCGCTGTCCTGCGCGGTGCGCCCGTCCGCCGCCTGCCCCTGAGCTGAGGTACGGTTTCGCGTGGGTACGTTGGCGTGGGTTGCGATCTCGGCTGCGATGGCGGCCTCCGCCTTCGCCGTGCTGGGGCTTCGGCTGGCTCACCCCTACCATCGCAAGGTCGCCATCGGCGTCTGGGGGCTGAGCTGGATCCCGCTCGCGGTCTCCGTCGCCCAGCACCGGGCGGGGCTGGAGGCGAGGGCCGACGTGATCGAGAGCGCGGTGCAGGGCCACGAGATTCACCTCGCCCTCTTCGCGGTCTTACTCGTGGTCGGACACTTCGTTCGTGTGCTCTTCCCGTCCGAGGCGGGGGTCGTCCCGGAGCTGGACGAGGCCGAGCTGACCGCCCGCGTCGACGCGGACCTGGGACAGCTCGCCTATCTTTTCGACAAGGTCGAGTCCGTCACGGACGCGGTCACGGGGAGCGGCATCGCTACCGTCCGAGGCAGAGGCCTGGCGCCCGCCTCCGATGAGCGCCTGCGACAACTCTGGGCGAGCTTCGTCGAGACTGCCTTCGAACTCGAGGTGCTCAAGGCCCACTACCGCTCGTTCTATTCGGTCAACCCGGTCAGCCGGCCCTTGGTGCACGCCCGATGTTTCCTCGTCGCCTACGGCGCGTACGTCGCTGCGTACAGGGCTGGCATGCGGGTCACGCAGTGGGTCGGGGACGACGACACCCTGCAGACGGTGTTGAACGAGGCCAACCCGCGCTTTGATCTTCCCGCCGACACCTACCTCGAGGTCCAGCGTCGGAGCATGCATCCGGATGTGCTCGTGCGTCTGAACGCGGGGCGCGCCTACCTCAAGCTCATGAAGGATCGGGTCAGCGAGGAGCGTGTCTATCCCCGGGTCCGTGGCTACTACGCGGACGTGACGGACGCGCTCGAGACCCGGCCCGAGGTCTTCATCGACAACCCGCTCGACTACCTCGAGCGTGTCGCTTTCGACCTCTGGTTTCCGATCCAGAAGAACGTGACCGTGGGCATCAGCTCCGTTCATTTGCCCTTCCGCCCGCACTTCGTCACCACCGAAGACCTGCAAGCCGCCGCCGCGCGGCTGGAGCCAGGTGATGTCTTGCTGGCCCGACGCGAGTGGCATCTCACCAACCTGGGGATCCCCGGCTACTGGACCCACGCTGCGCTCTACTGTGGAAGCCTTGCTGCCATGGACGCTTACTTTGAGGGTCTCCCGGAGCTCGGTGGCGCGAGCGCGTCGGAGTACATCCGAGCGAAGGACCCGTCCGCCCACCGACAGCTCTCGGCCGCCGACGAGGCCGGCTTCTCCATGTCGGTGGTGGAGGCGGTGACCGCTGGGGTGAAGGTGAGCTCGCTCGAAAAGGCGGGCAGCAGCGACGCGCTCGGGGCACTGCGTCCCAACGTGTCGCGGTTCGCCAAGCTCGGGGCGATCCTCGACGGCCTGAGTCACCTGGGCAAGCCGTATGACTACAACTTCGATCTAGCGACCGACAACGAGCTCGTCTGCTCGGAGCTGATCTACAAGGCGTATCAGCGCGTCGACGGCGTCGAGCTCGAGCCCACCGAGCTGAACGGGCGTCTCTTGCTCTCGCCGAACGCCATTTGCGAGAAGTTCGACGCGGAATACGAGATCGAGCCGCGACAGTTCGATCACGCGCTCTTCCTCGACGGTGTCGACGAAGGCAACGTGCTGGATCAACGGCCGGAGGCGCTGCGGGAGAGCTGGCGTCGCCCGAAGTGGCACATCCTCTTCGTAGAGGGTACCGACGAACTCGCCGATTGACGCGGGCACGCCTCGCGCGTGATCGTGTGCTCGGCGGTCTGACCCGCGGGGTTGGATCGGGGGGGATGAGATGGCTCGCAGGGTGAGGGCTCGTCGCAGCCGGTCGAGGCCGGCGCGCAAGAAGCCCATGAGCAAAGGCGGCAGGGGCGGTGCCAAAGGCGGTGGGCGCAAGGCGGCTGCGAAGCCGCGGAGCGCCAAGAGACCCCGCGGCAAACAGGGCATGATGCCGCGGGGTAAGCCCAAGAAGGCCGGGCCCCAGGCGCTCACGAAGAAGCTGCCCGCCCCCAACAAGAAGTACTACGTCAGCCGGGACGGTCAGACGCAGGGGCCCTTCACCCAGGTCGCGGTCGCCCAGCAGGTTCAGACCGGTGCGCTGCAGGGCGCGTTCATCGCGGCGGACGGAGAACAGGGCTGGGTCGAAGTCGTCAAACACATCGACTACCGGCTGATACACGAAGCGGCGATGACGCCGGACTACGACGAGTGGATCGCCGCGCCACGGCTCAAGCGACACTTCCCGTTCCTGATGCTCTTGGGCTTGGGCGCGCTCGGTCTCTCCTTGCTCGCGGGCCTCTTCACCCTCCACGGCTTCAGCAGCCTGAGCTCGGCGCAGCGCGCGCTGACCCGCGCGGAGGCCCGGGAGGCCTCCGGCCGTACGACGTACAGCTACTACTCGACCGTCGCAGGGGCCGAGTCTCGGGTCGGAGACGCTCAGGTCCAGGTCGCACTCGGCGGGGCGAGCCTGTGTTTCCTGCCGCTCATGGCCATCGCTTTCATGGGCGCCGACCGCTGGCTCGCCAAGAAGGTGAAGGTCGCCAACGTGGCGATCCGAGCGGAGCTCGCCGCCGGCGAAGCAGCGCTCGAGGCCGTGGAGGTGGGCTCACCGCTGATGACCGACGCGGGGCCAGGCCCTCCGGCTCCCAGTCCCGGTCAACCGTCGGCCTGAACCGCCCGCATGATCGCGCGCCACGTCCCGTCGGTCAGCGGCTCCTCTGCGCCCTCAGCCCAGCGGTCCTCCGGGGCGGCGAGCCCGCCGAGAGGCACCCAGACGCTAGACGCCACGATCGGTAGCCAGGCCCGCCGGTCGACGTAGCCGTCCACGCGTGCCTTGAGCGCGTTCCGCGTGAGGTCGCGGAGCACCACGACGTTGAGCAGGCTCGCGTAGAGCACCCCCGCGGGCCAAGCCATGCCGAAGCTGCCCAGCACGCAGAGGGAGAGGTAGCCCGTCAGCAACCAGCCGACGAGGCCGCGACGCCAGAAGGGGCTGAGGAAATAGCCCGTCCCGATCGGTATGAAGACCCCGCCGGTGAGCACCCCACCGACGATGGCCGCCGCGATCGTTACCAAGCCTTGGAGGCGCAGGCTGCCCGCCTTCTCCGCTGGCCGGTATCGGACGGAACGCTCACGATCGCCGTAGCCAGGGAGGGCGACACGCGCCGACTCGCTTTCGATCCGCACGCGCACGAAGCCCGCGAGCCCCCGCTCGATCGCTGGCAAGACATCTTGCTCCAACGCCGGGAAGAGGTAGACGTGCACCTCGCGGAGCGCGCCAGAGGGAAGGCGCGAGACCAGGGTGACGACGCGGTTGGTGCTGTTGTCTGCCATGCCCACGCGGCTCAGCGCGGCCTCGTCGATGGAGAACGCACGGGGCCGGAACATCACGCGGGTCAAGAAGATCGTCTTGTCGGCGGCCAGGATCAGATGCCCGACCCGGCACCGTCCGACTGTCGGTGCCTGGAACACATAGGAAGGAACCACCGTCGCCCCCGCGAGACCCTGCTCTTGGAGGTAGGTGGTGACCCATCCGGGCGGTTCTGGGAGCACGGCCTCGTCACTAAACACCACCCACTTGCCTTTGCGCAGCAGAGCCCACCCGATGCAGAAGTGGATCCAGGTGAGTCGTGTGAGCAGCGGCCCGGTGACGATCCCGACCGCGAGGTAGAGCGTCAACAAGATCGGCACGAGGAAGGTGTCGGCAAACGCGAGCCCCGCCACGGTGGCCGCGAAGGCGAAGAAGTCATCGACGAAGGAGTGCGCGAGCTTGAGCCCGGGCACTGGGATCATCGTGAGCAGGAGCCGGACCCCGGTCTTGCTCATGGTCGATATCCAGGTGAAGAGCGCGGCTACGCCAACCGTGAGCACGACCACGGAGCTGCCGGCGAGGAGCGAGGCCTGCACCACCGGCGCGGTCTCCGGCTCGAAGGTCACCTCGCGCGCCGCAGCGACCCCGATGATGGTCGCGCACGCGATGCCGGCGAAGGGCCTCCAGGCGGTCGAGATCGGCACGAACCACTTCTCGATGAAGCCGATCTTGTCGGCAAGCGAGTCGGCCAAGGCCATGACGCCGAACACACCGCCGAGACTCCAGAGCAGCTCGACCGGCCCCAGGGAATGAAGCTGGTCGTGAAGCTCCGCGTTCATCAGCACCGACGGCACCGACTCCGGCGCGGCGAGAAGGAAGATCATCGCCAGCGGGAGCCACGGGTTTTTGCCCGCTGCGGCGCTGGTCGCGATGGCGGTGATCATCGAGGTGGGCAGCATGTGCACGAGCAGGAGCATAGACCGTTGGCCCGGGCCTCGACACGAGCGGACCAAAGCGCTCCTGGCTTCCAGGGTCGCGGCCTACGGCCGGGAACCCACAACAAAGAACGGCCCCCCTCGTGAGAGGGGAGCCGACTGGGTTCGAGCCGTGCTTCTCGGAAGAAGCCGCCGGGCTCAGCGGTCGATGGCGTCCGCGCCGGGACCGCTCGAGGCCTGAGAGACCCCGGCGGCCTGCGGAATGTTGAACTCGACGCGGCGGTTCTCGGCGTGCTGCTCCGCCGTGCTGGCGTTCTCGACGACGGGGCGGTCGGGGCCGAAGCCGCGCGCCACGAGGCGGGCCGCGTCGACGTGACCGTGTTCGACGAGGAAGGTGACCACGGCCTCTGCGCGCTGCTGGCTGAGGCGCATATTGTTGGCGCGCCGGCCGCGAGCGTCGGTGTGTCCCTCGACCTGGATGCTCTCGAGCTCGGGGTGTGCGTTCAGCACCGTCGCGACGTTGTGGAGCAGCCCGAAGCTTCGGCGAAGAATCGTGGCCCGGTTGGTGCGGAAGTAGACGCGGTCGAGGATCTCGAGGCGGCCTTCCTGAAGGATCACTTGCTGCTCTTCTTGGCAGCCGTGGTTGTCCACGGGGCCGGGCTCGTCGGGGCAGTTGTCGAGCCGGTCGACGACCGTGTCGCTATCACGGTCTGCGTCCGGGCAGCCGTGGTTCTCCGGCGGACCGGCCTCGTCTGGGCAGTTGTCTGCGGTGTCGAGGAGGCCGTCGCCGTCGTTGTCCAGGTCGGGACAGCCGTTCTCGTCTTCGAAACCGTCGAAGTCCTCGGGCTCCTGCGGACAGCCATCGACGTGGTCCATGTAGCCGTCGCCGTCGGTGTCGACCTCTTCGTCGGGACAGCCGTCCTCGTCGTCGATCTCGTTCATCGTCTCGGGCTCGTTCGGGCACTCGTCGGGATCGTCGAGGATGCCGTCCTGGTCGTTGTCGGGGTCGGGGCAGCCGTTGGCGTCCTCGAAGTCGTCCATGTCCTCGGGCTCGTCGGGACACTGGTCGTCGACGTCCATGATGCCGTCGCCGTCTCGGTCACCGTTGGGCAGGTCCTCCGGCATCATCCAGCCGATGTTGAGGATCGCGCGCAGGTCGGGTGAGCCAAACCCGCGGTTGAGGCCAGGGCCCATCGCGAGCCCCGCCACGACGCCGCTGTTGTGGAAGAACTTGAAGCCGAGCAAGAGCTCGAGCGCCGTGCCTTCACGCTCGCCGAAGAGGGCAAACGCGCTCTGACCGTGCATCTGCAGGTGACCGTCGAAGTGCGTGCGGGGATCTGCGTCGTCGGTCCAGAACGGGATCGCGAAACCCAACGAGTACGTCAGCTCGTGCCGGAACTGCAGGTTGCTGTTTACCGACGTGGTCTCATCGCGCAGGCGCGCACCCACGTTCAGGACGAGGCGGGAGCCCGCGCCCGGGCGGATCTCACCGAGCAGCTCGGGATGAAACGTGAGCGAGGCGTCGCCGCGGTAGGTCGAGTCGATCGAGGTCGGGAATGTGGCGGTGAGCTGCAGGGCTAGCGACCCCATCTCGTCGTCTTCACCGACGAGCCGGACACGACCTCCGAGGTAGATGTCACCCAGCCCGCCGCCGTCGGCCGCCGAGATGCCCGCCGGCACCATCGCTGCGTCGGCCCCATCGTTGAGAAAGACGATCGGCAGGCCGGCGAAGATCACGACGCGGTCGGCGAGGCCGAGGGCGAAGCCCACGGTGCCGGTCAGGGCGTGCTCCACCACAGAGAGGCTCTCGCTCGACGGGTCGCCGAGCATGGTTTCGTACACCAGCGGGTTGTTTGCGTAGTCCAGCGTCAGCTGAGCGCCGAAGCGCATGTCGCCGAAGTCCGTCGGACGG
>Ga0114933_10006398_pt1 | contig 10454 bp, 9 predicted proteins | sample 4SBtaG_FD_89691 | JGI IMG/M metagenome (GOLD analysis project Ga0114933, IMG submission 89691) | Deep subsurface microbial communities from Kolumbo volcano to uncover new lineages of life (NeLLi) - 4SBTROV12_W25 metaG | ecosystem: Environmental > Aquatic > Marine > Volcanic | place: Kolumbo... | reverse complement strand
ACATTTTGCATTATTTTTATACATGCTCCTGTATCTCTCCAACACATCATACACGTTTTCTCCCGTGTTACAGTCGTTGTCTGTCAGCGAGATAAACGCGTCTGCAACAAACCCTTCCTTAGCCTTCTTAAATCCAAAATTTATAAGCTGAGAAATGTCTGTGCATTGAAACGGGAATATTTTATTTAACCGAGTCCATGTATCAAGTGAGGGTTCCCTATTGGCTGCAGGGATTACTTCGGTAACATATTTTCTGCACACATGAGTCTGTGGAACATGATTGTAAAACTCCTCCACATCGTGTGGTGGAAATGGACATCCAACCTTAGAAAATGCCATTATCCTGCAGTCATCACACTGTTCCTTCAGCACTAACGCGATTGCGATTGAAACCTCCATCATCGTCAGGGTGGAACATGTGGGATGCTCATTGTTCATTGATCCCGAAACATCAATCCCGATGATAACATTCTTTTTGATGTGTGGTAGTGTTCCAAACGACTTTTTAAAGTTGTCCATTAACACGCTCGAAATGTTCGGGTATACCGTCCAGTTTGAACCGTAGTAATTCCCCCCACCACTGTATCCCCTCCAAGATGTGAGCCAGCTCATGGGGTGGGGATAGAATGCTGGTGTTTTTTGAAGCGCCTCGATAATAATTTCAGTCTCCACATCTGTAACCGAGCTGAATCTGCTGAGATTTCGCATGACGGCCTTTAAAGGCATATGACGGATGAGTGCTTTCAACACCTCCCACTCGGATAAATAGGTGGTATTTATGTGCTCCCAACAGAGCTTGTGTTCGTGGATTAGGTTAGAAATCGACCGGGCGCTTTCACAAGACAATGAGAAGACTTGGTCCCCTATGACTTTCTCACACCGTTGGGATAACGTCCGGTGGATTGCGCCCAACAACGGGTCCAAAAGGGCCACGTAGATCACACCACCACTATCCTTCGCCTTATAATAATCCCAAAGCGCACTATACCCTTTATCCTGAATCTGTTTTTGGTAAAGGTTCAGTATCCCCACCACCTCCTTGGGGATTGGGATGATGGCTGCCTTAAAGCGCTCGATTGATTTCCAGTCCATTCTGAGAAGTTTAAGAATGTCGGGAAAGGAAAACCCTTCTCTAGACTGGTATTTCATTATTGTGAAGAAAAGGGTCTGGGGAGGTCGGTTGGTGATCCATTGGACCACCATTCTTCTGGCTTGGCGACCAAGACAAATCTTGTTGTTTGGGTTAAATTTTTTGAGGAACGAGAAGAACATGTATAGGTTGGTTGGAATCACAATTACGTCATTGAATATTTCGTATATCCTTCTGCGGACACGCTGCTGCTCGTTTTTGTTTGGCCCGTTAGTGACCCAAGCCATTGCGATGGCTGCAATGCACCAATCTTTCTTTGGCACATCCGCGTGATGTTCTAGAACCATTTCTGGTATCATGTTTGGATCGTAGACCATTCTCCAAAGTTCAGTTTTTGTATCGTAGACCATTTTACAAAGTTCAGTTTTTGCACTTTCACCAGATCCGGGTCCAAAATAAAGAAACCTTCTAATACATGCGGTGTCCTTTAAAGGATATGTAAGAGGGTGGTGTGTCCCACCTTCTTCTACAACAACGGGTGATTCCACATCCGATTCCGATTCCACCACACCTGATTCCACACCCGATTCCACACCCGATTCCACATCTGATTCCGATTCCACCACACCTGATTCCACATCTGATTCAGATTCCACCACATCTGATTCCGTTCTATTGGTGCCGACTACAGGCTGGTTTTCAAAGTGTTCACGGCCCCAGTTAATATTGTTAAGTTCATCAACAATATTGTTCACGCGGGTTTGTGTGTCCCAATCATCCAAGCACCACACCTTGTAAAAATCCGTTTTAAAAGTTGGATGTTTAAGACTCCTGTATAATGATTGAGGATTTAAAATTCCCAACCGCTTAAGGGTTTTTAAAAAACGGCCATCAACATTGACATCAACCTCAAACTTTTCTCCTATAGGAGTTATTAGAGCTTTGAGACACTGCGCCATGGTGAAATGATGCTTCAAATCTGTGTTAATATACGTGTATCTATAAATAGATCACTTGTTATATCTATAAATAGATAACTTGTTACGTTGATTAACATTCTATAGCCCACTAAAATGTTCTCCCGGTGTCGCCCTTGGAACCTCCCATGCCCTGCCGCCCCTCTTGGGTTACCAGTATATATGAAAAATTATATCTTACCCTTTTCAGAACGGATCTGCCGGTAGTTGATTATATTCTGACTTTACACTCGACTCCATTAAACACCGTTTTTGATTTTTTTTTATAATAAAATATTGAAACATGAGCAGCATATCAAGTAACAGCAGCGAATCTGCAGCTGGTGTTATCATGGAAAATGATCCAACAACCAGTAATCCGCCATCACCGTCTTTATCCTCAATAATCTCATTGTCTGGCTTTCAATCAGACCCCATTTTCATGCAAAACCTCACATCCTCAACCGCACACACAATCATACTCCAGTATTTCAAGGACTTTGTGAGCATGTATGTTACAAAACTCCAAATAATAATGATGGTTATTTTGACAGTTGTGGACACTACAACAGACGTGTTGACGCTAAAGGTTTACCACAACCAAGGTGATATTGGATGGTTCGGATTCGGACTCAGCTTCTTAGTGATAGCCCAAATCATCGTTGGGATAATGCTTGCAAGGTCACAGTCAAAACAAAGACGAAGGTCCAGAAAAAAATCCAACACACTTTACAACTGTATATACTTCATGGTGGGATTCGTCGGACTAGCCCCATTTATAATGGCAGACAACCTTCTTAGAAACAATGATCAAGACAAAGGGGAAGAAGTTGACGAAGAAAGACAGACACACGAGGGGTTGGAGGAAATAAAAAAACTTAAACTTGTCGAAACACTGACAGAAAGCTTCCCACAGGTTACCCTACAGGTCTACGTCTTTGGCATCATGCAAACAAGCAAGCACCATTTGGTGGGCCAAGACCTCTGGATAGCCACATCATCAATCATAATGAGCGTCTTCTCCGTCCTAGTCGGGATACAGGGTCAGGAGGAAGGCTCCACTTACGACAAAGGCAAACACAAAATAATAATCTCAATTTTGGAATCCATATTCTTTGTGGGATGGCTGGGGAGATGGGCGGTGTTTGGCGCATCTTACGGACCATGGGTCCTTATCCTTCTGGCATTCGAACTCCTCCTCTTAAACATAACAAACATCATCATAACAACCATAGAAAACAAACACTGTCCAAAGTTTGTAAGCGTGGGGAACCTGCTTGGACATATAATCATAAACTTTTCAAGCATATTCATCTGCATGGAGTCCAAAACGAGGCGCATAATGACCATTTGCGACTCAATTATAATAACCGGTATAATGTATGCCCTCACACTCCCCAAAACAGGTATGATCATTCAAAGGGTTCACTTGTGCGAGGACAGGGTGGGTTGCTTCTCCCACACTTTCATATGGATTGTTATGGGGATGATGGGTGCCTACGCTCTGGTTGTGGGCGTTTGGAGTATTGCAAGCCCCCACACCCTACCCGGCAAGAGAAAACTCCTCAAACCACAAATCAAATCACGAATACCGGTCAACATAAACGAAGAATTTAATCAGGAATAAATAAAACAAACTGGTGATGGATGACAAAGAGCTACCACAATGGTATCCCCAACAGGAAAAGATTCTAAAAAAGTGGGCGGAGACCGCATCCAGTTATAGATATATACATAACACATGCCATTTTAACTGGAAACGGTGGAGTATTGGGTTTTCGTTACCTGTTATCATTCTTTCTACATTGACCGGCGCCGCCAACTTCAGTATGCAGTCTTTCCCAGAGGAATGGAGAACTACAATGCCGCTCATCATTGGGGGTGTAAACGTTGTTGCAGGCATCATAGCAACTGTAGGGAGGTTTTTAAGAGTGGACGAGCTCACGGAGGGGCACAGTGTAGGGTGTATAGGGTTTGGCAAATTGGCTCGAAACATTACTGTAGAGTTGAGTCTCCCGGTGGAGGAGCGGTCTGCCAACGGAAAGGACTTTTTAACATTTTGTAGAGCTGAATTTGATAGGCTACTTGAGCAATCGCCATCTATACACCCCAAAATTGCACAGAAATTCATGCGGCAGTTCAAAGATGCGGCATTCCAAAAACCTGAGATTGTGGTGATTGACCCTGTTGAAATATACACTCAGACGGAAGAAGACGTAAAGGAGATGTCGCTGCGTCGTCGAAAGTCTCCGTTTGATGAAAGTATCCAGAACATTACCACGAGGCTGTCGACCCAAGCATTTAACGACCCCACCATCAACCCATTAGCTGGTATTGTGAATACACCACGTCATACTACCCAGTCATCGGTTGATCTAGTATCTGAAAACGATCCCAATCTAAAGGGAAATGATGGGATGATGTAAAAAAATTAGAGTAATTATAATGAAACATGTTTGATCCCTATGTTGTTCTTGGCGTCTCTCACAATGTAGACGAACCCACCCTAAAATCTTGCTACCGTCGACTCTCACTAAAACACCACCCCGACAAAAACCCTGAGAATACAGATGAAAGTGAACGTATTTTCAAGGATATTGTTAAAGCGTATAAAATACTCAGTGACCGTCAGCTGAGAGATCAGTTTGATAGGACCGGCAACGCCGGGGAAATTGACGAAAGCCGCTTCGGGAATAACCGTTTTAGCTGTTTTGACGGCCTGTTTTATGATATGGACGATATCAACCCGGAACCGCCCAAAAACACCCCCCATAAATCGTTCCATCTATCACCTGATGGTAGCCCAACCTCACCTTCAGCCGAGGACCCGGGGTCAAAAACCCGTGTTGTCAGCGAAAACCAGTGCACCATTAAACTGAACATGAATGAGCTTATGAAGGGCTGTGAAAAAACCATACTGGTTAACAACCGGGTGGTGTGCTTTACATGCCGCGGTGATGGTAATATAAATACACAGCAGGGTGTGTGCAATGAGTGCTACGGCGGGGATCCCAATTGTATGAGCTGTAAAGGGTCATTTGAGTCGTTTATGGCAAGCACCATAGGGTCCAACGTTACCACGTGCAAAACGTGCATGGGCAGGGGTGTAATAACCAACCGGCTCAAACAGAAGATACGTATCCCACCGGGCATAGAGGACCATTTTACGACACATATTGAGGCCAAAACGGCCCCCCCATACTGGTGCAGTGTGTTAGTGAAATGCCAACCGCGTTTGCAAGGCGTGGGGCTGACCTGTGCTTCAGCATGGAAATCACCTATATTGAAGCACTCTGTGGTGTAAAACGTAAGCTGTTGTTACCTGATGGGGATGAGCTTGTTATCCACATCCCCGGGGTCGTAAAGGCGGGTGTGGAATGGAGGATCACTGGCCGTGGACTGCCCCACAAACCGGGGCGGGGTGACATGGTGCTTAACATAATTATTAAGTGGCCAAAGAAGGCGCTGACAACCACAGGATGGAGCAGGGACTTGAAACTGGTTCCAACAACACTAATCGTCGCACGCAACGTAGAAAAGATCACATCACAACAGAAGGATATATGGAGTTCGGTGATAAAGTCTTTTTTATAAAAAATGGATATGGAAGCGTTACATGATAGAATGACAAGAAGAGCGGGGGTTAAAAGAAGCAGATATTTTGACCCATCTTTTACTCATCTTGTCGAAAGTGTGCCAAAAGAGGTTGGTGATGTCATTAGCCCAACACTGGACGATATAAAAAATAAAATACCCCAATGGATTTTAATATCCAAACCAAAAACAACCCAAAAATTAAAGATTGTTATGAAAGGTGTTCCACGTGGGTATGAAAACCCAACCCAATCCAACAGAATCGAATACACAGACCCGCATCATGAACATAATAGGGGCTGGGAAACAAAAACAATGTATAAGATTAATAATGTAAGGGGGTTTTTTAAGCTTGATATCAAACAATTCCTCAACTACTTCTACATTGAGATGAGCAATTTGTTTCCCGTTAAAGGTTATGGGCCACCGCCTGCAGAACACGTTTACGACGATGACCTTTGGAAGTCTTATGATAGTTGGAATAAGTTTGATGAATCCTACGACTTGGAATCGGACCAGATACATAATTGGGATCAAAAACTCAAAATATTACAGGGTAAAACCAACGAGAGCGTGGTGATGTTCATTACATTTGATAAGTATGGTATTACAGCGTATGAATCAAACAAAAAGGGGATTCGTATATTTCAAAAAATTCCAGCCGACGACCAACGATATTTTACTGACATTACAAGGGACCTATTTGACCGGTTATCCAAAATACAAAAAGAGATAAAAGATCAGATTGAAACAACCAGAAAGTCTATTGATGATTTTTTCAAAAGTGAATGGAATATCCCCACCCACTCCAAAAAATGAATTTTTAATAAAAATGAAATGGATTGTGTTTGGTAGATACGGTTGCCCCTATTCCGAGAAGGCCGCACAACACACCGGCGTGCTGGCGTTTATGAAACCTTACAACCAAGAGAGGGAGTCGAGGTTGTTCAAGTGTGTGGAATGTGCATACAGGGATGATCAGTCGGGCGCGATGGAGGCGTTTATGCAGGAGTGTTGCAAGTTGAATGTTACACGCATTAAAAACACAACACATGCAACATACTCCACGGTCCCACTGTGTTTTAAATTGGACGGCTCGTGCTTAACATTTGTTGGCGGCGCCTCAAATATGATTGCATTCACTGCCAAACAAAATCACTAACAATAGCACCGATTTTCAACGCGGTCTCATCATCAACAACAACCTCCAAGTTTCCATCATATAACTGGCAACACTCTAGGTCATGGCACTTACAATACACATTTACCCCCTGTCGGCTAAAAATAAAGTTATATTGACACCGGTTTGATATGTGGTGTGGGGATTGAGTGGTCATCTTCTCCCGGATCTTACACACCTTGGCTGTTGAAAATTGCACATCTGTAACATGCGTATTACTCTTCACTATCAAGTCGTAGTCCAGCGGTGTGACACCTAGAACCAGTTTGATGACCGCCTTGTAGTTGTTCCCTTGTGGTTTTTTTGGGCGGTCCTCCTGCTTATTGGGTGGGGTTATAATAACTGTATTCTTGGGCAGTCCCTTGTCCAACACCACCGCACCCGTGGGAAGGATCGATGGTGCAATCAAAAACTGCAGTAACTGGGTGCTTGTCATCTTTGTGCCATATTCCCATTGCCCGTTGTATACACTACACTTTTTCAACGGTCGGTGGATACCAGAACCCCCCTCCATCTTGAATGCGCCCGGGATCCTGAATAGACGGCTGCCATCAACCCACACTTTCCGATCAATAATGGAGGCGTTCAATCTATCTTTGACACTATCAATGACGCGGTTATGCTCCAAAAAATTGGTCTCGGTTACTTTACTCTCAATTTCACGCCACAAATAAGGGTCGGTGGGGGAGGGGTGGAACTGAAAGGACTTTTTGTCATACATTTGGCAAATAACTTGTGCACATATGAACCGCATAGATTTAATGGATGGCAAAAACAGCTCTTCACCACCCGACCCATACATGATCACATGCACATGATATGAAGCCTTCTTCAACTTGTATTGGGGGACCATTGGTTCCGGGTTTTCGGTGCACTGTTTCCAATGATTGGCTTCGAACACGTGTATAAACGCCATGTAAGCATAGTTTGGCACCAATACCCTATAGAGCTCTTCCACAAACGGGTCCATAAAATCAACACAGGTTCTGCACATTGCCTTGGACTCTATATCCATGAAAAACCGACACGCTGATGGGCACGAGTAATGCATCTGCAACGTTAAATATTTGAGTGGTGACAGATCATCGCAACCCATCACATGCTCAACATAATTGCCGTTGACCCTCAAGAATTTGCACGTTTCATCGTAATGATTCAACCAAAATTGGGCATAGTTGCTTGATTTCAAACAAATAAATATGGGGGTTATAGACGGATCCCAAAGATTTTTTTGAAAAGAAAACGCAAACACATCATCACCCGGTTTTTTACCGGCCACGGCATCAGCCAGTCGGCGGTAGGTAGGTAAATTACCCATTGTAAATTGTGCAGCACATTCCAGCCTGAGTGAGACCTCCATATATGGGCACTACAACAAAATTTAAATATGTTTGGGGTGGTGGCGGCTGGAGTGCTCAGAGTGCACAAATTCAAATTTTTTATTTTATTTATTTAAAATTCAATTCTCATCAAAGAGGAACACACCATCACGCGCAAACAGTGCGTCACCCACATCTTGCACTCCATCTTTCTGCACTCCATTCTGCACTCCATCTTTCGGCACTCCATGCTGCACCTTATCCATCGCGAAAATCGACCTCAGCCACTGGACAAAATATGCACAAGTTATATAACAAAACAAAATACAAACTTAACACTAACACATCGGGGGATGTTGTGCATGTTTGTTTTTCGCATCCATCATGCATGATGACTAAACGGACCGGGGAGAGGGAGGAATACCTCAACCTGAAATGCACGGAGAAGCCGCTCACTGCACGTTCTTTGCACTTGGCCAACTTCTTTAATGTGGATGCTCTCTTTCATGAGGTGAAAACCGACCCCTTTTTTATAAATAAATCTGAAACTCAGATACACACATACCTATACAACTTGTATGGGGAGTAATGAATGAACCACGCAAAAAAAAATGTATATTTATTAAAAATGGACAATCAAGCTTCTCCCAGTCTTAGCTTTACCGATGCGCCTGTCGAAAAAACCCAACTGAATGGATGTGTGAACGTGAACTATTTCAGCGCCTCACCCAACCAAGACAGTCGGGTGTGTGTAAGACAAGTAACTACAAAATCCGACGCTTTCAAAATGTGTGGGGAATGAATGAATGAACGAACGATATAACAATGTAAAATTTTTAGTTTGCTACAGTGAGAGACTGTGATTTGGTTTGTTTATTCAATATGATTGTGGATTATCGTGAGCGTGAGTTATCGGCTGCCATTTCGGCCAGTGGCCTTCAGCATACCACAAACAACCTTCATGTTGGTGATATTGCCATTTCAAATGGAAGTGAGACCATTGTTGAAAGGAAGACGTGGGACGACTTCTGGGCCTCCATCACAGACGGGAGGTTTAAGGAACAGAAAGAAAGGCTCAAACAGAGCGGGTTGAATGTGATTTTCCTGCTTGAGGATGCCCGGTTTGTGGACGGGCGTGTATTAACGGACACCAATGTGGCACTGAAAGGGGCGTTTATTTCGTTACTTTTGAGTAAAAAGTGGAAGGTTGTCTGCACACGCAACGTTCAAGAGAGCGCCGACATACTTATTGAAATGGAAAAAAAGATGATAGAGTGGGAGGGTGGTAGCACTACTTCCAAGAGCATCACACACTCCAAATCACAGATCTCAAAGAAGTCGTGCAAGACGCCTGAGGATAGTGCGCTTGCGGCACTTACCTGCATCCGAGGCGTCAGTGTTGACAAGGCAAAGACCATCATGACCGAGTATGGGTCGATCGAACAGATTATTCAGGTTTCTGTTACTGACCTAGCCGACACCAAGTGTGGCACTAAGCGTCGGAGGCTAGGGTCTGATGTGGCCACCCGGATTGTGGAAACATTCAAGGTGGGGTGTCATGAGTTGGAGGAGGATGGTGTCATGGAAGAAGGCGGTGTAAATGAGTGAACACGGTGTTTATTGTTTTGAACATGTTGTAAACCTTCCCTTGAACTGCCACTCGTTCTTTTCTGACGGGGTTAGTATCAATAGACTTTCGGCGTCCCTGTCACCATTCGTGTTAAATTTAACAAACTGAGGCATCTCTTTAATGAACTTAAGAATGTCTACGGTGGACCTTAGGTCCTCTTGTGCCCCAAGCACGCACTCGTATATCAGTGTCATTGCTTCCTCGGTCAGCACGGAGTGTGTGTTCTTAAACGGTTTCATAGCAAAGCTTTGCGCCATCTGGAGCTTGGTCTTATGATCCCTCAAAAACTTCCAGACCACCAACTCGGGGGTCGAATACACCGCGCTCTGTGAAACCCACACATCTGCATTTCCCATTTTGGAGCCGTGTGTGACCACAAACGATTTCAACTCGTCAGCGTTCAGCCCCAGAAACAAAACATTCTTAGAATCTTTTGACGGCTCCACCGCATTCTCTGGGGACACTATTGTGGCGTCGTGTATGCCTGTGCTTGTCGAATTGGTCACGTAGTATACGTTCTTACCCTTGTAGTAGCACATGCACCCGTTCAGCTGGTCTTGTTCCGTAGACATCAACCTCATGATGTTTCCGGGGTGTGCCATCCTCGTTTTTGAGCTTCCTGTGGACAGGAACACGCAGTCTTGGTTGGACACTATGAACGGGAACTCCTTTCGTATGGAATTGT
>Ga0114933_10006397_pt1 | contig 10457 bp, 9 predicted proteins | sample 4SBtaG_FD_89691 | JGI IMG/M metagenome (GOLD analysis project Ga0114933, IMG submission 89691) | Deep subsurface microbial communities from Kolumbo volcano to uncover new lineages of life (NeLLi) - 4SBTROV12_W25 metaG | ecosystem: Environmental > Aquatic > Marine > Volcanic | place: Kolumbo... | reverse complement strand
GATTCTCAGCTTCCGACTCTGATAGTTCAGCCGCGAGATACTTGATGGACTGCTCAAGCCATTGCTCCTGCAACTGCCCGAGCGAAAATCTGAACGCGAGGCGTCCCTGACTATCGATGACATTGATCAGATTTACGTGCTCGAGGACACCGGTCTCTTCATTTCGGGCCTTGGCGAATCCATAGGCATTCAGAACCGGCTCAACCGAATCCACTGGACCTGTGAGCCCCTTGAAGTACGATTGATCGACACCATGGGCCGTCAACATCGCTTTCATCATTGCCGGAGTATCGACATGCGGCTCAAGCGTGAGAGCCAGCACGCGGACTCTGGATCGCTCCTCTTCGTTGAGCCGATACATGACCCGGTAAATCTGTTGGACGATCAACGGACAGGTGTCGCCACAGGACGTGTAAACGCCCGTGACGATGGCGATATGGCCGTCATTGGGCATCAATGAGGTCGGCTGCCCTTCCTGATCCACGAAATCGAAGGGCGGCGCCATGAAAGATGTCCTGAGTCTATCCGGCTCGAAGACATTCTGTCCATAACTACCTGCCGTTGACGAGCCCACGTACGGAAGTGTCATCGCAAGAATCAGAACGATTCCAGCTCCGGTCAAGAAATACGGAATCGCCTGGCGAATGCCCTCCCGTTTGAGCTCCTTCAACGGCTGACTCCAGATTGCGTAAATCACCACAGAAATGATGAACGGCTGTACCAGATACATGTACAGGTATCCCCATGCCATCTCGCCTGTCGCAGGATCATAGTCGAAACACCACACCTTGAAGTCTGTGGCGAACGCAGATGCTGCTGAATCACCGGAGGGTATCAACAGGATCACGATGAAAAACGAAATCATCGAGATCAGAATCGAGATTACCACGACCGGGAAAGGCCATGATGTCATAAAGTGCCCGAAACGGCTCGTTTCGGGATGATCGGTTCCGGGCATATCGTTTGACACTTGTGTCATGAGGGAGAACCAGGGTGAACGATTCGAATCCCCACTGCAATATATACCCCTCGTCAACAAATCTGGTTGAGTCTTGGGGGCGGTCTATCGGCCGGGATTCGGTGCGGGAAAGGTCGTAATACGACCTTCTCCCGCACCGAAATCAGCCATTATGACTGGTTCGCGTATTCTATCTCACGAACCAGACGTCCGTCAATGCTTTCCAGTTGGCGAAGTAGTAGACCACAAACGAAATCAAGAGGATGAACACGATTACAAGCGTGCCTTTCACATTGTGAGAAGCTTCTTCGTATTCCTCATCCCGTTTCATGTAGACCTCACGGTTCTTCGCCATCGCGGCTTCGCTCTGCCATGTCTCCCACTTGGAATCTTTCAGCGATTTGCCGAAGAAGACAGCTGCAACTGTGAGAAGAATGAAGATGATCAAGCCGAGGAAGGCCAGAACCGAACCGATTCCAAGCACTCCGAGCATCATGTGTGCGGCTGAATCAAATCCAGCTGGCAACACGGCTCCGGCAAAATCAACATCCCAATGGCGGCGTGGTACGCCATACGAACCGGCGAATGACATTCCCATGGACATAACCACGATTCCAACCGCAAAGATGTAGGGTTGGAGACGAAGAAGTCCTTTCATGTAGAACTCCCTCTGGAATATCAACGGTACGACGTAGTACGTCAGCCCCATGAACGCCAGCGTCGTTCCCCCTACCACGGTCGCATGAAAGTGACCGGGAATACGCAGTGTATTGTGAGCGATGATATTGATCTGCTCGGTTCCGATCGTGACACCCGTGATGCCGCCGATGAATCCGAAGATGATCATCGAAAGAGCAACGGATGAGAATCCAGGATCTTTCCAGGGAGCGTTGACCAACCAGTCGAACATGCCTTTTCCGAATCCTTTGAGTCGCTGAGCGACTTCCATCGACGCAGGAACGGTAAATCCGTGAACCAGCGATGCGAGTACGGCGAGGTACATGGCATAGGAAGTATTCCAGATTTTCCAGGATGCGCCCAGACCAGGATCAACCAACAAGTGGTGAGCCGAAGCCAGGTTGATGAACAGGATGTAGAGAAGGAATGCCGCGCGACTGACGGTTTCGTTGAGAGGCTTGGCGCCTGTCGTGACAGAACCGAGGAAGTACCAGATGGCGACCATGGCACACAGGTTTACCTGCTGCGCAGGGTGCCCGAGTGCCCACCAGACCAGTCGATACCACCCGGCATCAGGCTGCGGCGTCCATCCCATACTCCACGTGAAGGTTGGAATGAGTGCGGTCGCACCATGAAGCAGAGTAAAGACTGCGATGATGGCAGCGGCCAGCGCACCGAAGGTGACAAGCGGCATTGATCCTTCGTACGTCTTATCACGACCCGCGATATAGATCGTAGCAAAGAAGTTGAACAAAGCCACTATAACCCCCACGGCCACAAGGATTATTCCCAGATAGAACAATGGATGAGCCATCAGCGGCGGATACGATGTCATGAGGACATCGCCCTTCCCTTGCAGGATCATGACGTTTGTCATGGCTGCCCCGATGAACATCAGAATCACCGACACCCAAGCGACTTTTTTGGAAAACAGCCTTGAATTCAGCGGGCTTGTACACGCGAAGTACAGTACCGCGACTTCAAAGAATAGAATCCAGAAGATCAGCATGTCGATTCCATGCAGCGTCAGGACGCGATAGTACATCACATCGTTGAGCAGGTGCAGAGCCGGCCAGCGCGTCAGACCCAGAAGAATCGCACCAATGCCACCGATCAGCAGACAGACGACTGCAAGTACGGCATTGGCCTTGATGAAGAAGGACGCATCGAGGCATACAGGTAACCCTGTAGTGCCGCATTGTCGAGAGCGTCCGGGTAGAAAGTTTGTCATATCGGACCTCTTATTCGACGATGATGCGACCGGTCATCAGATGATGCCCGATACCGCAGAATTCGTTACAGATGATTTGAAACTCACCAACCGATGTCGGTGTGATGGTCAAAACGTGATCATATCCAGGCAAAACCTGGAAATTCATGTTCATCGGTAGAAGCCCGAATCCATGTTGTAAATCGGTAGAAGAGATGTGAAGACGATATTCCTGACCCTGCTTCAGTTTGAGGATCGGGTACCAGCTCCACATACGACCGACCAGATAAACGTCTCCGCCTGGAGACGGCTCAACGATCGGAATTCCATTCATTTCGCCGACCTGATTGGTCGCAACCTGCTGATCTACACGGGCCTGGAATTGGACCTTGTCAACAGCGTAGGATTCGCCGGTCGAATTTTGCTTGCCCTTGAAGTGGGCATAAGGCATCGCGATAAACATCACGAGGCACCAGATAAGTCCCACGCCGATCCATAGTCTTTCCGGACCTGCTGGCGGGACAAACCAGTCTTTAGGGGGGGGATGCATACTCATGATTGACCTCCTTATGGCAAGGTTGCGGGTGACATACTTGCGAGCTCAATCCATCCCCACACTGTGTACGACAACGTGGGAATGACAACACCCAAAACCAGAAGCAGCCATGGATTGTCCATCAGCTTCTGCAATGCGTGTTTTTGTTCGTTTTCGGCGTGTTCCATATGGATATCCTGGTCGGTAGTAGGGTTTGACGAACCGATTTAAGGTTTTAAGACCTTTTTATCTATAATAACGGCAAAACGTATTTCTGTCAATGATTGCACACGGTCTTCAAGATTGATATTGGCGCATACCGCGCATAAGATGAGGCCGTTTTTCGAGAGACTATTTTTTCAACTTTTTTGTGCGATCGACCTGCTGGCCGCCCACTCTTCCCTCAACACCGAAACGGGTGTTCACCTCTGGCCATCTCAAGTTTCGGCTCTGGCAGAAATGTCCTATTCTGTAAGCTGTAAAAGAATAGACAGATCACCGCGTGATTGCATCCGCTGAAATACTTGCCTGGTTGATCACACTCTACGTTGTGTGTGGTATCGTGGCAGCTCCGATTCTCGCCTTCAAGGGTCTTGATCATATCGACGATGCGGCCGAAGGATCATCCCTGGGGTTCAAACTCATCGTGATCCCGGGCCTGATTTTGTTCTGGCCCCTTATCGTGAGTCGTGTCAGACACAACCAGAAAGCACCCACTGAAAAAACCCCTCATAAGATCTTGTGGAGGAATAAATCGTGATTCTTCCTCTCTTGAAACGGCATCGATTGACATTTTTCGTCTTGGCGTTCGTGATAGCCGGCATACTGTTTATTGCGTTCCAGGCCAGAATGCACCGTTCGCCTGCCATGCAGGGCAATTCGACCGAGATGGTGGATTGAATGGGACACGTGTATCAAGCAGTTGGATTCAACAGACAAAAAGTCGTTTATGACTTGGTGGCCACATCAGGAATCCTTGTCTATTTGGCAATGTTCTTTATCGCCGGAAGCGTGATGTATCCTCTGGCCTCCCCTGAGACCTTACTGATCAGATCTCTTTCGACTGCTGCGTTTGGCTTGCTCCATATCATTCTCTCCATTGGTCCCCTCACCCGCCTCAGCACTCGATTTTTACCCCTGCTATACAACCGTCGCCATCTTGGGGTCATGATGGCAATGCTTGCTTCCGGGCACGCCATGATTTCGCTCATCCAATTTCATGGATTTGGAACCCTTCATCCGCTGGCCAGCGTGCTGATATCGGATGGCTCCTTCGTACGACTGAGTGATTTCCCGTTTCAACCTTTCGGATTGCTGGCCTGGGGCATCATCCTGTTGATGGCGGTTACGAGTCATGATTTTTGGCTCACTCAGCTGTCGGCACCAACCTGGAAGCGACTACATATGCTCGTTTATGTGGCCTACACTGCTCTCGTAGCGCATGTCGCCTTCGGAATCGGGCAGGATGCTCTATCTCCTCTCCCCCTTTCTGCGACGGCAATTGGAGCGTTGTGGCTCGTGGGTCTGCACCTTACCGCCGCGTTTAAATCGAAACCTCCCCATGAGCGTTCAGCGCGCCCGGATTCCTTCGTGCTCGCCTGTAGGGTGGATGAATTGGAGGACAATCGTGCGGTTGCGGCAACAATCTCCGGTGAAAAAGTTGCCATTTACAGGGATGACACCCGGATATTTGCAATCTCTGGCGTCTGTCAGCATCAGAATGGACCTCTCGCAGAGGGGAGATTGATTGATGGCCTCGTGACCTGTCCGTGGCATGGGTATCAATACTGCCCTCTGACGGGCCGTTCCCCGGAGCCTTTTACTGAATCCATTCCGACGTTTGACGTAAGAATCGAAGGAGGCCACGTATTTGTCGCTCAAAATCCGAACGAAAAGGGTGTCGACAGCACGCCGGCCGAGATCTGAAATGAATGATTCCTTTTACATCGGTTATCACCAACGAACTGACAGAGCAACAGCTCGACGCATTGTTCTGGCTTCAAGCATTCTGCTGGTTCTTTTTGTCGGATCTGCGTTCACGTGGCTGAATACGCTCACGGACGCGGCTGACGGCTTCTACGAATTCGGCACCGTTCGAGAATGGACGGGACTCCTGACGAGCGACCCTTATCCCACACTTGTCACTCGCGACGAATCGGGCGAGACGAAGGAGGTGCTCCTCGTTACCTCATTCAAAGAAGGGACCGAAACAATTGGCTCCCTGTATTCGGGTCAAATGGTCAAATTGTCCGGGACTAAGATTCAGCGCGGCGGCGTGATCATGGTTGAACTCGACGACGCACCGATTCGTCCCTTGAGTGACGTAGAACTCCTCCCTGTTCCGGATTCGCCCGAAGCGAGGAGAGTAACCGTAAAGGGACGATTTGTGGACAGCAAGTGCTGGCTGGGAGTGATGAATCCCGGGGAAGGAATCGTCCATCGCGCCTGCGCAAGACTCTGTATCAGGGGTGGTATTCCGCCTGCCCTCATCTTCGAGGACGAAAACGGTCAACAAGTAATCGCTCTGGTAGCTGGTCCGGATGGCGAACCTTTGAGAGAAGACATTCTTCCTCATGTCGCGCTTCCGGTGCAAGTAACAGGAAGTTATACGCCCTCATACAAAGGCCGTCTCGCCAGGTTTGAACTGGATCGGATGCCCGAGTAATCGAATGTCCTATCTGGTCACATTGCGATAGAAAAGAATACCACCAGATACTCCGCCCAGAAAGAGATCCAGATCACCATCGTTGTCGATGTCAGCCCATTCTGGCGTGGCGATGGCCTGCGTGTCAATATCCAGAATTCCCCATTCTGAGAATTCTGCCACTTCTGGCGTCCCGTTGTTTACGTAGAGGAACATGCCGTCGAGTTCTGATCCGATAATCATGTCGTAGTCACCGTCGGAATCGAGATCGGCAAATGAAGGAAAACTCCTGCGGCCGATATCAATATCCAGCCATGTGTCCGATACCAATACGAAGGACGGGGCCGCTGATGTGCCTTCGTTCAGATAGTGGTTGATGCTGCCCGACGCCTCACCAACAAACAAATCTAGGTCGCCATCATTATCGATATCCACAAGAGTAGGCGATGCGTTCTGCCCCCTGGTCAGCGCAGCGTAGACCGGATCAACTTCGGTGAATGCGTATTGCTTCGCATCTCCATCATTTCGGAAATAAGCTACCTCCTTGTTCCACTTCCCAATCAGGAAGTCCAGGTCGCCGTCATCATCGAGGTCCGCAATGGCCGGATTCTGATGATAGGTCTTTGTTAGATCGACCGTTTCCAGGTATTCGAAGGAGGCATTCTCTGCCGTCCCCGTGTTTTCAAAGAAAAACATCAAAGATGTCTTCTGATTGGTAGGCTCAATCTTGTTGGCCACAACCATGTCGAGGTCGCCGTCATCGTCCAGATCAGCCATTTTCACGATGCTCTCGCTTCCTGCGTCCAGATCGTAGAGATAGCGCATGGATTTGACTTCAAACTTGCCCCGTTCGGTCTGCTCCATCAGATACAGGTTGTTGCGGGACGTGCCATTGGCATTGAACGCGCCGCCCAGAACACCAAATACCATATCGAGGTCGTCATCGGCATCGATGTCGAGCAATACGGGGGCATTGTATCCGCTGGTGGCGACCGGATTGTTGAGTGGCCAGCTGAGTGGCTCACTACGTAGGGAAGGCGCACCACAGGTACCCTGGTTTCTCACCAGAAGCAATCCTGCCTCGAAAAAATCACCCCAAAATAGATCCAGATCTCCGTCGAGATCAACATCTGCAAAGTTCATCGTGTTGGCGCCGTGTAATGAAACGTTCTCACCGACAATCTCGATATCTTCCCAGCGATCCGTTACGAATCTGAATCGGGGAACGTTGTTGGCATCGTTTCCGACTGATTCATAGCGCGTTATCGTTCCCGTCACTCGACCAATAAAGAGGTCCAGCAGTCCGTCACAGTCGATATCCACGATGTGTGGGATATTCTGGCGGTCGGCAAAAATGGGTGTGCCCGTCGCGTCCCGAAGCGAGTCGACTGCCACGACGAAATTCGGAGACTCAGGCGTGCCTTCGTTACGGTAATAGCGGATGTGGCTGAAGCGTTCTTCCGTAAGAATATCCATGTCACCATCCTGATCAAGGTCAACAATTCGATACCACTCCCCCGTATCCAGTCCCGCCCAGGAGTTGGTTCTCCAGGTGTAGTCTGGTTCGGCGGCAGATCCGGTGTTTTCAAAATGAATGACACGTCCAGATTCCTCCTGGATAAACAGGTCCTGATCACCATCCGCATCCATATCAGCAAACTGGGGACGTGGGACGTTGAATCCTCCCTGGAAGGCAAGTTGATGCTGAACACCGACACTGTCGACAATTGCGAATGGCGTCACCTCCCGAACGAAGGTCGGGGGAAATGTCGATTGAGTTGAAGCACAACCCCCGACTACGAACGAGACGAGTAGAAGAAGGAAGCCGGATAATTTATTCAGTGACATCAGATCAGAATTTGGGGAATTTGTCGGGCGGGGCATGAAATCGAACGGCAGGACCATCCTGCTCGCCGGTCCTGCCCGTACTAAATTTCGGCGCTCAAACTACCACATTGGCCCTATATATACAGACAAATATCGGCGAAATCAGGTCGAAAAGCCCCGTGTGAACATCGGATCAATCCTGTTTCCGTCCTACGCCGAAAGACATACGCCAGTTATCTTTGACGAACGTTTTTCAAACAGGATACACATGATTCTGATAACCGGTGCCTTTGGCCAGATTGGAGTAGACCTCGCTGACGCGCTCGTAGAACAACTTGGCGAAGGCCACGTCCTCGTCACGGATCTTCGTATGCCCGAGCACCAACGCCCGGGTCGAACATATGATGTTCTGGATGTGACCTATATGGAGTCTGTCGAGAAGATTCTGCAGGCGTATGATGTCCACACTATCTACCATCTAGCCGGCATTCTATCCGCAACTGGCGAGCGTCATCCTGAACTGGCGTGGAACGTGAACGTAAATGGAGTCAGAAACATCATGGAAGCGGCGCGTCGATTCGAGTGCCGCGTATTCTGGCCAAGTTCGATCGCCGTTTTTGGCCCCACAACCCCCAAATACGATACACCGCAAGAGACGGTCACGGAGCCTGGGACCATGTATGGCGCGACCAAGGTGACCGGCGAGCTTCTGTGCAAGTTTCACGCGACCCACCACGACGTAGACGTACGGTCGGTGCGTTTCCCGGGAATCATCAGCCACGCCGCACCTCCAGGTGGTGGAACGACTGACTGGGCGGTCGATATGTTTTTTCAGGCGATTCGCAGAGGATCGTACGAGTGCTTCGTCACGGCGGACACGAGAATGCCCATGATGTACATGCCGGATGCGGTAAAGTCGGTACTCGACCTGATGAGTGCTCCCAACGACAATATTTCAATCAGGACGAGCTACAATCTGACCGCCTTCAGTTTTTCTGCAGGCGAACTCGCAGAGGCCATCGGACGCCACATCCCGGGTTTCGAATGCACGTATGTGCCCGATTTCAGGCAGGAAATAGCGGATTCATGGCCGTCGTCTATCGATGACGAGCGAGCCAGATCGGATTGGAACTGGACTCCTGAATATGATCTCGACGCGATGGTCAAAGACATGCTTCTTCATGTACGGGAGCGAGTCAAGAACGACCCTGTTGATCTTTCAGAAACCTCTTAAAAGTAGATTGAACGACTATGTTTGATTCAGCCAAAGGCCAGATTCAGGACATTCTGAACGAAATTGAAGAAGCCGGTCTTTACAAGGAAGAGCGCGTCATCACCTCGCAGCAGGCGGCGGAAATCTCCGTATCCACGGGCGCCAACGTCATCAATTTCTGCGCGAATAACTACCTCGGCCTTGCCAACAATGCCGACTTGATTGCGTCCGCGAAAGATGGTGTTGACAAATATGGGTTCGGTCTTTCGTCTGTACGCTTCATTTGCGGTACGCAAGACGTGCACAAGGAGCTCGAGGCTCGCATTGCTGAATATCTGGGAACGGAGGACACGATCCTCTATGCCGCCTGCTTCGATGCCAATGGAGGGCTGTTTGAAACGCTTCTCGACAAGGAATGTGCGGTAATTTCTGATGCGCTGAATCACGCCTCAATTATTGACGGTATTCGCCTCTGCAAAGCCCAGCGCTTTCGCTTCAAGCACAGCGACATGGAAGATCTGGAACGCTGCCTTCAGGAGTCGCAGGGAGCCAAACGCCGAATGATCGCCACCGACGGCGTCTTCAGTATGGACGGTGCGATCGCGAAGCTGGATGAAATCTGTGATCTGGCGGACAAGTACGACGCCATGGTGATGGTCGATGAGTGCCACGCCACGGGATTTTTTGGTCCAACCGGACGAGGCTCGATCGAGTACAAGAATGTGATGGGTCGAGTGGACATCATCACGAGTACGCTGGGCAAGGCTCTCGGTGGAGCCATGGGTGGATTCACGACGGGACGAAAGGAGATCATTCAATTGCTGCGCCAGCGTTCGAGACCGTACCTGTTTTCCAATTCTTTGGCTCCTGTCATTGCGCACACATCACTCACTGTCCTTGACATGCTCAGTTCATCAACTGAGCTCCGCGACAAACTGGAGGCCAATACGGTGCATTTTCGCGACTCTATGACCGCGGCTGGGTTCGACATCAAGCCGGGAGTGCACCCGATCGTTCCAATCATGCTATATGAAGCGCGTCTGGCACAGAACATGGCAGCGGACCTTCTCGATGAAGGGATATACGTGATCGGCTTCTCCTTCCCCGTCGTTCCACGCGGAGAGGCCCGAATCAGGGTTCAGATTTCAGCTGGCCACTCCAGAGAGCAGATTGACAAGTGTGTCGACGCTTTCGTTCGCGTTGGGAAGAAGCACGGCGTAATTGCCTGACCGCTCTCCTCTTCCCAGCCGCGAGGCGTCTAGCCCGCGATCTCCGCGATACACTCTATCTCAACTAGAGCATCAAGTGGATTTTGCCTGACCGCAATCGTTGTGCGGCTGGGTGTATGTCCGTCGAACGCCCTGGCGTAAACACCATTCATGCCCTGGAAAT
>Ga0114933_10006396_pt1 | contig 10458 bp, 8 predicted proteins | sample 4SBtaG_FD_89691 | JGI IMG/M metagenome (GOLD analysis project Ga0114933, IMG submission 89691) | Deep subsurface microbial communities from Kolumbo volcano to uncover new lineages of life (NeLLi) - 4SBTROV12_W25 metaG | ecosystem: Environmental > Aquatic > Marine > Volcanic | place: Kolumbo... | reverse complement strand
CCTCTGCGTGCTCGCCCTGCACCTGCCACCGCCGGTGAGCGGCTGCAACGCCGGGCGGGTGGCCTACATGGCGCACGTGAACGAGCACCTGTGGGGGGGGCGCATCAGCCGCGATCTCGGCGCGTGCAGCAAGGGCGACCGCGCGCTGGTCATCGGGGACTTGAACAGCACGCCCGGCATGTGGGTGCACCAGGACCTGGTGAGCCGCGGCTTCCGCGACGCGTTCCGGGCCCGTGGCGTGTGGGCGGGGACCTGGCCCGCCGGCGGCGGCTACTCGGCCCTGCCGCTCACGCAGCTCGACCACGCCCTGGCCGGGGAGACCGTGCAGACCCACGGCCCGACGACCTTCGCGATCCCGGGCTCCGACCACCGAGGCGTGATGGTCGGCGTGCGGTGATCAGCCGCCGCTCGGGATCGTGATCGCGATCTCCTCGTCGTAGAACACGTTCGGCCAGGGGCCGTTGAAGCTGGAGTCGTAGCAGTCGTGGCTGGCGCAGCTGCTGCGGCACTGCTGGTCGTTGAGCTTCTGGTACTCGCTCGTGCCGAAGTGCAGGTAGAGCTCGTCCAGGAACTGGTCGCACTCGTTCACGTCGTTGGCGACGATCCGGATCAGGCTGCCCTTCTCGGCCTCGAACTCCACGGGAGCGTGGCTGCCGGAGGTGTGGTTCGTGTCCTGGAAGATGACCTCGTCGTCGACGTAGATCGTGACGTCGTCGTCGACGTTCCAGTAGTCGAAGACCGTGAGCCCGCCGGTGATCGTGTAGAGGATGGGCTGGTCCTCCGCCCACACCGTCACGTCGACCGAGTCGTTGCCACTCTCCCAGTTGGTGGTGTCGGTGACGTAGGCGACGATCGTCACCTCGCCCTCGGGCAGCTCGTCGGTGGTGATGCTGTGGCGGCCGGACGCGTCGCCTGCGGTGCCGCCTCCCGAGATCGGCACACCGTTGGCGAGCCAGCTCACGGTGAGCTGCGTGGGCGAGGTGGCGTCGTCCACGGCCGTGGCTTCGAGGTCCACGTCCTCGCCGTACACCAGGTAGTTGCCCCAGTCCGGCGTGGTGATCTCGACCTCGGGAGGCTGCTCGCCCTCGTAGTCGGTGTTCGCGAGCAGACGCACCGCGACGGTGGTGTCGTCGGGGTCGCTCGAGGTGACCAGGAGCTGGCTGTCCCAGCCCTCGTCGTCGTCCGGGATGAAGTCCACCAGGACCTCGATGCCGGAGCCCGGGTCCATCTTGTAGGGGAGCTCCACGCCGTCGGGCAAGCGGTACTGGAAGACCGCGTCGGCGCCGTCGGACAGGTCCAGGCTCTGGAGGTTCAGGCGACCCGACCCCCGCGCGTTGATGTCGAGCGTGAGGGTCTTGCTGCCCCCCGGGGCCACCTCGTCGAACCACAGCGTGGACGGATCGATGTCGATCTCCGGATCGACCCCGGTGGCGGCCACCGGCACGCGCAGGGTCGGCACGTCGGGGTCGTTGGACACGATCTCGAGCTCGGCCGTGTCCAGCCGGACCTCGTCGGGGGTGTAGCGGAGGACGAGCTCCGCCTCGCTGTTGGGCCCGATCTCGTCGACGAAGCCTTCCGGCAGGGTGAAGCGCTCCGACGAGCTGCTGGTGAAGGCCACGCTCTCGACGACCAGCGTGCCACCGCCGGTGTTCTGGACCGCGCAGGTGAGGTCGTAGAAGTTGCCGATGACCTGCTCGTCGAAGTCCAGCTCGGAGCTGCAGAGCTCGAGCGTCGGCGTGAGCGCGGTGAGCTCCTGGTCGGGGCCGCAGGACGCGCCGACGAGCAAGGTCAGGAACATGCTTCCCTCGGGGACAGTCACCCTTTTACCCCACCGGGGACAGGGTCGCCGGATAAGCCACCAAGGTGCCGTTCCCCCCTGCCCTCGCCCGCGGCCTCGCTTCGCTCCTGCTCGACCAGGAGGCTGCCTCCCAGGTCGAAGAGCTGCACTACAACGATGCGGGGCACGGCTACGACCCCTTCGGGCTGCACCCCGACTTCGTGCGCTTCGGCTACGGCTTCACCCGCACCCTCTACGAGCGGTACTTCCGGGTGCTCTCGTACGGCCACGAGCACCTGCCCGCCGAGGGGCCGTGCGTGGTGGCGTGCAACCACTCCGGCTCGCTCCCCACCGACGGCATGATGCTCTGGACCGACATCGTGCGGCACACCGGGCGCATCCCGAGGGCCATCGCCGATCACTTCGTGCCCACGCTGCCCTGGATCGGCACCCTGTTCGCCCGCGGCGGCATGGTGGGTGGCTCGCGCGGCAACGTGCAGGCCCTGCTCCGGGCCGGGGAGCTCCTGATGATCTTCCCCGAGGGCGTGCCGGGGATCGGGAAGCACTTCCGCGACCGCTACAACCTGCAGAAGTGGCGCGTGGGGCACGCCGAGCTGGCCATGCGCGGCGGCGCCCCCATCGTGCCCGTGGCCCTGGTCGGGGCCGAAGAGCAGATGCCCCAGATCGGGCGCATCAACCTGCCGAAGGGGCTCCAGGGGGCCTTGCCCTACATCCCGCTCACCGCCACTCCGCTGCCCCTGCCCGTGCGGTACCGCTTCTACTACGGCGAGCCCATCCCCATCCCCGACGACTACTCCCGCGCCGACGCCGACGACCCCGACAAGGTCCGCGAGGCGGCCGCCCGCGTGGAGGCCGCGGTGGATGCGCTCCTGAAGCGCGGCCTGGCGGAGCGCGGCGACAGGATCTTCGCGTGAGCCCGCGGAAGTCCCGGAAGAAGCTCACGGGCGTGATGGTCACCGGCGCCACCACCCCGATCGGCGAGGGCCTGGTGCGCTCGCTGTTGGCCGACGAGCGCGTGGGCAAGGTGCTCGCGGTCGCCCTCGAGCCCGAGGAGTCCGGCCGCACGCTGTTCGCCCACGCCGACCGGCTCGTCTACAAGTCGGTGGACCTCGGCCGCTCCCGCCGCGCGCACAACCTGTTGTTCGGCCCCGCGCGCGACATGGGCATCGAGGTCATCCTCCACACCGCCATGCACCGCGACCCGAGCCACCACGGGCGCAAGGTGCGCAGCCAGAACGTGGGCGCCCTGCGCACGCTGCTCGACCTCTCGGAGCGCCACCCCACCATCCGGCGCGTGGTGTTCAAGAGCTGCGCCGAGGTCTACCAGGTCCAGTACGACCTGCCTGTGCTGGTCACCGAGGACCACCCGCTGAACATGTCGAGCGGGGCGCCCCAATGGATCCGCGACCGGGTCGAGGCGGACCTCACCGCCTGCGCACGCATGGGCTTGAACCGCACCGAGATCGTGGTGCTGCGCATGGCCGAGATCCTCGCGCCGGGCTGCGGCAGCCAGCTCTTCGACTACCTCGACAGCGCGGTGTGCCTGCGCCCGGCGGGCTTCGATCCGATGATGAACGTGCTGTCGCTGTACGACGCGGTGAGCGTGCTCGAAGCCGCCACCTTCCACGAGGGCGTGGGGCTCTTCAACGTGGCCGGGGCCGACACCCTGCCGCTCTCGGCGGCCATCCGGCGCTGGGGGCGCATGCCGATCCCGCTACCGGGCACGCTGCTCAACCCGCTCTACCGGGCGCGGCGACGGGTGCGAGGGTCGGAGTTCAGCTACGGCATGAACCGCCGGCGCTTCCACTACGCCACCGTGCTCGACGACACCCGCCTGCAGGAAGAGCTCGACTGGCGCGCGCACAACCCCATCGCCTGGCCCGCAGCAAGTCCGGCTTGAGCGCGCTGCAACCGCCGGACCCGGCCTCGACGCATTGCCGTGCCTCCACGCCGTGTCGATCGGGCCTCGCCGGCCCTTCGGGCCCCCAGCGACCCCGCGCCTCCTCGACGTGCCCCCGGCACGCCTTCGTCGGACGCGTGGCCACCGGGAACCCGAATGACTCGGCGATCCTCCAATCAACCCGCCGCAGAGTCACGATAGGATGTCCCGTCGCACCGCTGTCGGAGGTGTCGTGGTGACCATCATCGGACTCGTGCTGCTGTGCTGCGGTGTGGAGAACACCCCGGTCGGCACCACCGACGCCGAGGCCACCGACCAGGACCGCGGCGGCGACACCCTGGACACGGCGAACTGGGCCACCGACGGCGGCGACGGCGGCGATGGTGGCGACGGTGGCGACGGTGGCGACGGTGGCGACGGCGGCGACGGTGGGGATGGCGGCGACGGCGGCGACGGCGGCGGCCCGAGCTCGGAGGACGTGGTGAGGTTCATCGCCTTCGGCGACGGCGGCGAGGGCAACAGCACCCAGTACAAGGTCGCCGGCGCGGTGAAGACCCTCTGCGACAGCAAGGCCGACGCTGACGGCGACGGCTGCGACTTCGCGCTCTACCTGGGCGACAACTTCTACAACGACGGCGTGAAGAGCGTCGACGACGAGCAGTTCCAGACCAAGTTCGAGCAGCCCTACGCCGACCTGGACTTCCCCTTCTACGTGGTGCTCGGCAACCACGACTACGGCGAGCTCACCGTGTACTGGTGGCAGGTCGACTACGAGGTCGACTACACCAACCACTCCGACAAGTGGCGCATGCCGTCGGCCTACTACCAGTTCGAGGAAGACCACGTGGCCTTCTTCGGGCTCGACACGAACGCCATGTACACCGGCTACTACCTGGGCTGGGCCAACGACCAGCTCAGCTGGCTCGAGAGCGCGCTCCCCACCTCGGGCGCCGACTGGAACATCGTGTTCGGCCACCACCCGTACCGGTCCAACGGCCAGCACGGCAACGCCGGCGCCTACGAAGATCCGCTCGGCATCGGGCTGGGCCTCGGCGGCTGGGTCGAAGACATCTTCGAGGACTACATCTGCGACGAGGCCGACCTCTACCTCTGCGGCCACGACCACAACCGCCAGTGGCTGGAAGCCCAGTGGGCGGCGTGTACGCGGGCTTCGTCTGGATCGAGATCCGCGACAACGTGCTCTACGGCGAGTTCTACGACGAGAACGGCGACTTCGACATGGCGCGGACCGTCACCAAGTAGCTCAGCGCAGCGAGGCCGTTCCTGCGCAGGGAGCGGGGTCCGAGAGCGCGATGTTCCAGTCGCTCGCCAGCTGCATCTCGTCGGACAGCATGGTCTGCGACGGCTTCAGCTCCAGGGTGGCGTCGGTCAGCCGGTAGTCGTGGTCGAGGTGCCCGGCCTCCACACCGTCGACCTCGTAGAGGAGCGCCTGGGTCTCGGACGCGGCGGTGGCGCGCTCGGCCGCGTGCGGCTGCAGGGTCGCGACCACGTAGGGGTGCCCGCGCACATCGAGGTCGAGCGAGGTCTCCACCACGTCGATCTCGGTCACGAGCGGCTCGCCCTCGGGCTCGGCGTCGTGGCTCGCGGCCGCGTGCACGGTGAGCCGACCCGGGGCCACGAGGGCCGCGGGAACCGTCTCCCGGTCGCCAGGTCTGCCGGGCAAGGTGACCTCGACCAGCACGAGCTCGCCTTCCCGGCTGAAGCTCGGATCGCCCAGGCCCATCGTGCCGATGCGGGCCTCCGCCACGCTCTCCCAGGCGTCGGCGCAGCCGCTCGCGATCTCGATCGTGACCCGGTCGCCGAGGGCGGGACGCCCCAACCAGCCGGCCATCAAGAGCGCACCCGCCGAAAGGGCCAGGACAAGGCCCATTGTCAGGGGGGCGAGGTACAACAGGTTGCGACGCGTCTCGGACATGGAGCCGCCGTCTAACGTCGCGCGCGATAGATGGCGGCCTCAGGAGGGATGCATGCGCGTACGAGCGACCCTGATCCCCGGCGATGGCATCGGCCCCGAGGTCACAGCCGCCACGTGTGAGGTGCTCGCGGCTGCGGGCGCACCGGTCGACTGGGAGACCGTGCACGCCGGCAAGCGGGCCTTCGAGGAGACGGGCGAGCCGGTCCCGCAGCAGGTCCTGAGCTCGATCCGGCGCAACCGGGTGGGGCTGAAGGGGCCGCTGGAGACCCCGAAGGGCAAGGGCTTCCGCTCGGCCAACGTGACCATCCGGCAGGAGCTCCAGCTCTTCACGGGCCTGCGCCCGGTCAAGACCCTCCCCGGCATCGACACCCCCTACGACAAGGTGGACCTGGTGGTGCTGCGGGAGAACACCGAGGATCTCTACGCCGGCATCGAGCACGAGATCAAGCCGGGCACGGTCATCAGCCTGAAGGTCTCGACCCGTGCCGCGGGCGAACGCATCGCCAAGTGGGCCTTCGAGTTCATGCGCTACCGCGGACGCCGGCGCATCACGTGCTGCCACAAGACCAGCGTGAGCCCCCAGGCCGACGGCGCCTTCCTCGACGCCTTCGAGACCGTGGGCGCCGACTACCCCTTCATCGCCCAGGACGAGATGTTGATCGACAACCTCTCGATGGCCTTGGCGATGGACCCCGAGCCCTTCGACGTGCTCCTGCTGCAGAACCTCTACGGCGACATCCTCTCCGACCTCGCGGCCGGACTCGTGGGTGGCCTGGGGGTGGTGCCGGGAGCCAACGTGGGCGACAAGATCGCCGTCTTCGAGGCGGTGCACGGAACCGCACCCGACATCGCGGGCCAGGGGATCGCGAACCCGCTCGCGGTGCTCCAGTCCGGCGTGATGATGATGGAGCACATCGGCGCCCACGGCGTCGCCGCCAAGGTGACCGACGCCATCTGGCAGGTCCTCGAGGAGGGCAAGCACCTCACGGGCGACCTGGGCGGCCCGGAGAACACCGCCGGCTTCACCGCCGCCATCTGCGACAAGCTGTGAGGAGGCCCCGATGAGCCACGCCGTCACCCTCATCCCCGGCGACTGGGTCGGGCCCGAGACCTGCGAGGTCGTGCAACAGCTGATCGCCGACGCCGGCGTGAACGTCTCCTGGGAGATCTTTCCGCAGCTGACCGATGCCAGCGGACGCCTGGCGCCCGAGCTGCTCAGCTCGATGCGGCGAACCGGGGTGGTGCTCCAGCACCGCTGGGACAACCACCGCTACCCCACGCTCGCGCCGAACGCCGTGCGAAAGGCGCTGGGGGCCTTCGCACAGGTCCGCTACGCGAACACCCTTCCGGGCATCCCCGCACGCTTCCAGGACGTCGACATCGCCGTGGTGCGCGAGATCACCGAAGACGTCTACGCCGGCTTCGAGCACTCGCCGGCGCCCGGCGTGTACGAGCTCGTCAAGCTCACCACCGAAGAAGCCTGCGAGCGCGTGGCGCACTTCGCCTTCCAGGAGGCCCGCCGCTGGGGCCGGAAGACCGTCACGGTGGTGCACAAGTCCAACATCATGAAGAAGTCCGACGGGCTCTTCCTGCGCACGGCCCAGGCGGTGGCCGAGGACTACTCCGACATCGCGTGCGACGAGGTCATCGTCGACGCGCTCTGCATGCGGCTCGTGCGCAACCCCCACCAGTTCGACGTGCTGTTGTGCGGCAACCTGTTCGGCGACATCGTGGCCGACCTGGTCGCCGGGCTGGCCGGTGGCATCTGCATGGGTGGCGGCACGAGCTGGGGCGACTCGGCCGTGATCTTCGAGAACCCGCACGGCAAGGCCCCCGCCATCGTGGGCACCGGCACGGCCAACCCGATCCCGATGATCATCCCGGCCATCAACATGCTCCACCACCTCGGCGAGAAGGACGCGGCGGACCGCGTGGCGGCCGCCCTGAAGGCGGCTCTTGCGGACGGACTCCGGACCTGCGACCTGGGCGGCACGGCCGGCTGCTCGGGGGTGCGGGAGGCCGTGAGGGCCCGCCTCTGATCGCTAGCGCGACACCTCGACCCACCAGTCGCCGGGCGTTCCGTCGTAGCCGACCACCGAGATGTAGTAGTACACGCCGGCGTTGAGCGAGACCTCGACCCTCTCCGGCTGCGCGAGCTGATCGTCGGGCTGGGCGATGAGCTGGACCTCGTTCGCCCGGTACACGTACAGGTCGTAGTCCGAGTTCGAAGGCGACCAGTCGAGCTCGAGCTCGAAGCGGTCGGAGGTCGGGACCTGGAAGCGCACGAAGTCGTAGTCGCCGGTGTAGGCGAAGTCCTCGTCGTGCCCCACCGTCTCCAGCTCGCCGCGGAAGGTGGCGGGCAGGCACACCACGCCCACGTCGGTGTAGCTCTCCGCACCGTCGCCCTCGACGTCGACGTAGCTGCAGGGGTCGGGGGCGGTGTCGGTGTCGGTGTCCGTGTCGGCGTCAGTGTCGGCGTCGGTGTCGGTGTCCGCCTCGACCGCGGTGTCGGGGGCCTGCGAGTCGGCGGTCACACCGGTCTCGAGCACGGGCTTGCAGCCACTGAGCAGGAGCGAGGAGAGCAGGCACCAGACGCGCATCGCGCAAGGTTAGCAGCGTGGTCTGGGACCGGCGAGGGCGGCATGAGCGAGCGGGTGGTGGTGGTCGGCGGCGGCATCGTCGGGCTCTCGGTCGCGTGGGCCTTGCAACGGCGCGGGCGGGACGTGGTGGTGCTGGAGCGCGGGCGCTGTGGCGACGGCGCCTCGGGGGCCGCGGCGGGCATGATCGGCGCGCTGGCCGAGCTGCAGGGCCCCGGTGTGCCGGACCCGCTGATGGTGGCCTCGAGGGCGATGTGGCCTCGCTTTGCGCGCGCGCTGGAGGCGGCCAGCGGCCTGGCCGTCGAGCACGCCACGTCGGGGATCCGTGTGCTGGCGAACCACCCCGGCGTGGTCGAGGGCCACAGGGCCTGGGCGGCGTCGTTGCAGCGGCAGGGCTTCTGCGCCGAGGTGCACGACCGCACGGAGACCCTGGCGGCGGAACCCTCCGCGCATCCCGGCACGGTCGGCAGCCTCTGGCTCCCAGGGGAAGCCACGGTGGACAACCAGGAGGTGGTCGCCGCGCTCCGGCGCGTGGTGACCGTGCACGAGCGCACGGAGGTCGTGGCGGTCTCGGGTGAAGGCGCCCGCACGGCGGAGGGCGACTGGCCGGGCACCGTGATCGTGGCCGGCGGAGCATGGAGCGCGCAGCTCGCCGGCGGGTCCGTGAAGCCGGTTCGCGGAGAGTCGATCGTGGTGCAGGGAGCGCCAGGCCTCTTGCGCAGCGCCCTGTATGGCGGAGGTGGCTACGCCGTGCCGCGACCGGACGGGCGGGTCATCCTCGGCGCGACGATGGAGGACCGTGGCTTCGACAGCACACCGTCCGACGAGGGTGCAGGGCAGTGCCGCCGCATCGGCGCTGCCATCGCCCCAGCGCTCGCCGCCCTGCCCGTGGTCGAGCAGCGCTGCGGCTTGAGGCCGACCACCCGGGACCATGTCCCGGTCATCGACCAGGTCCGACCGGGCGTGTGGGTCTGCACGGGGCACTACCGCAACGGCATCGCGCTGGCACCGGCCAGCGCGGCGCTGTTGGCCGATCGCATGCTCGGACCCGGCGGCGCGCCCTGGTAGCGACCGACCGCCAGCCCGGGCCAGGCGCTAAGCTCCCCGGCGATGCCCTACGTCCTCACCCTCGTCGCAGGCGCCGTGGCCCTGCGAGTGCTCGCCGGCCTGGGTGTGGGCGGCGAAGGGCTGGACACGTCGCTCGCCGCGGCGGCTGCGATCGCTGGTCCCACGGCCGCCCTGGGCCTCGTCCTTGCAGGGGCCGCGCGCGGCTCCAAGACCGTCGCGAGCCTGCTCCTGGTGGCCTGGTGGCTCTTCGACGGCGCGTCGTGGGCCCACCAGCAGGTGCTCGGTCGGCTCCTGGCGCCGGCCGATCTCTACTACGCGCTCGAACCGGCCACGTGGAGCGTGCTGTGGCCCTCGATCCGAGCGATCGTGCCGCTGTGGGTGGCCTTGCCCCTGGTCGCCGCCGCTGGGTTGGCCGCGTTCCGGCTGCCGAGGCGTCTGGAGCGGCTGGCGGGGCCCAGGATGGCCGCGGTCGTAGCGGTCGCTGCGCTCCTGGGCGGGCTGGGCGAAGCGCTCCGACCCGCCAGCGAGAGCGTGCTCCCGCTGCGCTACCTGGTCGCGGCGCCGCCCGCGGTCCCCGAGAGCGACAGCGACCTGGCCCTCGCCGACTGGCGCCAGCTCCAGGCCCTGCAGGGGCACCGGGAGCCCTTCGCGTCGGGCGGCCCAGCGCCGGCCTGCGGCGCCGCGGAGCGCCCGGCGCGGCAACCGCCGACCGGGCGGAGCGTGATCCTCGTGGTGCTGGAGGGGGTGGGACAGCAAGAGATGGACGCGGTGGTCGGCGAGCGGGCCGTGATGCCCGAGCTGGCCGCGTTGGCCGCGGAGGGCGTGCGGGTCGAGGGCTTCAAGGCCTCGGGCACCAAGACCATCCAGGCGGTGCCGTCGCTGTACTCGGGCCTGCCCGCACAGCCTGCCGCGCACCTGCTGCAACGCACCCCGGCGCTCGCGCTGCAGAGCTGGGTCGGCAACGTGGTCGAGGCCGGGTACCGCGCCGGCTACCTCCACGGTGCCGACCTGAGCTTCGAGAACAAGCACGCCTACCTGGAGCGCGCCGGCTTCGAGGTGATGGGGCTCGCGCCCGAGGAGACCGCGCCCATCTACGCCTGGGGCCTCGAGGACGGCGAGATGTTCCGCCGCACCCGCGCCTGGATCGAGCGAGAGCCGG
>Ga0114933_10006394_pt1 | contig 10459 bp, 10 predicted proteins | sample 4SBtaG_FD_89691 | JGI IMG/M metagenome (GOLD analysis project Ga0114933, IMG submission 89691) | Deep subsurface microbial communities from Kolumbo volcano to uncover new lineages of life (NeLLi) - 4SBTROV12_W25 metaG | ecosystem: Environmental > Aquatic > Marine > Volcanic | place: Kolumbo... | reverse complement strand
TGTACGCACGATAACACGGTCGCCGGGCCTGAGATCAATATCCTGTTCTTTGGACAGGTGTTGCGGTACGTGGCATGTCCCGCCGCGCCAGACTTCGACCTCGTTGACCGCGCCGTCCTGTCCGCCACGCGCGCCCTGCGGTCCGAACCGCCCATGGTCCATCACAAAGCTGGCCTTGGCGTCACCGCGCAACAGTTCGATTTCGTAGGTCAGGCCAAAACCGCCACGGTGCTCACCTGCTCCTCCCGAATCCTCGCGCAGCGCGTATTGGTGGTAAAGCACCGGAAACGCCTGTTCCATAATCTCCACGGGCGGGGATTTGGATATGCCGATGGTGGAACAGCCGTTGGTCAAGCCGTCCTGGCGCGCATTGCCGCCGTAACCCCCGCCGGAAAGCTGGTACATGACGAAATTCCGTCCCTTGGCCGGATCATGTCCGCCCAAAGCAAAGTTACCCGAAGTCCCCGCCGGGGCCGCCGTCACACTATCGGGCAGCGCCTTTACAAGGGCTGCAAAGACCGCTTCGGCAATTCTTTGACTGACTTCAGCGGCGCATCCCGACACGGGGCGCGGATATTTTGCGTCGAGAAACGTGTCGACGGGGCGGTTAACGTGCAGAGGTTCGAACGCCCCGGCGCTTATTGGTACGTCAGGAAAAATATGACGCATGGCCAGATAGACCGAAGACAGCGTTGTCGCGAGCACCGAATTCATTGGCCCCATGCACGGTGGGCTTGAGCCGGTGAAATCGAAAGTCAGTTCATCCTTGTGCTTGCTGACCTTAAGACTGATGACCAACGGCTCGTCGACAACGCCGTCGCTGTCCACATAGGCCGTGCCGCAATAATCACCATCAGCGATCTGCGAAATATGCGCCCGCATCTGCGCGGCGGCGCGACGGCGCAATTCTGCGATCGCCTCGCTTACAGTGTCGTCTCCATACCGATCAAGCAAAGCGTCCAGCCGCGTCGCGCCCACCTGCAAAGCCGCGGCCTGCGCCTTTACGTCCCCAATCCGTTGATCCGCCACGCGAATGTTGGAACAGATAATTGCGTAAATCTCGGTATCCAGCACGCCCTGTTTGAACAGACGCACAGGGGGAATACGCAGCCCTTCCTGTTCCACCGCCGTGGCCGAGGCTGAAAACCCGCCGGGCACGGCGCCGCCGGTATCGGGCCAGTGGCCGGTGTTGGACAGCCAGCAATAAATTTGACCGGCGCGGTAGTAAGGTCGCGCAAAGCGTACGTCCATCAAATGTGTGCCGCCCAAATACGGGTCGTTGACGATGTAGATATCATCGGGCTGTGGCGCGACCACGGTGCCCGCCGCGATCATTTCGATCAATACGCGCGTGGAATATTGCATAGTGCCCACGAATACCGGCAGCCCCTCGCTGCCCTGCGCGATCAGTGCACCGTCGGCGGCGGCATAAATTCCATCCGATCGGTCGTTGGCCTCGGCGATCACGGGCGAAAACGCGGCGCGCGAAAAACTCAGGTCCATCTCGTCGCAAACCTGTTGCAACCCCGCCTGAATAACGCTGAGCGTAATGGCATCAAGCATGTGAACCCCGGCCAAGCGTGATCAAAAGGTTCCCCTGCGTATCACCCCGCGCCACGTCGCCCGGTTCGATCAAAATCGTGGTATCCATTTGTTCGACGATGGCGGGGCCGGTCATTTCAGCCTCCAGTGGCAGGTGATCGCGCCAGTAAATCGGCGTGTCGTGGACTCTACCTCCGAAAATCACCTCGCGCGCGCCGGTTTGTGCTTCGGCCAGCTTGTTCTTGCGCGCGTTCGGGTCGATCAATGTGGTCAGGTCGATCGGCGGTCGTTTCCCGATAACCGAGGTGTTGATGTTGACCAGATTGGCTGTAACGTCGTCCAGTTCTACTTTGAACCGGTTGAAATAGGCCGCACGAAATTTGGCCTGCAAGTCATCAAGGCTGACTAAATGTGACTCCAACGGCACGCGCAGCAGATGCGTCTGACCGACAAATTGCATGTCGACGCTGTAAATAGCGTGAATCGCGGTCAAAGCGACATCGCTTTTGGCGATCTGCGTTTCACCTTCGGACGTCTGTTCCCGAAATACCCTGTGGACATCAGAGGGGTCGAGCCTGTCCAGCGATGTATTTACGGTACGCACGTAGTCGTGGCGCAGGTCCGCCACCACGCAGCCCAAAGCGTTCGTAATGCCGGGGCGGCAGGGCACCAACACACGCGGCACGCCAAGCTCGCGCGCCAGCGCCGACGCGTGCAACGGTCCGGCACCGCCAAAAGCAAACAGCACGAAATCGCGTGGATCGACCCCCAGCGACACGGACACCATGCGGATCGCCCCGGCCATATGCATGTTGGCGATGCGAATAACGGCCTCGGCGGCCCCGATCACGTCAAGACCCAGGGGTGCGGCCAGCTTTTCCTCAAAAATCGCGGCGACGGTGGCGACGGTTGCGTCTGCGTCTTTGGCAGCCGCGCCCATCGGTTTCAGGCGTCCCAACAACAGGTTGGCGTCCGATATCGTCGGCGCAACTCCGCCCAGACCATAGCAAACCGGACCCGGCGTGGCGCCCGCGCTGTGCGGCCCCACCGCCAGCAAACCCGCCGCATTCACATGCGCTATTGATCCACCGCCCGCGCCAACAGTGCGCACGTCAACCATGGGCACGTGGATCGGCATCCCGTATTCGATCTCGATCTCGTTGCTGACGGCGGGTTGCGCGCCGCGTATCAGCGCCACATCGGTCGAGGTACCGCCCATGTCATAGGTCAATAGATTTTCAATCCCCGCGCTGGCACCCGTGTAGGCCGCAGCCATAACACCCGACGCCGGACCCGACATCACGGTCTTTGCTGCCTCTTTCGCCACCAGCGGTGCTGCGACCATGCCACCGTTGCCGTTCATGACCAGCACATCCTGCGCATAGCCTTTGCCTGTCATTTCACGCGAAAGACTGTCAATATACCGCTGCAAAAGTGGCTGCACCGAGGCGTTGACGGCCGCCGTCACACCGCGCTCGAATTCACGGCTTTCGCTCAGCAATGAATGCGCCAGCGTGACAAAATCGTTGGGCCATATACCCGCCAGTATCCGTCCGGCCTCTAATTCATGGGCGGGATTGGCGTAGGCGTGCAGGAAATGCACCACGATGGATTCGCAGCCCATTTCCAACAGCGTTGTTGCCGCGTTGGCCAGAGCGCCGTGATCCAGCGCCGTATGAATCTGCCCGTCTGCCGTCATCCGCTCGGGTACCTCGAAACGCAGATCGCGCGGTATAACCGGCGTAAATTCGCCAAACATGCCATAGGCCTGCGGCCGCGTGCGCCGCCCCAGTTCCAGCACGTCGCGAAATCCGCGCGTGGTAATCAGCCCGGTTTTACAAAGCTTGCGCTCAAGTACGGCGTTGGTGGTCGTGGTCGTGCCGTGTACAATCAACGCCACTTCGGGCAATTTTGCCTGCACCGCGTCAAGTGCGTCAAGAACCCCGAAAGCCTGATTTTCAGGCGTGCTGGGAACCTTGGCCAATTCAACCGAGCCACTGTCGCTAAGCATGATCAAATCGGTAAATGTGCCCCCCACATCGACACCAATGATCTTGCCCTGATTTGCCGCGCGCATGCGTGTCGTCCTTGACAGGCTGGTTCCAGATTCATTTGTATACAAAGATCAAAGACAGCGTCCACCGAATTGCCACCGAATGACGAATTTGAAAAGCAACGTATCATCGGCGCTCGCGGGTTTTGCCCACCGGGCGCGCTGGACGTTATTGCCGCGCCGGGCACGGGTCATTTTGAAACTGTCGGTCTTTGATTGGGGCATCTGCGCGCTGGCGGGCAAAGACAGCGATATTAGCCGGATACTGCGCCGTCAAATTGTGCAGGAACAAGGGCGGGGTGAGGCAACACTGATCGGCAGCGGCGCAAAATATCCGGCACGCGGCGTGGCTTTGGCCAACGGGGCGACGTCGCACGCATTTGATTTTGATGACACACATTTTTTGCACATAGGCCACCCAAGCGTGGCGATCCTGCCCGCGTGTCTGGCCATGGCAGAACGTCAAAGGTGCACCGGATTGGCATTTTTGGAGTCTGCAATGATCGGATTTGAAACCTCGATCCGGCTGGGCGGCTGGCTGGGGCGCCGCCACTATCAGGCGGGGTTTCACCAGACCGCAACGGCAGGGGCATTTGGGGCGGCGCTGGCGTCGGGACGATTGCTGGGTCTTGATGCCCCCCATCTGGAACAGGCTTTGAACATCGTTTCAACCCGCGCATCAGGACTGAAAAGCCAGTTTGGCAGCATGGGAAAACCACTGAACGCCGGTATCGCCGCAGCAAACGGAGTCGAAGCGGCGCTGCTGGCCGCTGGCGGATTTTTGTCTTCGACCGGGGCGCTTGAGGGCGGGCAGGGATTTGGTGCCACACACTACGGCGAAAATAATACAGCTGCGCTGGACGGGCTGGGCAACGATTTTGTTCTGGAAAATATCAACTACAAATTTCACGCCTGCTGCCACGGCACCCACGCGATGATCGAAGCTTTGAAAACGGCTTTGCAGTCCGGTACCGCCCCCACGTCGATTTTGGTCACGGTCCATCCCCGGTGGCTTGACGTATGCAACATCACAGCACCGCAAAGCGGATTGGAAATGAAATTCAGTTTCAAAGCGGTCGCGGCAACGGTGATGTGCGGGCGCGATACCGGCTCCATCAAAAGTTTCTCTGATGCGGCAGTGCTAAGGCCCGATCTGGTAAAGGCAGCCGCGATTGTATCGGTGGAGTCTGAAACATCGATCAAAGAAACCGCTGCGCGCGTTGAAGTACATTTTGCCGGCGGTCGGGTTGCAACCGCCGATCATGATCTTGCGACACCCCTGGATACGCCGGACCTGAGAACAAAATTATTGGCGAAAGGGCGCGCATTGGTGGGATCCTCAAAGACAAACGATTTGTTTGAGGCGGTGCAAGCATTGGAAACTACCGCCGACGTCAACGGGTTTTCGCTGCTGCTGCGGTAACGTTTAATTTCACAGGGATTGCCTGATCAAACCCACCAGCCGTGAACGTGACTCCGGCAATTTCTTATCACCGAGCGAAGGCGCCAGCCAATGTTCCAGAAAATATCCCGTGGTCCGCAACCCTTCCAGCACCGCCGCACGATCGGCGGTTTCGTTCAACACTGGCATGGGCAGTAGCTTGTCCACCCAGTTTCCCGCGCCCGTTCGACTGACTGCGCGCCCGGTTTTGGGCGACACATAGGCCAGATCAGTGGTGTGACCCGTCACGGCACAGGTGTTCAAATCAAGTCCGAATCCAAGGTCTTCAAGCAAATTCAACTCCCACATCAGGTACGGTCGCAGCCAGTCACCTTCGCACAAGTGATCAAGCAAATCCGTGGTTTTGTGGTACAATGCGGCGTGTGGCGCACGTTCGGGCAAAGCAAACCGCAACAGTCCACATATTGTATTCAGAGCGGCCAGTGCCGTTCTGTCGCTCATTATCCCGGCGGCACGGGCGTGGACAGACTCGACCCGGAAATGTCCCAGATGTTCCTCGAGCCGGGCGCGCCACTCCAGATCAAGCTGCGCGCCGGGCTGCAATATCGGCGATAATTTCCGTCCGGCACCGCCGCGCACCATTCCGGCGTGGCGACCCCGCGACTGTGTGAACACCTCGATAATTACCGAGGTTTCCCCGTACCGCCGCACACCCAAAAGGGCCCCCTGATCGCGCCATTCCATGGCGCAACCTAGTCCGAAAGCCCGGGCTCATCCAGCAAATGCCGCCCGGCATTGTCTTCAACCTCGATAATCCATATGTCGCGGTCAAATTGGCGTTGTTTTTGCAGGCTGGCCTCGACGTCTTTGTCGCGCCCTTTGAGCAATGTCACCCAAACCCGCGACCCTTCGGGATCGAACGACCGCTGAAAGCTTTCGGCCCGCCCGTCCAGCGTCGACAGTTTCACGATGACCGCCCCTGCCACAGCGTCGCCGCGCGCCACCACGAATCCAGGGATACCGGCAAGACGCAGGCGGTTCAGATAGGCTTTCACCCAGAATTCGGTACTCAGGCGCGCCATCAGTTGCCCCCGCTAAAGTCCAGACCCATTTCTTCGTAACGTTCCGCATCGTCCTGCCATTTGGGCTGAACCTTGACCTGTAGGAACAAATGTACCTTACGCTCTAAAAATTCGGCGATGTCTTTGCGGGCCGCCATGCTGACGCCTTTGATTGTTGCGCCCTTGGGACCAAGCACGATGCCACGGTGGCCTTCCCGCGTCACATAGATCATCTGGTCGATTTTGACCGAACCGTCTTTGCGGTCTTCCCATGCTTCGGTTTCGACGGTTAACTGATATGGCAATTCCTGATGCAGTCGCAGGATCAGCTTTTCGCGGGTCATTTCGGCGGCGATCATGCGCAGCGGCAGGTCGGCGATCTGATCTTCGGGATAATGCCACGGGCCGACGGGCAGTTTTTCAGCCAGCCATTTGCGCAAGTCGCGGACACCGTGGCCTTTTTCTGCCGAGATCATGAAAGTCGCGGCAAAATCATACGCCGCGTTCAGTTTTGTGGTCAGCGCCAACAGTACGTCGGCCTTGACGCGATCGATCTTGTTGATTGCCAAGGCCACGGTCTGCCCTTTTGACGTGCGTTCGCGCAAAGCCTCCAAAATCGCGTCAACCCCTTCGGTGACGCCACGGTGCGCCTCGATCAGCAGGACAACGATATCGGCGTCGGACGCCCCGGACCACGCAGCGGCGACCATGGCGCGGTCAAGGCGGCGCCGTGGCCGAAACAGCCCCGGCGTATCGACGAACACCAATTGCGCCTGCCCTTCCAGCGCCACGCCCTTGATGCGCGTGCGCGTGGTCTGAACCTTGTGGGTGACGATCGACACCCTGGCCCCAACCATGCGGTTGAGCAACGTCGATTTTCCGGCGTTGGGTTCGCCGATCAGGGCCACAAATCCGCAGCGGGTGTCAGCCGTCATTTATTGGTCTCCAATGCGTCCAGCATCAACCGTGCCGCATCCTGTTGGGCCTGTCGTTTTGATGCGGCGCGCGCCTCGGTTGTTAGGCCCGATTCCAGCGTGGCGCGGATCAGGAACATCGGCGCATGATCGGGGCCTTCGCGTGTGATTTCGCTGTAGACCGGCGGCGGTAACCCGCGCGCCTGCGCCCATTCCTGCAGCATTGTTTTGGCGTCGCGGGCATCGGTCGCAGCCTTGCCAATGCGGCTGCCCCAAAGGCGCAGGATCATATCGCGGGCCGCGTTAAACCCCGCATCCAGAAACACCGCGGCAATGACGGCCTCCATGGCGTCACCCAACAGTGCCTGCTTGCGCCGCCCGCCGCTTTTGGTTTCCGAGCGTCCCAGTTTCAAAACTTCGCCCAAACCAATTTCGACGGCGATTTCGGCGCAGGTTTCCTTGCGCACCATCGCATTGAAACGCGGTGCCAAAAGTCCCTCGGCAGCCTGAGTATCCGCCTGAAACAGCGCCTCTGCCATCACCAGTCCCAACACGCGGTCTCCCAGAAACTCCAGCCGTTGGTTGTCGGGACGTGTTGGTGACGAAAATGACGCGTGGGTGACCGCCTGTTGCAACAAGCCGGGCCGGGAGAAATCGTGACCAATGCGCGTGCAAAACGCTATGAGATCACCCGATAGCTTCACTCGATCGCCTTGAAATACCGATCCGAACGCCACGTCCAGAAGGCAAGAATAGACTTGCCGGCGGATGAAAATATCACGCGGTCCGCGCGCCCGACCAGATTTTCAAACGGCACAAACCCGACGCCGCCAATGTTGCGGCTGAAACGGCTGTCCTGTGAATTGTCGCGATTGTCACCCATGAAAAAATACTGTCCCGCTGGCACCGTGAATACCGGCGTGTTGTCGGCAAACCCGTTTTCGATATTCAGTATCGAGTGGGTTACGCCACCGGGCAGTGTTTCCAGCTGACGCGTTTTTGTGCAGGTCTCGCCAAACGGTACCGGTCCGTTTTCGCATCGCGGCACACCTTTGATCGGCCCCTGTTCGTCACGGATTTCTTCAAATACGCCGGCGTCTTCCAAGCTCACAGCGGTACCGTTCACCTGCAGTACACCCTTTTTCATCTGAATGCGGTCACCGGGAACACCGATCAACCGCTTGATGAAATCGGCTTGCGTGACGGGATGTTTGAACACGATCACATCACCGCGATTCGGTTCGCGACCAAACAGGCGCCCCGATCCCGGACACATGGAAAACGGGCAGGAATACTTGGAATAGCCGTAGGCCATTTTATTCACGAACAGGAAATCGCCAATCAACAACGTGTCCTTCATCGACCCCGAGGGAATCCAAAAGGGCTGAAAAAACAGTGTGCGGATAAGGCCCGCCAACAGCAAAGCATAGACGAGCGTCTTGGCGGTCTCGGCGATCCCGCCTTCGGACTTTTTGTTTTTTGACATTGAAATATTCAAACCTGATTGCAGTGGATGCGCGGTAAATGCCGACCGGCTTATGCGAAGTCAAGTTGATGCTGGAGAATTCGGAACAGTTGACCGGAAATTGAACCCTGATTGGCGCGGCAATCAGCAACCTTTGACATTTTCCACAGGGCAATACCGTGACTTTCGAAACTCAGGAATTGAAATTGAATTCGACCGTCCAAACCACCACCTGGTGCTTTGGCGACCTCAGGATAGTTGACTCGTTTTACGCGCCAGACGGCCAAATCTGCATCGGTCTCGGTGATGTGTCCAAAGGCGATGCGGTTATAACTGAAACGGCCGCGGATTTAATAGCCGGGTTTCCTGACCTCAAGTTTGTCACCACGATTTTCGGTGTGCGGGAAATCACGCAGCAAACGCTTGGACACCCCAACGTCACCCTTCTGAAACGGGGAACCATGTGAAGATACCGGGTTGGAAAGAGTGGGAGCTTGACGAAAGTCGAAAGGTTTCGCGGTCATCAGGCCGGTTCGATTCCGCTGAATATGATCGTCAGGTGTCTGGAAATCAAAAGGGCGTGTGCCGATTATCGCTGTCGCCTTGGCAGTGCCTCGATCAAAACGAACGCCTGTGCCCATGGGTGGTCGTCGGTCAGGGTGACGTGGATGTGCGGGTCCATGCCTTCGGGGGTCATGTCCGCCAGACGCTGCGCGGCCCAGCCGGTGACGTGCATTTGCGGCTGCCCCGAGCGCAGGTTGCTGACCGACATGTCTTTCCAAGCAATGCCCATACGCAGTCCCGTCCCAAGCGCCTTGGAACAGGCCTCTTTGGCGGCCCAGCGTTTGGCGTATGTTCCCGGCGTGTCGGCGCGGCGTTCGGCTTTGCGCTGCTCGAGTTTGGTGAATACGCGGTTGCGGAACCGGTCGCCAAAGCGTTCCAGCGTTTTTTCGATACGCTCGATATTCGCCAGATCGGTGCCGATGCCAAGGATCATGGTTTATTCGAACGCGATAACGCCGGTGGCTTGATTGATACGGATCGACACCAGTTCCTGTCGACCCGGATCGATCAGGCCGGTTTCCGGATTGTAAAAATCAACCGGAATTTGCAATAGCAGACCCAATTTAGGATTATACGTGGCCTGAATGCCGTGAAAGACCACATATCCCCAGCCCTGGCCCTGTTGGTCCGACAGAACCGTGCAGGCGCGCCCCAATTCCGGATCGGGGTGCAGGATCAACAGATGAAACGAGCAACAGGCCGGTTCACCCCCTGTATCAAGCAGCGCAATTCGGATTTTGCCGTTGGAAAAGGTTGTCGTGTTCACCGGCCATGGTTCAACCACGTTATAGGCCGAGGCCACCCAGTTACATTCATTCAGGGTTTGCGCAGACGCACCCAGCGCTGTGAGGACCCAAAAAAGGCCAATCGCAAAATACTTTGTCATTTTGTTTCTCTTTTCAAAATTATGGCACGCGGGCCTCGTCCATCAGGTTGCGCATGTGTTGCATCGCGGTTTTTAGTCCGGTGAAAATTGCCTCTCCGATCAGATAATGACCGATATTCAGTTCCATCACCTCGGGAAAAGCCGCGACAGGTTTCACGGTATCATAGGTCAGTCCGTGACCCGCGTGCACCTCAAGTCCCAGTGAATGGGCAAATTGTGACATGGCTCGCAGCTTTTGCAATTCTGCGGCGGCTTGGTTTTGGTGGCCCTCTGCAAAGGCATCGCAATAAGCGCCGGTGTGCAATTCCACCACAGGTGCGCCTATCCGCGCCGCGGCCTCGATCTGACGTTGGTCAGCGGCGATAAAAATCGACACGCGACACCCGGCATCGCGTAAAGGAGCTATGAAATGCGCCAGTTTGTTTTCTTCTCGCGCCACTTCCAGCCCGCCTTCGGTTGTGCGTTCCTCGCGTTTTTCCGGCACCAGACACACGGCGTGGGGCGTGTGGCGCAGCGCAATTTTTTGCATTTCGGGCGTGGCGGCCATTTCAAAGTTCAGAGGCACGTGCAGC
>Ga0114933_10006391_pt1 | contig 10462 bp, 10 predicted proteins | sample 4SBtaG_FD_89691 | JGI IMG/M metagenome (GOLD analysis project Ga0114933, IMG submission 89691) | Deep subsurface microbial communities from Kolumbo volcano to uncover new lineages of life (NeLLi) - 4SBTROV12_W25 metaG | ecosystem: Environmental > Aquatic > Marine > Volcanic | place: Kolumbo... | reverse complement strand
AAAATTATTTCACCAATGACACCTAAAGAATATTTAATAGCTTATAACGATTTTATGAAGAATGATGACGTTATGTATGTTTCTGAACATCGAGGCAGCTATTCTAATACAGAAGAATTAAATGATTTTAATGGTGATAATTTTGATTTGGTACTTTTCCCAATTTCAATAACAAGATTTGAGGCTCAAAAGGCGAAAAAAGAACTTGAGAAAGAAGGTTTCAAGATAGGTATAGCTAATGTTTTATGGATAAAGCCATTTATAATAAAAAAAGAGTGGGAAGAAACTGTAATTAAAAGTAAATTTGGCGGCATTGTGCTTGATGATGATTATACACAGGGTGTTGCATCTAGCATAGCTTATGAATTAATGAAAAAAACTAAAAAAAATTTTGAAGTTATGGGATTAAAAAATAAGTCTGCAGGTTTTTCGAAAACGACAGATAATTTACCCCCAAACTGTGAAGAGATAGTGCTTAAATGTAAAAATATTATAAACAAAGACAATGAAGCTAAATGAATAAAAAAGAATTAATTCTTTTCGAAGAGGAAATTGCAGACTTATTTAATAAAGGAAAAATTCGTGCGCCAGTACATTTATATCAAGGTAACGAGGATAAAATAATTGAGTTTTTTAAAAGAGTAAATAAGAATGATTGGATTTTTTGTAGCTGGAGATCTCATTATCAATGCTTACTTAAAGGAGTTCCAAAAGATGAGGTTAAAAAAGAAATTATGGAAGGAAGATCAATATCTTTATGCTTTCCTAAACAGAAAATTTACTCATCTGCACTTGTTGGAGGTTCTGTTCCAATAGCTGTGGGAACAGCTATGTCGCTAAAACTTAAAAAAGAAAAAAAAACGATGGTTTACTGTTTTATGGGCGAGATGACATCCGAAACTGGAATAGTCCATGAATGTATCAAATATAGTATTAATTTAGATTTACCAATTCACTTTATTATTGAAGATAATGAAAAATCTGTATGTACAGATACTAGAAGCGCTTGGAAGTTAAAAAAATTAAGCTACGAGGGAAGAAATGATAAATTCATTACATTTTATAGTTATAAATCTAAATGGCCCCATGCAGGTGCCGGAAAGCGAATTGAATTTTAAAATATGAAATATAGCGATGAATTAACTCGAGCAATGGATTTTTTATCAAAAGATCCTAGAACCATATTTCTTGGACAAGCGGTAGAATATCCTGGAACCGCAATGTCAGGAACTTTAAAAAATATTCCAAAAAATAAACTTTATGAAATTCCAGTTGCAGAAGAAATGCAATTAGGAATTTCAAATGGACTAGCTTTAAATAATTTTATACCAATAAGTTTATTTCCAAGATGGAACTTTTTATTATTAGCAACAAACCAATTAGTTAATCATTTAGATAAGTTTCATATTATGTCACAAGGGCATTTTAAAACAAAAGTTATAATTAGAACATCGGTTGGTTCCCAAAGACCATTACACCCCCAACATCAACATGTAGGTGATTTTACTGAGGCATTTCAAAAAGTACTTTCATCTGTAGAAATAATAAGATTAGAGGAAACAAAAGACATATTTCCAGGTTATGAAAAAGCTCTGAATAGAAACGATAACAAAAGTACAATTTTGGTTGAATATGGAGACTATTACAATGAAAAATAAATTATGATAATAACCAAAACCCCGTATAGAATTTCATTTTTTGGAGGAGGTAGTGATTATCCAGCATGGTATAAAAAAAATGGCGGTGCTGTTCTATCTACCACAATCAATAAGTATATTTATATAACTTGTAGATTTTCACCAAATTATTTTAAACAGAAATACAGAATTGTTTGGAGAAAAATTGAGAATGTAAAAAAATTAAATGAAATTAATCATAAAGCTGTTAGAGAATTACTTAAATATCTTAAAATAAAACAAGGTTTGGAGATCCACTATCACGGGGATTTACCTGCCCGTAGCGGCATGGGTTCAAGTTCTTGTTTTACCGTTGGTTTAATGCAAGCTCTATATAAAATTAAAAATATTCAATTAACTAAGCCTATTTTAGCTAAAAAAAGTATTCATTTTGAACAGAATATTATGAAAGAGGTTGTTGGCTCGCAAGACCAAACCTCAGCATCTTTTGGAGGATTTAATAAAATTTTATTTAATAGAAATAACTCAATTAAAATAAAAAAAATTTCATCGAAAAATAACATTGAAAAATTAAATAAAAATTTAGTTCTTGTCTATACAGGTATAAATAGGACAGCACATAAGATAGCTAACAAATATGTAAATAAACTTACAACAGAAAAGAAAAATCATATTAAACGTATTTTAGAATATGTTAATGAAGGCGAAAAAATTTTAATAAATGGAAACATAGATGACTTTGGACGTTTATTACATGACGCCTGGTTAGAAAAAAAGGCACTAAGTAAACTAATTAGTAATTCAAAAATAAATACAATATACGATGAGGCAATAAAATGTGGAGCGCTTGGAGGTAAGCTTTTAGGAGCTGGGGGTGGAGGTTTTTTACTAATGTATATGAAAAATTATGATAAAAAGAAATTTTTAAAAAAACATAAGAATATAGTTAATATACCTTTTAATTTTACTACTTTCGGTAGTCAGATTATTTTAAATCAACTAAATTGAATTAAAAATGAAAATTAACCATCCATTAATGCATAATAATTTTTTAAGTTCTGATATGGACTCTGTTAGAAAGCTTCTTAAAAATAAAGATTTAATACTTACACAATCTAAAAAAGTTTTAGAATTTGAGAATAAATGGTCTAAATGGCTCGGAGTAAAATACAGTGTTTTTGTGAACTCAGGATCATCAGCAAATTTTTTATCTATGTTAATTTTAAAAAGCATTTCATCCAAAAAAAAAGAAATAATAGTACCAACATTAACTTGGGTATCAGACATTAATTCTGTTATAATGAGTGGTTTTAAACCAGTATTTGTTGATATAAATCCTCAAAACCTTTCAATGGATGAAGATCAAATTTTAAAAAAAATTAATAAAAATACTTTGGCAGTATTTATTACTCATGTGCAAGGTTTTAACGGGTTGTCAGACAGATTGTTAAAAACCCTTAAATCTAGGAAAATTTTATTAGTCGAAGATGTTTGCGAATCACATGGGGCTAAATTTAAAGGAAAAAAACTAGGTACATTTGGATTAATATCTAATTTTTCATTTTATTATGCTCACCATATGTCAACTATTGAAGGTGGGATGATATGTACAAATAATAAAGATATTTATGAAAAGGCAAGAATTTTTAGATCACATGGGATGGCAAGGGAGGCTAAAAACTTAAAATTTCAAAAAAAAATGGAAAAAAAATATCCAAAATTATCTCCTCAATTTATTTTTTTATATCCAACATTCAATTTTAGGAACAATGAGATTGGAGCTGTAATTGGTTTAAATCAATTAAAAAGATTAAACAAAAATAATTCTTTGAGAACAAGAAACCTTAAACTTTTTTTAAGTCTATTAGATCGTTCGAAATATAGAACTGATTACAATACTTATGGGAGTTCAAATTATGCTTTTCCAATTATTTTTAAAAATAAAAATTTTCATTTTAGAGAAACTTTTGAAAAAACATTAAAAAAATATAATATTGAATTTAGAAGGGGTAACGCGGGTGGTGGAAATCAATTGAGACAACCATATCTTAAATCGTTTTTAAAAAACATAAATTTCAAAAATTTTCCTGAGGTAGATCATGTTCACTTTTTTGGTTATTATATTGGCAATTATCCAAGTCTGAGTATTTCAAAAATTAAAAAAATATGTTTTATTTTAAATAATATAAATGAGTGAAATATTTTAATGATTAAATTAAAAGTTTTAAAAAACTCAATTTTTAAGGATAAAAGAGGTTTTTATTGGACTACATGGAAGAAAGGATATTTAAAAAATATAAATTTTAATCATGACAAGTTTTCCATATCAAAAAAAAAAGTTTTAAGAGGTTTTCATTGCGATTTTAAATCATGGAAATTAGTGACTTGCACATATGGAAAGCTTTTACTTGTTGTTGTTGATATGAAAAAAAATTCGAAAAATTATTTAAAACACAAAAGTTGGGTATTAAAACATGAAAAACCCACTTTAATTCTTATACCACCACACTTTGCCAATGCGCATTTGTGTTTATCTAATAAATGCGTATTTCATTACAAGTGGTTTTATAAAGGAAAATATATAGACTCAAAAAAACAAAGAAGTTACAGGTGGAATGATCCAAAATTAAAAATTAAATGGCCAATAAAAAAACCAATATTAAGTAAAAGAGATAGAACATCAAAATTTTTATAAAATGAGCAAAATATTAATAACTGGTGGAGGAGGATATGTTGGATCAATGTTATCCACTGCTCTTATACATATGGGTCATCAGGTTACAGTTATCGACCTAATGAAATATGAAAAAGGCTCTTTAAATCATTTATATTATAATAAAAATTTTAAGCTTATAAAGAAAGATGTAAGAGATAAAAGTCTCCTAAAATCTTTAGTAAAAAAAAATGAGTATATTATACCTCTAGCTGCATTAGTTGGTGCACCACTATGTGATAAATTTAAAAAAGACGCAATATCTGTTAATCATAAATCAATAAAAACATTAGTATCTATTTGTTCGAAAAAAAATAAAATAATTTTTTTAACTACAAATTCTGGTTACGGAGTTGGAGAAAAAAATAAGTTTTGCGATGAAAAAAGTCCACTAAGACCAATATCGCTTTATGGTAGAACAAAATGTGATGCTGAAGAAGAGGTAAAACGATTTAAAAATTCTATATGTTTTAGATTAGCAACTGTATTTGGATATAGTTATCGTATGAGAACAGATTTATTAGTAAACAATTTTGTATTTAAGTCAGTTAAAACTAAAAAATTAACAATTTTTGAACCGCACTTTAGAAGAAACTTCATTCACATAAGGGACGTTGTGTTGGGAGTTAATTATGCAATAAATAATTTCAATAAACTTAAATCAAATATATATAATTTGGGATTATCATCTGCAAATATTAGTAAACTAATGCTTGCAAAGAAAATTCAAAAAAAAATGAAAAAATTAAAAATTAAAATTATTAGTAACAGAAAAGACCCAGATAAACGGGATTATTTTGTTAGCAATAAGAAAATTGAAAAAAAAGGTTTTAAAGCAAAAACAACATTAGAACAAGGTATAGAAGAGTTAATTACTTTATTTGAAGTTGATAATAAAAAGGTAATAAATAACTATTAAATATATTTTGTTATTCTTTTTATTTGCTGCAAAAAATCTTTGCTTGGATATTCAAAATATAAATTACTTTTTCTTGCACACATCTTATCTGTCACTTTATCTCCAATCATAAAACTTTTTTTCATATTTACATGCCAGCTTTTATAAATTTGTTTGATCATTAAATTACCTGGTTTTCTTAATTCAGTTTTTTTTTTATATTTCTTAATCTTCGCTTTAGGGTGATATGGGCAAAAATTAACATCATCAAAAAATATATTCTTTTTTTGAAGAATTACTTTAATATCATTTTGTAATTTATAAAATTGATTTATTGTGTAAATTCCTTTTCCAATACCTGCTTGGTTAGTAATTATAAAAACGTAGTAATCTTTATCTTTTAGGAACTTAAGTCCTTTAATTACATTTGGTCTAAATTTAAAATCTTTTATTTTATGCACATATTCTCGATCATAATTAATTACACCATCTCTATCTAAAAATGCTGCTGGTTTTTTAAAATTTTTTAATAGAACTCTATTTGCATTTTTAAAATTTTTAGGTGTACCAATATCAATAAAAAATTTATTTGTTTTTATTCCTGAAATTTTTCCTCTTTTTATTAATTTTGGTAAAATATCGTTTTCAAGCGATAAATTTTTATTCTCAATGAATTTTAAAATTTTTTTTTTAAAAAAGTAGACACCTGCATTCATCAATCCAGTTTTTTTCTGATAAAATAATTTATTTGATTTCAGATTTAAAGTTGTTAATTTTTTATTTGATCTATACGATTTATTTTTAGTTAAAGTAAGCGCCCCAAAACTATTTTTATTACATGATTTTATTAGTTTATTTAAATCTACATTAACAAATGTATCTCCATTTATTAGTATAAAATCATTAATTTTTTTTCTTTTTAATAAACTAAGAGCTCCGCCTGTACCTAAGGGTCTATTCTCCCTTAGACATTTAATATTTGTAAAATTATATCTTTTGTTTTCAAATTTCTTGTTAATACTTTTTGATTTGTAACCCGTGAGTATAAATATATTTTTGAAAATATATTTGCTGTAAAATTGTATTATATACTCTAAAAATGGCTTATTATTAAAAACAGCCATTGGCTTAGGTCTGTCTTTTATCAAAGATTTAATTCTAGATCCTTTTCCACCTGCTAAAATTACTAAATCTAATGAGTGCATTTTGATATTCTTCAGTTACTTTTTTTATCATTTTACGCTATTATTAAATAGTCTTTTATTCGAATATTTATGAAATTAATATCTTTTGTTTTTTCATTCAGGAATGAGGAAAAAAATTTAAAAAATCTTATACAACGCATCGATAAAGCTGTTAAAAAAACAGAGTTATGGGATTATGAGTTAATCTTTGTAAACGATGACTCAACAGATAATTCTGAAAATTTACTTTTAGATTTACAGAAAGAATACAAAATTAAAATAGTTAATATGTCAAGACGATTTGGAACGAATCCTTGTGTTTTAGCAGGTTTTGAAAACTGTTCAGGAGATTGCATAATTTATATGGACTCGGATCTTCAAGATCCACCTGAGCTTATTACAGAGCTAATAAAGCAACATGAAAAGGGTTTTGATATTGTTCACACACGAAGAACCAAAAGATTGGGTGAACCGAAAACAAAACTATTTTTTACCAGTATTGCATATTCAATAATAAATAAATTATCTGATATAGATTTACAAAAAGATGTCGGTGATTTTAAATTAATATCTAGAAGAGCTTTAGATAAAATTTTAGAACAAAAAGAATATAATCCATACATTAGAGGTTTATCAGTTTGGGTTGGATTTAAACAAACCTATGTCGACTATGTTAGAGATGCAAGAGAAGCAGGCGAGTCTAAATTTTCTTTATTCGCAGAGGGACCAGTGACACAGTTTATTAGAGGGGTTACTAGCTACTCACTTAAACCATTGTATTCAGGTGTTCTTCTAGGATTTTTTGCTTTTTTATTTTCAATATTTTTAATTGTTTACGCTCTTTATGCTAAATTAGCTGGTTTAGCAGTTCCGGGTACCACTGGAATATTAATTGTGGTCTCATTTTTCTCGGGAGCTCTTTTGTCTACCATTGGTATTATGGGAATTTATTTAGCAAGAATTTTTGAACAAACAAAAGGCAGGACAAGATATATAATCAAAAATATTAAAGATTATAAAAAATAATAATTTATTGAATTTTATAAACTGCAAAAGAAGTATTTTTTTTCAAAAGATCTAGTTTTATCTTCCAATCTGAAGGAACTACTACATAAGTTGCATTATATTTGTTACTCAATAAAACCCATTCGGTTTTTAGTTTATTTTCAAAATTTTTTTTTATGAATGAGTCAGGTAATTTTGGATTATTTTTAATTGGGGGTGAATTTATATCTATTCCATAAACATCTTGTAAAATTTGAAAAACATTATCTATTAGGTAAGGATGATATGGAATAAAATCAAAAGATTTTATATCAAGCAAAACAGGTTTATTAGATATAACATGAGCGAGGTTTGTTGTTTGAGAGCTAGTTATAAAATATCCAGATGTATTTAAATTTTTTAAATCTTTAAAAAACTGTGCATCAGAATTTTTTTCTTTAGTCACGACATTAATGATGTAACCATCTAATAATTTAACAAAATTTCTGTAGTGTTGGGCTGAATAAAGTATTAAAATTATTGTTATTAAAGTTGTGGCAATTTTTTCTGTTTTTTTTATTTTTTTAAAAAAAAAGTAAAAAGCTGACAAAATTAAGGGCCATGCCACAAATGAATGAAGAATAATAAATCTAGACGGCATCAATCTAACAAATATGTCTGGAAAAACTGCAGGAATAAGCTTAAATAAAAAATAAATTAAAGTGGATAAAATTATAGAAGTATTAAAAAAAATTTTAAAAAAATCACTTTTTTTATTATTATCTTTATAAAAATAATAAGTATTTACTACCACAAACAAAAATGCAGTCTTTAAAAGATACTCAAAGTGAATAAATCCCAATGTATTTCGGTGTCCATCCCAATTTTTCATGTAGGAGATTAAATTTCGAATTTCAAAATTAATTGTGCCTATATTTTTATTAAAAAAAAAAATGAAACTAATAATAGTTATTGCAAATCCATATATACTTCCTTCTAAAAAATCATTTCTAATTTTTTTCTCTTTGAAAATAATTAATGAGATAATTACTATAGATAAAATCCAAATACCAATAATTGGGTGTATACAAATCAATAACGTTGAAAAAAAACCCGATAATTTAAAATAATTATTTATTAACAAGGCGAAAGTGAATGATGTTACCGCTAAACTCATCATCCCATAAGTATGGCTAGATACTATTAGAGATGGATAATCTGTATCACCTAAATTTTTTTGAAAAACCAACATTAATACAGCAATAAAAAGACCTAAATATTTTTTCGAGGTAACTCTGTTGACTATCAATAAAGCACTTAGGGAAAAAAAAAGTGAGCTTATAAATAAAATAAATTTTGATGAGGCTTCAACAGAAAAACCCATCATCAATAAAAGCTCTGAAAATTGATTAATTATCGTCCAACTATTGAAGTAGTAGTATTTCATTGGGGATAAAGGCTCGGGATATTTAATAATATTCGAAAGTGCCAAGCCACTGTCCATTGATACTTGCAAAAGAGAATGTGAGAAGCTTAAAAAAACACAAAATATAATTAAGATAAAATAAACTATTTTATTGTTTTGTAATGAATTCAAATTTTGAGCCCAAATCTTTTATTAATATTCTTTTTTGAAATTTGTTTGAAATAATTTCTGTTATTTAAATACCAATTAAAAGTTCTATCTAAACCTTGAAATAAAGAGATTTTATGTTTCCATTTCAATTCTCTTTTAATTTTATTAGAATTTATAGCATACCTTTTGTCATGACCAGGCCTGTCTTTAACAAATTTAATTTTAACGTTTTTTTTAAAAAATATTTTATTTCTTTTTGCAACCTTAAAAATATAATTAATAATTTCTATATTCTTCACCCTAATACCAGTTCCAATATTATAATTTTTTCCAATTTTTCCCTTTTTAAAGATTTTTAACAATGCTTCACAGTTATCCTCAACATAAATCCATTCCCTTATATTAGCTCCTTTCCCATAAAGAGGTATAGATTTATTTTGAATAATATTAAAAATAATTTTTGGTATAAATTTTTCTGGCAATTGATTTGGACCATAATTATTGCAAGAATTTGCAATTATAACATTTGATCCATAAGTTCGATAATAGGCTTTAATTAATTGATCCGCTCCTGCTTTGGACGCAGAATAAGGAGAACTAGGATTATAATTGTAGTTTTCATCTACTTGACGGTTTTTTTTGATATCTCCATACACTTCGTCAGTAGAAACATGAACTAATTTAATTTTTTTCTTTGAATTTTTGTTAAACAAATTTACAGCCTCTAACAGGTTAAAAACTCCAAATATATTAGTTTTTAAAAAACTTTGTGGACTGTCAATTGATCTATCAACATGTGTTTCTGCAGCTAGGTTAAATACACCAATTGGCTTGAATCTTTTAAAAATCTTAAAAATTTTTTTTTTATTATTTATATCCTCTTTAAAGAAAACGTAATTTTTATTATTTTTAAAATTTCTTACATTATAAGGATTTGCAGAATAACTTGATTTATCAATATTGATTACAAAATATTTTTTTTTGAGTAGAAGCTCAACTAAGTTGCTACCTATAAAACCTTGACCACCTGTTACTACGATTTTTCTCATATTTTAATTTAAAAATGATATGAACTAATATGTTTAATTAGTAAAATAATTGTTCGATAAAATCAATTGTTGATTTAATCAAATTATAAAATATAAATCTTAAATGTCAAAAATAAAGAAAATTTTGATTACAGGCGGAGCTGGTTTTGTTGGAACTAATTTAATTAACCTTCTTTTAAAAAAAACTAAATATAAAATAATAAGTATTGACAACTATTCATCAGGTATAAAAAAAAATCATATAAAAAATAATAGAATTAAATATTTAAAAGGTCACACTCAAAATATTTCCCAGATAATTAGGGATCCAAAGGAAATAGTTACAGTCTTTCATTTTGGAGAATTTGCAAGAATCTATCAAAGTTTTAAAAAAATGAATGAATGTATTAATTCCAATTCTATAGGTACAAACGCGATTTTT
>Ga0114933_10006390_pt1 | contig 10462 bp, 9 predicted proteins | sample 4SBtaG_FD_89691 | JGI IMG/M metagenome (GOLD analysis project Ga0114933, IMG submission 89691) | Deep subsurface microbial communities from Kolumbo volcano to uncover new lineages of life (NeLLi) - 4SBTROV12_W25 metaG | ecosystem: Environmental > Aquatic > Marine > Volcanic | place: Kolumbo... | reverse complement strand
TCATAGGAAGTGGTGGTCGAGAACATGCTATTTGTTATAAATTAAATAACTCCAAAAAAATAAAAAAAATAATTTGTATACCTGGTAATGCCGGAACCTTGAATGTTGCAGAAAATATTCAAGGAGATATTTCAAACTTTGAAGCTATCTACAAAATATTAAAAGAAAAAAAAATCGATATTGTTATTGTTGGACCTGAACAACCTTTGGTAGATGGCCTTGTAGATTTTTTGAATAAAAGGAATATTAAGGTTTTTGGACCTAATAAATTTGCCTCACAACTAGAAGGATCAAAAGCATTTATGAAAAATTTATGTAAAAAAAATAATATTCCTACAGCAAGTTTTGGTATTTTTGATAATTATAAAGATGCTTTCAGATTCGTTAAAAAAAATAAAACTCCAATAGTAGTTAAAGCAGACGGCTTAGCTTCTGGTAAAGGTGTTACAATTTGTTCATCTAAAGAAGAGGCGCTAAAAAATATTAAAGAAATTTTAAATGGTAAATTCAAATCTTCAAAAAAAGTTTTACTTGAAGAATACTTAAATGGAGAAGAGCTCAGTTATTTTATAATAGCAGATAAAAATTCATATTGTTTTTTTGGTTCAGCTCAAGATCATAAAAGAGTTGGAGACGGAGATACTGGGCTAAATACTGGAGGAATGGGCGCATATTCCCCTACATCAATATTAACAAAAAAACTGGAAAAAAAAATTAAAAAAAAAATTATAGAACCTACTTTAAAAGCAATGAAAAAGTTAGGTAACTTTTATAAAGGTTTTCTATATGCAGGTTTAATGATTAAAAATGGAGAGCCTTATTTGATTGAATACAATATAAGAATGGGAGACCCAGAATGCCAAGTTCTTATGATGAGATTAAAAACAGATTTACTAAAAATAATTGAACATACAATCGACAATAAAATAAATAATCTTAAAATTAAGTGGGATAAAAAAAAATCTATTACTATAGTTTTGTGTGCAAAGGGATATCCTGGTAAATATATTAAAAATTCTGAAATTAAAAACTTAAATAAAGTTAAAGAAAATAAAAACAACAAAATATTTCATGCTGGCACTTATAAAAAAAATAATAAAATTTATTCAAATGGTGGAAGAGTTCTTAATATAACCTCAACATCCAAAAACTTTATTGAAGCTAGGAAAAAATCATTAAAAAATATAAATAAAATTAATTGGTTAGATGGCTTTTGTAGAAAAGATATAGGGTGGAGAGTAATAAATAATTAATACAATGAGAATAATTGGTGGAAAACTAAAGGGTTCAACACTACTTATGCCAAAAAATAGGCATACGCGCCCATTAAAAGATTTAGCCAGAGAGAGCATTTTTAATTTGCTTATTCATTCAAACAAATTTTCTTTTCAATTAGAAAGATCAAAAATTCTAGATTTATATTCAGGAACAGGTTCGTTTGGATTAGAATGTTTATCAAGAGGAGCTGAAAGTGTCTTCTTTGTGGAAGAAAAAAAAGATGTTGTTAGCATTTTAGAAAAAAATATAAAAAAATTAAAATTGCATAGTAAAACTAAAATATTTTCAAATGACGTTTTTGATACAATTAAAAAAAATAGCTTTTTTAATTTAAAATTTGATCTTATTTTTTGTGACCCACCTTTTAAAGATAAAAATATTTTAAAATTATTAGAGTATATTTTAAATAAAAACCTACTAAGTAAAAATGGAATTATAATAATGCATAGAAGTCGATTATCAAGAGATGAATTAGATGGTAATTTTAAAATAGTTGAAGAAAGAATATACGGGATATCAAAAATAATTTTTACTAAATTTTTAAATTAATATTTTTTTTGTTTCAATTTTCACTTCTTCAACAGCAGGTTGATCAAATGGGTTTAAGTTCATAAGACGCGCAAGAAGGATTGTTTCTAAAGCAAAAAAAGTAAATGCCTGCCCCAACTCTTTTTCATTTTTTTTGCTGAAGATAACTTGTCTATATGGAATTTTTTTTGAACTAAAAATATTTTTTACCGCATTAAATTGTGCATTGATTATATAACTTAGTTTTTTATTTTTTAAAAATTTCATATTATTTGGAATAATTTCTTGTGAAATTTTAAATTTATCTTTTTTTTTTGAAGATTGAAAAAAAGTAAAAAACTTATCTTTAGGTCCATCTAGGTAAAGCTGTAAAAGACTATGATGATCTTTAGGAGCAAATGATAATGTTGGATTAATACCTTTACCTTTTTTACCAAGACTTTCAGCTACTAATTGCTGGTACCAATATCCCAGGTCATTTAAATCCGAATCATAATTCAAGATAATAGAATTATAAATTTTCTTATTATTAAACGTGTATATATAAGCTACGTTTTGAATTAAATTTGAAACAAAAGTTTTATTTTTAATTAAACCCTTTAAATTTTTAAAATTCGATAAATTTAAACCCATCAGGGCTGCTGGAAACATCCCGGTTTCAGATAAAACAGAATACCTTCCGCTAATAAATTCTTTATGCTCAATAACTTCAGCTTGATATTTGCTGGCTATATTTATTAGAGCATTATCAGTTTTTTGAGCAATTATAATCAATTTATTTTTAAATAATTTTTTTGAGAATATTGATCCTAGGTTTATTATTGTTTCTATAGTTCTTCCAGACTTACCGGCAACAATAAAACATGAGCTTTTTAAATTTTTTATTTTGTTATAATTTAAATTTAAATTTAAATCTAAATTATCAAAAAAAAATACTTTTTTTTTAATTTTTTTATTTAAAAAGGAATAAATACTTTTTGTTCCCAAAATAGATCCACCCATGCCAATAATAATAATATTTTTATAATTAGAAAATTTTTTTATCATTGATTTTGAAAAATCTAATTTGTAATCTTTTTCGTATGAGTTAAGTAAAGGAATTTTAAAATTTTTAAGGTCATCTAAAAATGAATTAAAAATACTTTTTGTTTTTTTCAAATTTTCTCTATATTTATCAGAATTTATTGAGTGACCTTTAGAAAAATTACTTACCTTTAGCATTTATTTTCTTTTAATCTTTTTTAATATTGATTGTTCAGTGGAGCTTGAGCTGGCTGATTCTTCTTCTATTGATGTTCCTATAGATTTTTCAAATTCAGAAATTTCATCATTAACTACAGCCTTTTGATCGGGTGGTGGTAAGATATTATAATCAGGGGGAAGTATAAGAGGATCTTTTTTCTTGATAAAAAATTCATCTGTTGATATTTTTTTCTCTCCTGTTAACCCTCGCTTAACCTCCTGCATAGTTCCACAAGACGCAATGAAAAAAGTTATTAAAATCATTAATAATATATTTTTATACATTTTTCGAAATTTTTTCTTTTTTTTTTAATTCAACTACTATAAGTCCAATTATACCTACTGTAATAAAAATATCAGCAATATTAAATATAAACCAATGATAATTACCTACATGTAAGTCAATAAAATCTGGAACTGCATAATAATACATTCTATCAAATAAATTTCCTAATGAGCCTCCAATTATTATTGCAAATAAATAGCTATAAATATTCTTTGATTTAATTAGTAAAAAAATTAACCCTATATTCACTAATAAGATTATGCCTGTAAGGATATGATAAAAAATATTTGATTCCATTGAAGCTAGACCAAAGCCAATTCCTGTATTCCAAACTAGATAGAAGTTTAAAAAAGGCAATACATAAAAATCGATATCAGTACCAGATGACTGTAAATTTAGTAAGTAAATTTTTGATATTCTGTCGAAAAAAAAAATAGATATAATTATAAAGATTTTTTTCATGATTATAATTTTCCACACCTTTCACAAGGATTGGGAAAAATTTTCCAACATCTTGGACATTTTTCTCCATCAGCTTTTTGAACTGAAACTTTAATGCCATCTATTTCATCAAGCTTAAAAAGATTATTATCATTAATCATTATTTTTGCTTCCGCTTTTGATGTAATGCAGTTTTCAGATAGATCAATATCTTTAACTATTTGTAAGTTATCTTCATTTAAATATATTTGTATATCTGCTTCAAGACTAGAACCTATATCTTTGGATGCTCTTTTTTCTTCTATAGCAGCATTAACAACTTTTCTAATTATTTTAAACTTTTTCCATTTTTCAGATAGTTCATTATTTTTCCATTTTATTGGAACTTTTGGAAAATTCTCTAAATGTATACTTGAATTTTTATTTTTATTAATTGTTTGATAAATTTCTTCGGTGGTAAAAGATAATATTGGAGCAAACCATTTCAATAGCATATCTAAAATTATCTCTAATAAATTTATACATGCCTGTCTTTTAGGAGAAGATAAATCATCACAATAAAGAGAATCTTTTCTGATATCAAAATAAAACGCAGAAAGCTCTAAAGAACAAAAATTGACTAATTCTTTATAAAGTTTATGAAAATTATATTCTTTAAAATATTTTTCAAAAGTTTGATTTAATAAAAATATTTGATTTAAAATATATTTTTCAAGTTCAGGCCATTTTTCAATTTCATGAGATTTTAAATTAAAGTCATTTTTTTTGTCTTTTAGATTCCCTAATAAAAATCTAAAGGTATTTCTGATTTTTCTATATGACTCAGCATGTTGCTCTAAAATTGAATAATCTAGTTTTAAATCTTCAGAATAATCAGATGCAGCAACCCATGTTCTTAAAATATCTGCTCCATATTTTTTTAATACTTCCTCTGGAGCAATTACATTTCCTGTTGACTTGGACATCTTTAAACCTTTTCCATCAACAACAAAACCGTGAGTTAAGATATTATCATATGGAGCTCTACCTCTAGTCCCGCAAGATTCTAGTAAAGATGAATGAAACCATCCTCTGTGTTGATCGGAGCCCTCTAGGTACATTGATGCTGGCCAAGTTAAATCCTTTCTATTTTCCAAAACATAACTATGTGAAGCTCCACTATCAAACCAGACTTCTACAATATCATTAGTTTTGATATAATCTTCTTTCTTATATTTTTTACCCAAAAATTTTTGTGGGTCGTCTGTAAACCAGCAATCAGAACCTTCATGTTCATAAATTTTTGCAATATTATTTATTACATCTAAATCTTTTAAAGGTTCGCCTGTCTTTTTTGATACAAACAAAGGCAAGGGTACTCCCCAAATTCTTTGTCTTGAAATACACCAATCAGGTCTTGTTTCAATCATCGACCTTATTCTTGCTCTACCTCTTTCAGGATAAAAATTAGTATCATCAATTGCTTTAAGAGCTTTTTTTCTTAAGCCTTTAAGTTCCATAGATATAAACCATTGAGAAGTTGCTCGGTAAACTAAAGGCGCCTTTGATCTCCAAGAATGGGGAAAACTATGCTTAAGTTTGCTATTGCTCAATAAACTTCCGTGCTCAGATAATTTTTCAATTACTTGTTTATCGGCTTTAAAAATATGTATTCCTGAAAAAAAAGGAACTTCTTTAGAATATAATCCACTATCGTTTATTGTATCTGAAGCTTTAATTCCATTTTTTAAACAAATATTAAAATCATCAGGTCCATGACTTGGGGCTGCATGAACAATACCAGTTCCTTGCTCTAATGTAACAAAATCTCCTTCAAGCATTGGTACATCATACTCATACCCCATATTTTTTAAGGGATGGGAGCAAATAATATTTTTAAAATCAGAACCGCTAAATTCTTTTAAAATTTTAAAATCTTTAAAATTGCATTCCTCGGAAACCTTGTTTACTAGCTCACTTGCTATAACTATATTTTTACCTTTAAAATTTTCAACTTCTTGTCCTAGGTTAATAACAGAATACTTAATTTTATTATTATAAATTAATGCCCGATTAACTGGTATTGTCCAAGGTGTAGTTGTCCATATAATTATATGAGCATCTTTTAAAAAATCCTTATCTGTTTTTTTTACTCTGAAAGATGTGTAAATAGTATTAGAAATATGATCTTGATACTCAACTTCAGCATCAGCTAATGCTGTTTTTTCAACTGTTGACCAAAGAACAGGTTTATATCCTTTGTATAAGGTTCCATCTAAAAGAAATTTACCTAGCTCTCTAACAATCTGAGCTTCTGCATCAAAACTCATTGTTGAATAATAATTTTTCCAATCGCCTTCAACACCTAATCTTTTAAATTCATCTATATGTATTTTAATCCACTTTGATGCAAACTCCCTACATTCTAGTCGAAAATCTTTGATTGGTACTTGATCTTTATCTTTTTTATTTTTTTTATATTGCTCTTCAATTTTCCATTCTATTGGTAAGCCATGACAATCCCATCCTGGAACATAAATTGAGTCTTTTCCATCCATCTGGTGAAATCTAACGATAATATCTTTAAGAATTTTATTAAGTGCAGTACCCATATGTATATGTCCGTTTGCATATGGTGGACCATCATGTAAAATAAATTTTTCTCTACCCTTAGATTTGTCCCGTAACTTTTTGTACAAATCCAATTTTTCCCAAATTTTTAAAATCTCAGGCTCTTTGCTGGGCAAATTTGCCTTCATTGAAAATGATGTTTTTGGTAAGTTTATATTTCCCTTGCTCATAAGATTAATTTTGTTTTTAAACCTTTTTTAGCAAAAATTACATCTTTATTCATTTGTCTTATTAGCTCTTTTGAGCTTCTAAACTTACGATCTCCTCTTAAAAATTTTAAAAAGTATATTCTAAGTTTTTTTCTATATAAATTTTTATTTAGTCCAAAGATATTAGTCTCTAAAAATACATCTTTACCACCAAAAGTAGGTCTTGAGCCTAGATATGAAACTCCTCCATAAAATTTTTTTTTATCTTCTATGGCAACTTTTACTGCATAAATTCCTTCGCGTGGTAAAATATAGTTTTTAATATTAATATTGCACGTGCGATATCCTAACTTTCTACCAATTCTTTTTCCTTTTGTGACCACTCCCTCAATAGACCAGGTTCTTGAAAGCAATTTATTTGCTAATTTTAAATTTCCTATTTTTATATAATTCCTAATTTTAGTTGAAGAAATAGTTTTAGTATTAAATTTAAAAGGTATAATATTTAGCAACTGATAATTACATGACCTGCTGAATTTTTTTAATAAATTTATATCTCCTTTCCTATTTCTGCCAAATCTAAAATTATTACTTACAGCAAGAAATCTAGGATTAATTTTTTTATAAATTACTTTCATAATAAAATCTAATGCACTTATTTTAGAAAATTTTTTATCAAATTTTAAATTTAATACAAAATCAACTTTATTTTTTTTAAAAAAATCTATTTTTTGCTTTTCAGATGCTAGCCTATAATTTTTTATTTTTTTATTAAAAAACATTACTGGAAGAGGAGTAAAAGTTAATACACCAAATTTAATTTTTTTATTGTTAGAAATTTTTTTTGCTTCTTTAAAAACTTTTTGATGGCCTTGATGCACCCCATCAAAATTTCCAATTGCAAGCGCAGAGTTTTTATAAATCTTTGAAATATTTGTATTATTGAAAATTTTCATAATTTACCAACTAAGTTTTTTTTGATAATAATTTGTTTTAACATTATATTTATTAAGCACATCATCATATTTAGATATTTTTAAATTAAGAAATTCTTTCTTATGAATTCCATTTATTATGAAAAGTGAATCAAGTTTCATATTATTAGCACCTCTAATATCAGTGCGAAGATTATCTCCAATAACAAGTACTTTCTCTTTTTTCTTTATACAAAATTTATAAATTTCAGGATATGGTTTTCCAAAATAAATAACTTTGCCTCCCAACTTTTTAAATATTTCTGCTATTTTCCCAGCGCAGTATTCTTTTTTTAAACCTCTATACACAACTAGATCGGGATTTGTGCAAACTAATTTAATGTGAGTATATTTTTTTAATAATGAGGAATAGCTTTTTAATGAACTTTTCCCATTTTCTAAAAAACCAGTACATAATATGAAATCAGCATTTTCTAATTTTGTTTCGTTTTTTTCAAAACCTTTAAATAAACTTCTGTCTCTTTTTGGTCCAAGGTGATAAAATTTTTTACCGTATGTTTTTTTTCTTAAACTTTTTATTGACGCTTCGCCTGAAGTAAAAATATTTTTAACTAATTTCTTCTTCATTCTTAATTTAAGTAAAAATTTTTTAACATTATTTGATGGTCTTGGTGCATTTGACATAAATACAAATCTTTTATTCAATCTATTTAAATTGTTTAGAACCTCAATAGCTCCGGGATTTAATTTAATACCGTTATGAACTACACCCCATAAATCAATAAAAAATGTATCATATTTATCTTGTATTTGACTTATGCCGCCTATAAATTTTGTATTCATGATATTAAATGATTAGCCTAAGAAAGATAAAAAATACACTATTTTGGCTAATATTTGTTATATTTAATATGTTTTTAAGGTATTGAAATTTTTGTATCCAACATTATATATCTGCATATAAAAAATTAGGAGTTTATAAAATATGAAATTTAGACCGTTACATGACCGTGTTTTAATTGAAGTTTTGGATAGTGAAGAAAAGACTAAAGGTGGCATAATTATTCCCGATACAGCAAAAGAAAAACCACAAGAAGGTAAAGTGGTGGCTGTAGGCTCTGGAACAAGGAACGAAGATGGAAAAATTACTCCTATGGATGTTAAAGTAGGAGATTTAGTTCTTTTTGGTAAGTGGTCAGGAACAGAAGTCAAAATTGACGGAAAAGAATATAGCATAATGAAAGAATCGGACATTATGGGAATTTCGAAAGGAAAATAAAAATGGCAAAAATAGTAAAATTCGACACGGAAGCAAGAACTAAAATGCTTAAAGGGGTAGATACACTTGCAAATGCAGTTAAGGTAACTCTAGGACCAAAAGGAAGAAATGTAGTCCTTGATAAGTCTTACGGTGCGCCGCGAACAACTAAGGATGGTGTTACGGTTGCTAAAGAAATAGAGCTTCAAGATAAATTTGAAAATATGGGAGCTCAAATGGTAAAAGAGGTGGCAAGTAAAACTAATGATGAAGCTGGTGATGGAACAACTACTGCTACAATATTAGCTCAGGCAATTGTAAGAGAAGGAATTAAATATGTTACCGCTGGAATGAATCCAATGGATGTAAAGCGTGGTCTTGATATTGCTGTTGCACACGTTATTGAAAAACTTAAATCATCTTCCAAAAAAGTTAAAAGTAATGATGAGGTTGCTCAAGTTGGAACAATCTCTGCAAATGGTGAAAAAGAAATAGGTGATATGATTTCAAAGGCAATGCAAAAAGTTGGTAATGAAGGAGTAATTACAGTTGAAGAAGCCAAAGGTCTTGAAACAGAGTTAGATGTAGTTGAAGGAATGCAATTTGATAGAGGTTATCTATCTCCTTATTTTATAACTAACGCTGATAAAATGATAACTGAGCTTGAAAATCCACTTATATTATTACATGAAAAAAAATTAGCTAACCTACAATCAATCGTTCCACTACTTGAATCTGTCGTTCAAGCAGGAAGACCGCTTATGATAATTTCAGAAGATGTTGAAGGTGAAGCGTTAGCAACATTAGTTGTTAATAAGCTTAGAGGTGGACTGAAGGTTGTTGCTGTTAAAGCACCAGGTTTCGGTGATAGAAGAAAATCAATGCTTGAAGATATTGGTATACTTACAGGTGGCCAGGTAATTTCTGAAGACTTAGGAATAAAATTAGAAAATGTCAAAATTACTGATTTAGGCTCATGTAAAAAAATAAAAGTTGATAAAGATAATTCTACAATTGTTGCCGGTGTTGGTAAAAAAGCTGACATTGAAGCAAGATGTAATCAAATAAGACAACAAATTGAAGAAACGACATCAGATTATGATAAAGAAAAACTTCAAGAAAGATTAGCAAAATTAGCTGGTGGAGTTGCAGTAATCAAAGTTGGTGGCGCAACTGAAGTAGAAGTTAAAGAAAGAAAAGATAGAGTTGAAGATGCCCTAAACGCAACTAGAGCAGCTGTTGAAGAAGGTGTTGTTGTAGGTGGTGGATGTGCTTTACTTTATGCAGCACAAGACTTAGATAAAGTTAAATCTAAAGGGGCAGATCAAAAAGCTGGTGTAGATATAGTAAGAAAAGCATTAGAAGCACCGATAAGACAAATAACTACAAATGCAGGCGTAGATGGTTCAGTTATAGTTGGAAAACTTTTAGAAGCTAAAAAAACATCTCAAGGTTATGACGCTCAAAACGAAGAATACTGTGATATGTTTTCTAAAGGAATTATAGATCCAACTAAAGTAGTTAGAACAGCTCTACAAGACGCAGCTTCTATTTCTGGATTACTTATAACAACAGAAGCAATGATAGCAGATAAACCTGAAGAAAAAGATTCTGGAGCTCCTGCTATGCCTCCTGGTGGTATGGGTGGTATGGGTGGAATGGGTGGAATGGGAATGTAACCCAATTAAATTAATGAATTTAAAAAAGGCCGCAAAATTGTGGCCTTTTTTTTTGA
>Ga0114933_10006387_pt1 | contig 10464 bp, 11 predicted proteins | sample 4SBtaG_FD_89691 | JGI IMG/M metagenome (GOLD analysis project Ga0114933, IMG submission 89691) | Deep subsurface microbial communities from Kolumbo volcano to uncover new lineages of life (NeLLi) - 4SBTROV12_W25 metaG | ecosystem: Environmental > Aquatic > Marine > Volcanic | place: Kolumbo... | reverse complement strand
TTTATACTATTAAAGTTCTGTGCTTTTATATAAAGTTTTCTGGTAAATACTTTTTTAATTTTAGCAACGGGCGGTTGGGCTGGTCCTAACACTTGAATTGTCTTGTTGTTCATTAATTCAAAAACAAGCCGAGTGCTTTCTGTTTCAACCGTTTCTTCGTTGCTATGTTTTAGTTCTATTTCTGCAAAACGAGTAAGTGGGGGGTAGTTTACCTCTTTACGTTCTTTAATTTCTTGCTCATAAAATTTAAGATAATCAAGCTCGTTAACATATTTAAAAATAGGGTGGTTATTCATTGCTTGTACAATAACAGAGCTTTCAGGGTGCATTCTTCCAGCACGCCCGGCAACTTGTACCAATTGTTGCAACGTTGTTTCTTGCGCATTATAAACAGGAAAATTTAAATTAATATCTCCCCATAAAATACCAACAAGCGTAACATTGGGAAAGTGGTACCCTTTGGTAATAGTTTGTGTGCCTACCAAAATATCAAGCTCTTGCCCTTCAAATGCTTTTAATGTTTTTTGCCAAGTGGTGCGATTAATGGTGGTATCCAAGTCAGCACGGGCAACGCGTGCGGAAGGTAAAAGCTTTTTTAGAATGGTTACAATTTGTTGTGTGCCAATTCCTTTATTTAAAAATTCAGTATCTTTGCATTCCGGGCAACGAAGTGGTTGTTGCTCTTTGTGACCACAATAATGGCAGCGCAAACTTCTATCTGCATGCGGGGTAAGGCTTACTGAGCAAGAGTTACAACAAAACACGAATGAACAGTTTTTGCATTGTACAAAAAAACTAATGCCACGACGGTTTAAAAACAAAAGCGTTTGTTCTTTTTTTTGAAGTTGTAATTTTAAAGCACTTAAAAGTTTATCACTGAGCCAAAAACTTTTACGTTGTTTTTTATCAAGCAGGTTTACAAAATGAACTTTGGGAAACGCACCAGCAAAACGTTTTTTAAGTTGAAACAGCTTCCATCCTCGTGTTTTAACATTATGCAATGTTGCTAAAGAGGGAGTTGCTGAACCCAAAATAATGGGAACACCGTGAAGTTGTGCGCGCAGAATAGCAGCATCTTTGCTATTAACTTTGGGATGTTTTTTTTCTTGATAGCCCACTTCATGTTCTTCGTCGATGATTATTAATCCCACGTTTGGCAATGGCAATAAGATAGGTAAATGTACGCCAATAATAAGTTGTGGCTTTTTATTAAGTAAGTTTGTCCATAACAGTTTACGGCCTTTTGCGCTGGTTGCTGAATGAAAGCTTACTACGGGAATATCAGACGAAAGCTGTTCTTTTAAAATGCGTTCAAATTGTACGGCAAGAGCAACTTCGGGTAATAACAAAACAGTTGTTTTATTATGTAGAAATGTTTGCGTAATTAATTTTTTATACACTTCTGTTTTGCCTGAACCGGTAACACCATGCAAAACGGTAGGGCAAAAAGCAGGAGTTATAATTTTTGGCGTAACGTAATCTACCGCCCCCTGTTGCTCGGAAGTTAGCATAACTTCTTGTGTGTCTGCTCTTTGCTCCGGGCTTGTTATGGGAACTGTTTCGGGCTTGTGTTTAAAAAAGCTTTGTACTCGTTTTAAAAATTCAATGTCAGAAACTTGCATGTAATCAGCAAGCTTTTGTGTAAAGCTAAAATAAAATGGATCATTGGGAAATATTTGAATTGTAGTGGCTTCTCTAATTTCAAAAGGAACGTGAGGTTTTTTTTCTAGAACTTCTGTAACAACGCCTGAAATAGTGTTATTACGCATTGGCACGGTAACAACTGTTCCGGCAACAGGAAGAGTCACCCATTCTTTGGGAATAGCGTAGAGAAGCGGTTCTTTAAAATAAGAGAGCGTTTTGACTTTTATAAACATAAGTCTATACTAGCACGGAATCTAATTTTTCAGCAATAAGAGGTAATTATGAAACAGTTTAAAGCTTTGTTAATTTTAGGGTTATTATTTATTGGGGCGCAAGCAAAAGATGAACCTTGGCTTGTTGATGTTGGCATATCATCAATACAAAATGTAAGAGACGGTGGAATTCGTGCTCTTTATAAAGGGCAAGATGCTGCGAGTTTTGATAAACCTGCTGGTCAAGAAAAATTTTATTTTGGTGTATTTGATGGTCACGGAAAAACGGGTGGAGAAGTTTCTCAATATATTTATTCTCGCCTTCTAAAGCAATTGCAAGCAACCGATTGTACAGATGAAGATATTGTTAAAGTTGTTGGCGCTATGCAAGAAGAATTAAAAGATAATGAAGATGCGTGGAAAAGTGGGTCAACAGCAGTATTTGCAATTTTTGATTGGCAAGCAAAAAATTTTAAAATAGCTAATATTGGGGATTCTCGACTTTTGGTTGTGCGCAAAGGCAAAGAAGTTTTTAGTACGCGGGATCACAAAGTAAATGACCCACAAGAATTGCAAAAAATTTTGCCAGGCGGGTGTGTAAAAAATGGTTATCTTTACGATGAAAAACAAAAGTATGGTCTTGCAATTACACGAACACTAGGTGATTGCTACCTTTATACACATGGCGCTCCATTAAGCTGTGAGCCAGATATTACTGATGTTGCCATTAAAAAAGGTGATATTGTAATTTTGGCAAGCGATGGCTTGTGGGATGTTATGGATAATCAACAAGTTATGGAATTTGTTTGTTCACTTTTAAAGCAAGGAAAACGAATAACAGATGTTGCCGATATGCTTGTTGCCCATGCCCGTAAGTTAGATAGTTGGGACGACATTACAGCATTGTTGGTTATTTTAGGCTAAGCAAACTGAAGGTCATTTTTTTTGCAATCTAAAACCATGTCTACGGTTCCTTCGGGATCAAAAGAAAAGCCGAGCCGTTGGTAAAAAGCAACGACAGGAACTAAAGCACAAAGTTCAATTTTATTGGGCTTAAAGTGATTATTAAGTTCCTGCATGATTCTTCTTCCAACACCTTTTTTTTGATGGTGTTCATCTACACAGATATATTGAACATAAAGTATATTATTGGTTTCTCTGCACACAATAGCAAAACCCGCTAATTCTCTTGTCGAAGTTATTGAATCAATAATGAAAGCTCGTACACATACGGAGTCGCCGTTATTATAGTTAGCATCTGTTTTTATCCATGGTACACCATATTCACCTTTAAAAGCAGTTTCAAAAATAGCATTTTCTTGTTGCGCCAATGGTGATTGATTAAAGTCTATGCTTATTTGATATGAATTATCTGCTTGTAGCGAAATTGAAAATAAAAATACGATACTTAGAAAAATATTTTTTGTATTAGACATAACTGTTCCCCACTTATATAACCTATAACACCCATTAATATGATTCAATATTACCATTAATTCGTGCTTCTCGCAAATGGGTAAATTAAGAATAACTTCTTAATTTTCATTTTTTGTGTAAGCTTTCTCAAAAAGGAGGACTCTTTAAGCTTAAAGGAATTTCCAATGAAAATAGATTCAGAAAAAACATTATTTCTTATTGATGGTTCATCATTTTTGTATCGAGCTTATTATGGCTTGCGGCCAATGCACACTTCAAAAGGGGTTCCGGTTCAAGCGGTATACGGTTTTTGTAAAATGATTAAAAAGCTGATTGAAAAATTTAAGCCTAATCGCCTTGCATTGGTTTGGGATAGTAAGGGCAAAACGACTCGCCATGAGCTGTTTAAAGAGTATAAGGCAACGCGCCAAGCACCGCCGAGTGACCTGTTTGAGCAGAAGGAATTAATCTTGGATTTTGCCGATGCAATTGGCCTGCACCAACTTTCAAAATCTGGGATTGAGGCAGATGATTTAATGTATTCGCTTGCGCAAGAATGGGTTAAGAAAGGGGGAAATGTTGTATTTGTAACTTCCGATAAAGATATGGGACAAGCATTAAACGGGAATATTGTAATGCTTGATACTTTTAAAGATCTTATTATTGATGCACAAGAATATGAAAAAAAGATGGGGTTCCCTGCATCTAAAACTCCTTTTTATTTTTCTTTGCTTGGTGATTCTTCGGATAACATTCCAGGGGTGAAGGGTGTTGGTAAAAAAGGTGCTCTGGAGCTGGTTACGCAATTTGAATCGTTAAAAGATTTGTATAACAATCTTGATAAAGTAGAAAAAACAAGAACGCGTACCGCGCTTGCAAAACACAAAGATGATGCGTTCTTAAGTGAAAAGCTTTTTCTCTTGCAAGAAGCTCCCACAAAGGTAACTGATGAAGACGTTGCGTTTGATATTAAAAATTGGTCAAAAGCCCGGGCAATTTTTATGGCGTTAGAATTTAGAAGCTTTTTAAAAAGTTTGGGGGAGATGCAGACAGCATTGATCAATACGGTTAAAAGCTCAAAAGATCGGGGGTATAATTTTATTGCCGTCACCGACAAAAAAGAGTTGGAGCGTATTGTTGCAGAAATAAAAAAACGAAAACTTTTTGCGTATGACACCGAAACAGATGGCCTGCATCCTTTACGAAATAATATGGTTGGGGTTTCATTATGCTACCAAGAAAAAGAGGCATTCTATGTTCCCTGTGGGCATGAAGGTAATGAACCGCAACTTTCAAAAGAAGTAGTTATAAAAACCATTGCACCACTTTTTAATGATCCTGAAATTACTAAAATTGCGCATCATGCAAAGTTTGATCAACTTGTTCTGCATCAATATGGTGTTGAGCATTCAGGGCCAATTTTTGATACCATGCTTGCAGCAACGCTTGTTAAAGAAGCTTGGCAAAAGGCGACGTTAAAAGCTGTTTCGCAGCATTACCTTGACGAAGCAATGTTAACGTATGCCCAAATGGTGACCGATAAAAAACTTCTTCATTTTGGATGTGTTCCGGTTATTGATGCAGTTGAATATGCAGCAGCCGACGCACACCAAACCTTTAAGCTTTATCCAATTTTTAAAAAATTGCTGAAAAAAAAGGGTGTTGAAGATCTTTATTACAACATTGAATTGCCTACCATGCAGGTGCTTTACCAAATGGAAGCGCGTGGTATTTTTTGTGATATTAAAGTTTTGGGAGAGCTTGATGCGACTGTTGTTAAAAAATTAAGTGAACTTAAAAAAACTATTTTAGATTTGTTGGGGCCAGAGTTTAACAACATAAATTTAAATTCTCCAAAACAAATAGAACGGCTTTTGTTTGAACATTTAAAATTACCACCAAAAAAGAAAAGTGCTAAAGGGACAGGCTATTCAACAGATAACGAAGTTTTGGTAGAGCTTGCAAAAGAGCATCCTATTCCTGGTTATATTGCGCAATATCGTGAACTGTTTAAATTAAAAAGTACGTACATTGATTCATTACCCGAATATATAAATACAAAAACAGGGCGTATTCATACCACTTATAGCCAAACACGTGTTGCAACTGGGCGGCTTTCAAGCTCAGAACCAAATTTACAAAACATTCCTGTGGAGGGGCTTGGTAGCACCGTACGGATGGCCTTCAAGCCGGATGCCGGGCGTCTTTTTATTTCTGCTGACTATTCGCAAATCGAACTACGAGTACTTGCGCATCTTTCAAAAGACGAAGCATTAACCAATGCCTTTTTGTCCGGGCATGATATTCACAAGCAAACAGCAGCAGGAATTTTTGATGTTCCATTAGACAAAATAACAAAACAACAACGAACAATTGGTAAACGAATTAATTTTAGTATTTTATATGGATTAACGCCATTTGGTTTGGCAAAGGATATAGGTATCTCGCAAAAAGATGCAAAGCGCTATATAGATACCTATTTTGAGCAGTATCCAAAAGTACGTATCTGGATGGATGGTATTATTGAACAAGCAAAAAAAGATGAATTTGTAAAAACGTGGCAAGGCAGAGTGCGAGAAGTTTCAAACATTAACGAGCGTAATAGAAATTTAGCAGAGCTTGGCAAACGTGTTGCGGTAAATACTGTTGCGCAAGGAACAGCCGCAGAGATTATGAAAAAGGGAATGATTAACGTTGCAAAAGTACTGAAAGAAAAAAAATTAGATGCATACATTTTGTTGCAAATTCATGATGAACTTTTAATAAGTGTTGGACAAGCTGAAAGTGATGTTGTACAAAATGTTATTAAAGAAGAGCTAGAAAATGTGGTGGATTGGAAGATTCCATTAGTTGTAGATGTCTCTGTTGGTAATAATTGGAAGGAAGCAAAATGAATATGAAAATAAAGTTAATGATGTTGATAGGTTTATGTGTAAGTATAAACAATTTTTGTAGTGCTTCAGAAAGTAATCGATTAGTTAGTATTAATAGACCAAAAGATGAGAGATTAAGAGAAGATACTATGGCAGATGTTATCGTAGGAACTTTTTGTCCTCAAACAGCAGGGTTTGTTTTCAATATGTATTCTGCAGCGGATAGAGAAGCAAAAAATAAAACAAAAAATGGAGACTGTTTTGATCGTAATGTTGATTGTTGTTGTTATTATATGAGCGGGGCAGTCGGTATTTTTTCTACTATAGTATTGGGAATAGCAGAATCATTAGGAACGGCTGGCAGATTTGCACTTGGAAGAGCTACCTATAATGAAAGACTAGTTGTGAGTGAGAAAAATAATAATTAAAAGAGAGGAAGCAAAATGAAGAAAAAGGTAACAGCCTTACTAATAGGTTTGTGTTTAAGTAATTGTGATGTGTATTCAGCAGAGCAAGAAGGGTTGAGTGGCGAAGATACAGCGCAGCTTGTAGGAGATCTATTTGTAAAAGAGCAGCCAACTGCTTTATCAAAAGATGGAGTAAGAACTTTTTGTACACCTTTTTGTCCTCAAACAAATGAATTATGCATGAATACTTGTGAGCAGTGGGGTAATATGGGAGCGCATGATTCCATGTCAAATTGTTTTTGGCAAACAGTAGCAATTATAGGAGTTTGTAGTTTAGGTGCTGTTGAATGTTTGGGAACGCCGTTGAGGTTTCTTTTAGGAACAAATCCGCAAAAAAAAGTGTTTATTATACAATCGTATAAAGGTGAACTTGAGGATGAACCTTGTGGAGATGGGACTAAAGAAGAAAGAAAAGAGACAAAAGAACAGAGTCTTGCAGAACAGTTTCAACAGGCAGCAGGAAGCAAGGGCAAAGAAGAATGAAAAAAGCAGTATTTATTTTGGCAGCATTAGTAATGCTTCTAACTATAAAACTATCAGCAACTCCAGAGAAACATCTTTGTTATGCAATATGCCCCGCAGCTTTTAAAGGCTGTGCTGTAATACAGCAGGAAAATTCATATTGCTGCTATGCAGTAGAAGCGTGCGCTGTTGGGGCAACTGCTATTTTTGAAACAGTAGGATGGTTAGTACAGAGTACTATGGACGCTACGCTAAAGCCGGTAGTGGATACAGTATGTAGATTTACCTGTGTTGGAATAGGAAAAAATCAATCAGTTATTACATCTGCCATTACACAAATAAATACTGATAAACCACCAAATACAAGTAGCGATGAAGAAGCTTGAAATTTGCAACCTTTCCCTACGCGTTCTTTTTCGTGGTGCTTGTCCACAGTGGTGAAAAATTGAAAATCCTATACAAGAATAATTTTCTGATATACTGTATGCAATAATTATTTTTACAAAAAGGAGTATTTATGCAAGAACAAAAAACTGCACATAAAAAAAGTGATGCAGTGTGGGCAGAACAGGAAAACAAACTAGACCCTCTTGGTGATGGTATTAGTTCAATAGAATTAGTGCGTATTTCAGGAACAGACCTTGACATTGCAAACGCAGCTCGAGTTTCTTATGGACGTATTTCGCATGAAGTAAGTGAGCGAGACAAAAAACTTATTGGGTTTTTAATGGAGCATAACCACTCCAGTCCTTTTGAACACAACCAACTTTCGTTTCGGGTAAAGGCGCCAATATTTGTTACTCGTCAATGGATGCGTCATCGTATAAATTCATACAATGAAATTAGCTATCGTTATGTAAAAGTAAATACAGAATTTTATATTCCCAAAAAGTGGCGCTTACAAGATAAACAAAACAAGCAATCTTCTTTTGGTGGGTTTAAAGATGACACCATTAGAAAAGAGTATGAAGCGGCAATTGAACAAGCATATGCCCATTATAATACTATGCTAGAAGCAGGTGTTTGCAGGGAACAAGCTCGTGCTATTTTGCCCGTTGCAACCTACACCGAATTTATTTATACCTGCAACTTACGTTCGCTTATGAACTTCATGCAATTACGTTTAGGCGATGGCGCACAATTTGAAATTCGTGAATATGCAAAAGGATTGTTAACTCTTGCTACAGCTCATTTTCCTGTTTCATTAAGCGAATGGCGCAGAGTGCATTTGAGTGGTAAAGAGTGGGAAGACCAATTAAAAGAATGGACAGAGCAGCTAGGTTAGAAAGGATAACCATGAAACAGTTTGTACTTGCGAGTATATTAGTGTGTTTTTCTTGTGGTCCACTACAGGCCATGCTTGGAGAAGAAGATGAAATGGAGCTTCTTGAACTCAGTGAGCCGCGAGAAAAAGAACAAAAGGGAGAAAGTGATGCAGACTATTATGGTTCACAAGGTTGTTGGAAGATAATAACATCATGGTGTTGTTATTCGGATTAAATTTCTAGTTTTTTAGAAAAGAAATACTGTACTGTACTGATACTAATGCAGGGGTTGAAGTATGAAGTTATTAGTGTATGGTACGGGATTTTTTTTAATGCTATCTGTAGAGGCAATAGAGGAAGAAAGAGAGATTTGTCTTTCTCTAACGGGATCTATCAACGGAGAGCTTTCGCAAAATTATGGAACAACTATTGAGAGCGTTTCTGAATCAGTAGTGCCGCCGGTGCTACAAGATTTGGTAGTCGTAGATTTTTCAAAAATTTTAGTGTGGAAAAGTAATGGTAGTATTTATAATCAAGTTTCTTGTTGCAGAGAGGGGAAAGATATTTCTCTTCGTTGTTGGGGGGTTCTTATGGGTAGTTTTGGAGGGCTTGTTTGGCTTGCCATTGAAGCTCTAAAATATTATGACGAACACAGTCCTTATGACCCCCCACCATGATTTTTTTGAACAATTATATCTATTATTTAAGCTCCTTTTGCAAGTTTTGACGACTAGTGTTGACTTTTGAGGGGCAGAATGTCATACTTATTTACATAATCAAAGTTTCTCAATTTGAGCTTAATCAAATCTATTTCAAAAAACAGGCAATAAGGATTTCGGATGGCAACGAGTAAACAGGGTGGTTCATCGAGTAATGGCCGTGAGAGTCATAGTAAGCGGCTAGGCATTAAGCTCTTTGCAGGGCAACATGTAACTGGCGGAGAAATTATTATGCGCCAACGAGGAACAAAACTACACCCAGGAAAATTAGTAGGAAAAGGAAGAGACGATACGCTTTTTGCAACAGGTGCCGGAGTAATTAAATTTCATTACGGTGCGCGTGGAAGAAAATATGTGTCAGTTGTGCCTGTTTAATTAATGAAAGTCTTTTGCTTAATACAATAATTCATGGTAAGACTTGTAAAGAGGTTTAGAAGTAACAGTACGCTAGAAGCATGTTTCAAACAATTATTGTTTTATTAATTGGAAAAAAAAAGATGATCAATTTTCTTAAATACCGCCTTATGAGCATCGCCGTTTCAGTATTATTTATTGGTGCCGGAGCCGCTGGTTATTTTTACTATAATGGGTTTCGTTACAGTGTTGATTTTACTGGGGGAACGCAAGTTCTGGTTAAAATGAGTAATCCAATTGGTTCAGAAAGTTTAAAAGAAGCGCTTACAAAATCTGGTTGGGATGATGCAGTTATAAGAGAGTTTGGCAAACAAGAAGTTGCTATTCGTGTAAAAGAATTTGTAAATGATTCGCAAGGTTTATCACAAAGAATTAAAGATAATTTAGAAAAAAATCTTGCAGGAACAAATATTGAAATTTTAGAAGCAAATGCAGTTGGGCCAGGAGTTGGTACAGCATTGCGTTGGAATTCGATTCTTGCGGTGTTATTTGGCTTATTTCTTATGTTGCTCTATATTGCATTTCGGTTTTGGTCGATCTCGTTTGGAGCAGGGGCAGTGTTTGCCATATTTCATGACGCGTTGGCTATTTTAGCACTTTTTGCAGTGACGCAACGGGAGATTTCACCAAATGTAATTTGTGCAGTTTTGGCAACACTTGGTTACTCGATTAATGATACGATTGTTATTTTTTCGCGTATCAGAGAAAATTTTGCAAAAATGAGAGGGGAGTCCCCAGAAAAGATTGTTAATACAAGTATTAATCAAACACTAAGAAGAACCTTGTTAACAAGCTTATCAACAGGATTAGTTGTTGGGGCATTATTTATATTTGGAGGCGAAACCTTGCGAAATTTATCGCTGGCATTGTTAGTTGGTATTGTGGTGGGTACTTATTCATCTGTATACATTGCAAGCCCCATCATGTTATTTCTTCGTCGTAAAGCATAAAATTTAGGTTTTGGTCAGGTGATAGTTTGTAACTATTAGTTA
>Ga0114933_10006385_pt1 | contig 10466 bp, 9 predicted proteins | sample 4SBtaG_FD_89691 | JGI IMG/M metagenome (GOLD analysis project Ga0114933, IMG submission 89691) | Deep subsurface microbial communities from Kolumbo volcano to uncover new lineages of life (NeLLi) - 4SBTROV12_W25 metaG | ecosystem: Environmental > Aquatic > Marine > Volcanic | place: Kolumbo... | reverse complement strand
TCCCAATTTACAACATTCCACCATGCAGCAATATAATCTGGTCTTCTATTCTGATAATTTAAATAGTAGGCATGTTCCCAAACATCTATCCCAAGAAGAGGAACAAAACCTTCTGTTCTAGGACTTGTTTGATTTGGCATAGTTTTAATTTCAACAGAACCAGATTTAGTTACAAGCCAACACCAACCACTTCCTTGCACACCTGTTGCTGCTTTTGAAAAATCATCTTTGAATTTATCAAAATCTCCTATGGCTGATGCTAAATCTCCACTAGGAGTTCCACCACCATTTGGGCTCATATTTTTCCAGAAGATACAATGATTATCATATCCACCACCATTAAAATTCACAGCACCACGAATATCTTCTGGAACTGAACCTATATTTGAAAGAATTTCTTCAATGCTTTTTCCTTCAAGATCAGTTCCTGCTGAGATATTATTCAAATTTGTAGTATATGTATTGTGATGTTTAGTATGATGAATTTCCATAGTTCTAGCGTCGAGATTTGGCTCTAGTGCTGTGTAATCATAATCAAGATTTGGAAGTTCAAATGCCATGGGCGTTTTCTCCTTTATTTAAGATAAAAAATAAAATTTAACAATTAATGAATAAATATTCTATTATATTTCTGCTGTAACATAATACTGAACATGAGAATACAAAAAACACCGTCAAACTGCAAGATATCCTCCATCAACAACAAGATTATGCCCATGTATATACTCAGACGACTTCGAAGATAAAAATACAATTGATTCAGCAATTTCTTCTGGCTTGCCAAATCTTGGAAGGGGCATATTTGCAGTTCGATGACTTTCTATCATTGGATCTTCTTTAATAAGTTCTTCCATACCTTCAGTCATTATCGGTCCCGGCGCAACTGCATTGACATTGATATTTTCTTTTGCTAATTCAAAAGAGAAAGAACGCGCCATATTTACTATTGCACCTTTACATGCACAATAAACAGAAAAATTAGGCGCTCCAACAAAACCAAATGTACTAGAAATAAGTACTACTTTGCCTCCTCCTCGTTTTCTAAACGCAGGAACTATTTTTTGAACAGATAAAAAATATCCTTTAATATTTACTCTCCAGGCATGATCTAAATCTTCTTCATCTACTTCCATGAATGGTTTAGTAGGACGAAAAATTGCGCCGCAAACCAAAATATCTATCCCCCCGAAACTATTAGTTGTTTCAGTAATCATTTTTTCAATACCTTCACTTTTTCCACAATCTACTTCTATAGACTTAAATTTCCCTCCACTCCCATGAATTTCCTTATCTAAATTTGCAAGTCGTTTTCCATCTAGATCTGCTACTGCTACCATCGCACCTTTTTTTGCAAACAACTTAGCAGTAGCTGCTCCTATCCCCTGAGCACCACCAGTAATTAACACAACTTTATCCTCAAATCCCATAAAACCTCCAATTAAAGGAATTCAACTCTAATCACATATATTACATTTTCATCTTTTGTATATCATCAAAATCTCTATAAAGCAGAGATAAATCTTTTTCAATCATACCCCTAGAAACAGCTTTATGGATAAATTCAAGTGTTTTTTCCCCTAGTTCAACTTTTAATTTATTTTTCCTAGCTAGTTTGATGGCAAGGCCTACATCTTTATCCATATTATAAATCCTTGCTAAAGCATTCCATTTTCCTGAAAGTATGTTATTAGGGAATCGGTGTTTGCTTGCATAGCTAAATGCAGTCGAAACATTGAAAACATCAATCATATCTTTAACACTTATGCCCATTTTTTCTGCCAAACGCGCTCCTTCACAGGTAGCCAGAAACATAGTATGAAGAACCATATTGTGGATTAGTTTCATTGTCTGACCAGCACCTACGTCTCCTAAATGAAAAATATTATCTGTGAATAAGGAAAGAATATTTTGAGATTTTTTTAATATTTTTTTATCTCCACCAATCATAAGAGTCAATTTTCCCTTTTCAATTCCAGAAGGACCGCCACTCATAGCTGAATCCATATAAAAAATATTATTTTCTGAAGCTTTTTGTGCAAGTTTTATTGTTTGGGTTGGATCAGAAGTAGTAAGATCGAACACTATTAGGCCTTTTTTTCGATTCTTTAAAATGCCACTCTTCCCATTAAATAATTTTTTGATTTCTTTGGAAGAAGGCACAACAAAAAAAATTATGGAACATTTTTGAGACATATCATTAGGTTCTACTACAGTCAAATTTTTCTTTTTCGAAATTTCATTTCGAATATCAGGATCTATATCCCATATATAAATATCACTCCTCTTGCTACTTAAACGAATAGCTAGCGGACCTCCCATTCTTCCCAATCCAACTACACCCACCGGTTTAATTTTTGGCATCAACAAACTCCCACTAAAAAATTAATTCAAAAAAATTATTTTTTATATACAGAAATATGTGAACTTCCTGAGAAGAAAAACAAATCTCAAACAAAATTTAAACTTTAATTTTAATTATTGTAAACGGAGTAAAGTGAAGAGTCTATTGCTGAAAATAAAATTGAAAAATCAAAGGGCGCAAGGAACCTGCATGACCCTGTGAACGCAAAAAAAGTTTTCGAAATATCTAAGAAAACAACCAATACATACCAGCTACAACCGCAACGACCGCGATTGTTATTCTAGTAGGCATTCACATGAATCTATTCATAACATCCTCATCTATTATGTACGAAAATATTTATTGGTGAGCCGCCCGGGACTCGAACCCGGGACCTACGGATTAAAAGTCCGGTGCTCTACCAACTGAGCTAGCGGCTCCCAACAAAAAAGAATATCTACTTCGAGCGACGACATAAGTCAAGTCAATATCTAGAGTTTTAAATTTTTAAAAGTGCTTGAAAACTACACTAAAAAAATAAGAAACTTGACTATATCGATGTCTGCGTGTTCAATCAAACGAGATCTAATGTATTTGCCGACGTAGCTCAGAGGTAGAGCAGCTGATTCGTAATCAGCAGGTCAGGAGTTCAAGTCTCCTCGTCGGCTCCAAGAAAATATTCTTAATTTTCTAGAGAGACTAAAAAATGAAGATTTTAATCACTGGCGGGGCAGGTTTCATAGGTTCAAACACAGCTAAACGATTTATCGATTCGGGTAATGATGTCATTGTATTCGACAATTTGTCTCGCAAGGGTTCTAAATCAAATTTAGAATGGCTAAAAAAAAGTGGAAACCTTTCTTTTATTGAAGGTGATTTAAGAAACTATGAATTAGTAAAAAGTATTTTTTCAGAAAATGAAAATATAGATATCGTTATCCATCTTGCCGGTCAAGTTGCTGTAACAACTTCTGTCGAAAATCCTCGCGAAGATTTCGAAATAAATGCCTTGGGAACTTTAAACGTTCTTGAGGCAATAAGAGAAAATTACAATCTTGAGCCCTTAGAGAAAAACAACGAACTCCTCAAAGATTCGCCATTCCTGATTTTTTCTTCAACGAATAAAGTTTACGGAGAAATGGAGGATATTGAGATTATTGAAAAAAATAATAAATATACATATGAGAAATATCCCTCTGGCATATCAGAGAATACTCTTCTAGATTTTCATTCTCCTTACGGATGCTCAAAAGGTGTTGCAGATCAATATGTTATAGATTATTCAAGGATATATGGAATAAAATCAGTTGTAATGAGACAATCATGTATTTATGGTTATAGACAATTTGGGATTGAAGACCAAGGATGGGTTGCCTGGTTTACTATCGCGTCTTTGCTTGAAAAAGAAATTACAATTTATGGTGACGGGAAACAAGTTCGTGATGTTTTATTTATAGACGATTTAGTAGATTGCTATGTAATGGCAATTGAAAATATGGAAAAAGTAAAAGGAAAAGCTTATAATATAGGAGGAGGACCTGATAATACCCTTTCCCTCCTCGAACTAATTAGTCTTCTGGAAAAATTTACTAACAAAAAAATTAATCCTTCATACTCTAATTGGAGACCAGGAGATCAACCTGTCTTTGTGTGCAATATTGAGAGAGCTTACGAAGAATTCGGATGGAAACCAAAAACTTCTGTAGAAGATGGTATTTCTAAATTACAAAAATGGATTTATGGAAATAAAGATTTATTTCTTTAAATATTAATTGTCATTTAGGATTCGACTTTTCACATGAAAGGAAATTAAATGGAATCTAAAGAAAAAAAAACAAAGCCTCCCGGTTCTGATGGAGAACATAAAGCACAAGAAAATTTTGGATCCCGTCAAAGAGCAGAAGCTTTTTATAATAATCAAATGCTAAATTATCTTAATCCATTAATGAAAAAATTTATATCAGAACGCGAAATGGTTTTCATTTCTACCTCTGACAGTAAAGGAGAGTGCGACTCTTCATTCCGCGCAGGGGATCCTGGATTTGTCCATATTCTAAATAAACGAAAGCTCGCTTTACCGGAGTACCGTGGTAACGGAGTAATGGCAAGCATAGGAAATATCATAGAGAATCCTCATATAGGAATGTTTTTTATAGACTTCTTTAGTAGTAGAATAGGACTTCACATAAATGGACACGCAACAATAATAGACAATGAATCTTTAATAAAAAGACGAACTTTGCCGACAAAACTACTTAAAGATGCAAAACAAAAAGGAGGTAGAAAACCTGAATGCTGGATCATGATCCAGATCGAAGAAGCCTACATCCATTGTTCAAAACACATTCCTAAATTCAAGAAACTTAAACAAGAAATACACTGGGGAACGGATGATGAGATTTTTAAAGGAGGGGATGCTTTCAAAGCAAAATCTTGTATACGTCCCTGGGTTCAAAATAGTCAATCGTAAGAATTTTTATAAGTTGAAAAATAGGAGATAGAAACGATGGAAGAAGAAAAAAGACAAGATAGAATTACGGAGACAAAGCAGATTATTGAGGACGATTGGGACGATGCAACTCCTGACAATACTTGGTTGGATTTTGGTTGTGAATGGGATCCAGATTATATGGAAGCATGGCTAACTGGACATTGGGGATTTTTTAAATCTGACCAACCAAGACACTTAGATCATAAGACAAGAGAGATGATAGTTGCAGGTGTTTTAGCCTGTCGAGATAGACCAGGAGCTTATACACACGCAAAAAATGCAATTAAACATGGAGCAAGTGTTAACGATTTATTAGAAGTTTTCTCTGTAGCTGTTGGTGCAGGTGGATCTCCAACTCTTATGGTTGGCTTAGATTCCTTAAGAAGGATTGTAAATGAAGAAAGTAGTCACAGCCCAATAGATAGAGATTGGAAATATAGTGTGAGAAAAGAAATGGAAGAGGTAAAAAATAATACTTCTGAGACAAGAGAAGAAAAAATAAATCGAATAACAAATAAAATACAAAATGACATGGGTTACAAAGACGAAGCTATTGAATATGGCATTAACTTAGATCCAGATTTTTTTGAGGTAAATTCCAGAGTGTATTGGGGATTTTTTGAAGGGAAAAATGGACATTTGGACCCTATAGTAAGAATGATGGTAAGTATCGTAATTATGGCTTACAGAGGTATGAGCGAAGAATTATATGAAAATACAAAAAAAGCTATGAAACTAGGCGCTACTGAAATGCAATTATTAGAAGCTTTTGAAGTATGTGTCACACCTGGTGGACTAATAGTTCTTCACGAAGGACTTCGTGCTTTGAAGAGAATCAATGACGAAAAAAAATAAACTCTTTTCAGGAAATGGGATTTAACGAATGTATGGAGTTGCCGCAGCGCGTCCCGAGGCTGTTAATGCGGGAATGCATATTTTGGAAAAAGGAGGAAATGCATTTGATGCGGCGATTACCGTTTCACTTACTCTAGGTGTTACAGAACCTTTTTATTCAGGATTAGGTGGTGGTGGTGTCTCTCTTCTTTGGAATGAAAAAGAAAAAAAAATATCATTCATAGATTTTGGAAATGAATGCTCAAGTCAAGTCACATCTTCCATGTTCGATTGCGATGAAGACGGGAAACATCTAACGAACGAACATAACAGAGGATATCTTTCTATTCTAACTCCTGGATTATCAAAGGGGTTGGAAACTATTCACAAAAAGTTTTCCAGTATGGACTGGTCTATTCTTTTTGAAGAACCAATAAAAATTGCAAGAAATGGATTTGAGATCAATTCGTTTTATGCACTCCAATCAAACGAAAATCGTTTCATTGAAATGTTAGAACAATATCCTAATCTAAGAAAAATTCATTCCAAAGATGGTATTCCGCATAAATTAGGTTCTTTAATAAAACAACCAGAACTTGCAGAAAGTCTTAATAGCATAGCTAAAGAAGGAAGCAATATTTTTTATAACGGAAAAATTGGAGAATTAATTTCTAAAGAAATGAAGAAAGGAAAAGCACCTTTAAGTTTAGATGACCTCATTTCCTACGAAATCAGGGAACCAAAACCTTTGGAAGGAAAGTACGGAAATCTAAATTATTTCACCGCTCCTTTGCCCTCCTGTGGGCTCTTATTAATTCAAATCCTAAATCTCTTTGAAATACAAAGAAAAAAAATAAAATATATAAACGAATTGGAATTCTCCTTAATTCTTGTAAAAGCTATGCAGCTTGCTTTTAAAGACAGATTTTCATTGTATGGAGACCCTAAGTTTTTAGAAACAAATTTTGACAACTTATCAACAAAAAAATATGCGGAAAATATAATTGATTCTGTGAAAAAATTAGATGTTCATAAACACGACCATGAAATAGGGTCAACAACCCACTTCACCATTATGGACAAACAAGGTAATGCTGTATGTCAAACACAGACACTAGGCGCAGCTTGGGGATCCGGAATTATAGTTCCGGAAACAGGTATTCTGCTAAATAATCATACTAACTGGATGGACCCTCGCCCAAATAAACCAAACAGTATTCTTCCGGGAAAAAGACCTATTGCAGGATTTGCGCCAACATTCATTTTCAAAAAAAATAAACTACAAACTGCTATTGGAAGTCCCGGGTCTTATCGTATCCCTACCGCTATAGCGCAAATTATATTAAATCAACACCACCTTAAATTGAATCTTTCTGATGCAATCAAAAAAAGAAGGATTCACTGCGATTTAGGACCTTTATATATTGAGGGAGAAGAAAACAATGAACTAGAAGAAACATTGAGAAAGTCTAAATTTAAGATTACTCGAAAAGAATACCCTAGTCATTTTTTTGGCGGAATACACGCAATAGAAAAACTAGATAATGGAGAATTACATGCGTGTGGGGACTCTAGAAGAGACGGAACTGCAATGACTAAATTTTAATTTCTTTAGTACCTTCAATTTAAACAAAACATAATGTTAGAATTCCTGAAATTATGTTTTTATCTCTATAAAAATTGGTATCTATCCAAAAAGAGGCCCCTATTATGAGATCTATGCGTGTTCATGAATATAGTATATCGCTAGAGAATCCTTTGATTTTGGATGATATTCCCGAACCAATTCCAGAACCTAATGAAATCCTCGTGAAGATTAAAGCAATTGGAGTAAATCCTATCGAACTTTCGATAAGAAAAGGATTTCCAAATTATGTTTCTTCATTAACATTGCCACATCTATTAGGTACCGAATTTGCAGGTGAAGTCGTTCAGTGTGGCAAAGAAACAGAAAAATTCAAAGAAGGAGATATGGTTTTTGGTTCGACATCAAAACGAGACTCCTATGCAGAATTTGTTGCTGTGGACGAAAAAACGACATCAAAAATACCACAACAATTTAACTTTTCAACTGCGGCGGCTTTTCCGGTTGCATTTCAGACAGCTTGGCATGCGTTAGTTTTCAGAGCAAAGGTTACTCCTGGAGAAGTCATCCTTGTGCAAGGTGGGGCTGGTGGTGTTGGAACTGCATGCATTCAACTTGCAAAATCGATGGGTTGTAAAGTTATTTCAACAGTTAGTTCTAAAGAAAAAGGAGAATACTGCATAAAAAATGGAGCAGATTATATAATAAATTATAAGAAAGATGATTTTGTAGCTATCTGCAAAGAAATTACACAGGGATACGGAGTCGATGTCATTATTGAACTCGCCGCCTGTGATAACTTCGACAAAGATCTAGATGCAATTTCAATTCGAGGAAGGATTGTTCTTGTTGGAATGGGTACAGGAAAGGGACCAGAAACAAATTTTAGAGTTTCTACTCTAATGGGAAAAAATGCCGATGTACTTGGAATAACTGCTAATAATCTGGGTGCTCAAATTCCTGAAATAAATGAAAAATTAGATATTCTTCTTCCCGATACAAATTTTTGTATTCCAGTTTACAAAGAAATTCCCCTTGAAAACGCAAATGAATGTCACGAACTACTTGAAAGTGGAAAATTTACTGGAAAACTAATATTAATTCCTTAAAAAATAAAAGGTGTGTTCATGGAAAAACCTGATTTCTCTTGGGAAAATCTGAAAGTGGGAATGATTATTGGAGAACGAAATATAATCCTCACACAAGATTCCCTTTCAAATTACTGTGATTCTTTGGGATTACAGGAAACATTTTATTCCACAGATTCTCCTTATCAAAATCCAATTGCCCCACCCATGATTTTTGTAAATGATTTGTTGGCTATATATGATGAAAATTTTAAACGATTTGGAACTATTCATGCAGCTTTATCATATAATTTTTATGCACCTATATTTTTAAATAAAACATATTATCAAAAAGTTACGGTAAGTGAACTTTTTATTAAAAGACAAAAAGGTTGGATTGTCAGCGAACTTCTGGTAAGCAATAAAGAAGAAAAAAAAGTTGCAAGATCTCTACACACTTCAGTCCTCAGTCTTACAAGAGAACATCAATCTAATTAAATAAGGATATTTATGAATAAGAATCAAAATATAAATTATAATGAATCCTTAGACCCAAGTAGCTATAAAATTGGTCGTATGGAAATTAAAAAATTCAATAGATTAGTTACAGGGGGGAAAGATACTCTTAATATTCACACAGACGATGAAGTTGCTCAAAAAGCTGGTCTTCCAAGAGCAGTAGCAACGGGAAGACATCCTGTTTGTTTTATCGCGGAAGAGATGACTAAGGTTTTTGGAAAAGGTTTTATTGAAAATGGGGATTTAGATGTGAAATTCATAAAACCTATTTTCCCAGGAGACACTATAAGCATTGAATTTAAACTCAACTCCAAAGTGGAACCAGAAAAATTTATTTTTGATGTTTCTATTAGAAATCAAAATGGAGAAACCGTAACAAAAGGAGTTGCTTCCGCAATAAAGACTAAGTGAAAAAATGAAAAATGATAACTTAAAAAAGCTTTTTTCGCCAAAATCGATAGCAGTAGTTGGTGCATCTTCAAATTTATATCGATTTGGAGGAATACCAATTCGACTAACGAAAGATTATGGATTTGAAGGTAATATTTATCCAATCAATCCAAATCATAAAGAAATCTATGGACTAAAGTGTTATCCAGATATCTCTTCTCTCCCTGAGACCCCAGATTTTGCGCTTTTCTGTACACGTAGAGAAAATATCGTTCCTTCTTTAAAAGAATGCGCAGAAAGAGGTGTAGGCGTTTCCGTAATAATGACTTCCGGCTTTAAAGAAACTGGGGAAAAAGGAGCAAATATTCAAAAAGAAATCTTAGAAATCGCATCAAAATCGGGAATGCGTATTCTTGGACCAAATTGTATGGGAATAGTTCATGTTAGATCTAAGCTTATGGCTACTTTTACTATTTCGATTCGAGAAGACAAAAAATTACTTCCTGGTTCAGTTTCACTAATAACCCAAAGTGGAGCAATAGGTGCTTGTATGCTTAGCTCTTTTCAAGAAAGTTCGATTGGTATTAGTTCTCTAGTAAGCTTAGGAAATGAATCTGATGTAGATTTCTCTGACTGTGTTGATTATTTTCTTGACGATAAAAATACTAAGGTAATTTGCGGATATCTTGAATCGATAAGAAATGGAGAAAAATTGAAACAAACTGCGCAAAAAGCTCTCGAAAAAGGAAAACCTATCGTTCTTTTCAAGGGAGGGGCAACTGAAGAGGGAGCTCGTGCAGCCGCAAGTCATACTGCTGCCCTCACAACTGAAAATAATGTTTTCGAAGCTTTTGCAGAACAATATGGAATTCAAGTTTGTCATTCCTATGATCAAATTATTGAGACAGTCGAATTTCTAACTAATCGAAAAAAAATCAAAGGGAATAGACTCGGAATTTTAAGTTTCTCAGGAGGTTTTGGTTCTCTATGTGCAGATCTTGCGGTAGAAAACGGATTTACAGTCCCTTCAATTACAGAAAAAACCCAAAAGAAAGTTCGAAAACATCTTTCCGAATATGCACCAGTAAGCAATCCGGTTGATTTAGTGTCTCTAATGGTGAGTAGACCAGATCAAAGTCCACTAGAAGAAGTGGCAAAAAATATTCTTAGCGATCAAAATATAGACGCTCTGTGTTTGGTTATGGGTGTATACCATCATGTTGGAGATAAAATTGCTGA
>Ga0114933_10006378_pt1 | contig 10471 bp, 8 predicted proteins | sample 4SBtaG_FD_89691 | JGI IMG/M metagenome (GOLD analysis project Ga0114933, IMG submission 89691) | Deep subsurface microbial communities from Kolumbo volcano to uncover new lineages of life (NeLLi) - 4SBTROV12_W25 metaG | ecosystem: Environmental > Aquatic > Marine > Volcanic | place: Kolumbo... | reverse complement strand
TATTTTTTTATCAAACGACTGAAATATCTGGGGCATCGACGGCCTTCATGCCTACGATATGGTAACCACAATCAACATGATGTATTTCACCTGAAACACCACTGGATAAGTCACTGAGCAGATACATCGCTGCACCGCCTACATCTTCAAGAGTAACGTTTCGCTTCAAAGGAGAGTTATATTCGTTCCATTTCAAAATGTATCTAAAATCACCGATTCCTGATGCCGCTAAAGTTTTCATGGGGCCCGCCGAAAGCCCATTTACTCTGATGCTTTGCTCTCCAAGGTCTACTGCGAGATAGCGTACGCTAGACTCTAGTGCTGCCTTGGCAACTCCCATAACATTATAGTGTGGCATAACCCGCTCCGCTCCATAATAACTTAGTGTCAATAAGCTTCCCCCATCGGGCATAAGCGCTGCAGAATGTTTTGCTACTGAAGTAAACGAGTAACATGAAATATCCAAAGTGCGCAGAAAGTTTTCCCGAGTAGTATTAATATACTCACCCTTTAATTCTTCCTTGTCGGAATAGGCTATGGCGTGAACGACGAAGTCGAGTTTCCCCCAAGTTTTGCGAAGTGTATCGAATACTGACTCTAGGCTACTTTCATCTGTAACGTCGCATTGCATCACCATGTCCGAGCCGACGGATTCGGCAAGTGGCGATAGTCTTTTCAGAAGAGCTTCGCCTTGGTAGCTAAATGCGAGTTCAGCACCATGAATGGATGCCATCTTAGCTATACCCCAAGCTATGGATCTTTCATTGGCCACGCCCATAATAAGTCCGCGCTTCCCAGACATAACTCCCAATGGACTATTCATATGAATTTCTCGCTTTCCAGGGGTGAATAAAATTATTCTGATTGATCGACTGTTATTTAGATAAGGATTTTACACCAAAGTCTGCCAGGTATAAATCCTAAAGACGCATAACTTAAAATTTTACCTAACTCAAAGAATTATTTAGGGTCTAAGTAGAATGACAAAAAGTCCGTGTTACAAACTCAAGCGCGAAGTGCTATATTCTTTGGATCATAAGGGCTCTCTGCAATAATCGTTGCTGGACGCAACTGATCAAGAAGGCGAACATGGCATTTTTGACCAATAATAGCCTTTTCTGTTTCCACATAGCCGAGCAGCAGCGATTTTTCAACGTAATGGCCATATCCTCCGGATGTCCCACGTCCAATGACTTTTCCATCTAAAATGATCGGCTCGTTTCCAAAAGAATCGGCATCATCTGAATCAATTTCTAAAGTGCAAAACTGATTTGGTACCCCTTTTTCTTGTTGAGAGATAAGTGCTTCACGTCCGGTAAATTTACCCTTATTTAATTTGATGAATTTTTGCAAATTCGCTTCTAGTGCTGAATTTTCAGCGTTTAAATCTGTACCCCATAGCCTATAGGATTTCTCTAATCGCATAGATTCCATAGCTCTGACGCCAATGTTAGTCATCGAAAACTCCGCCCCCGCAGCATGCAAAGCGTCGAATAGTTGGAGCTGGTATTCGATAGGGTGGTGTAATTCCCAACCTAGCGAGCCAAGAAAATTTACTCGCATTGAGGTCACTGAAGGACAAAATCCAATAGGAATTTCCTGCATTGTAAGCCACTTGAATGCTTGGTTAGAAACATCTGCATCCGCTACCTTTTCTAAAACTTTTCGTGCATTAGGCCCAGCTAATATAAAGACGCCGTATTGTGTGGTGCGATCAATAAGTTGCAGAGATCCGTCTCTTGGCATTTGTCTTTGTAAGAAATCTAGATCTATATCGTGTGCTGCTCCTGGCCCTACTACGAAGAATCTCTCGCCAAGCAACCCGTCACGCATTCGCGTGATCGTGTATTCTGATCGAATGGACCCGGAATGATTTAAAGAATGAGCCAATGTCATATTCCCGATACCCTTGGGAATTGAATTAGCCACCAGTGAGTCTAGCCATTCTCTAGCCTTTGACCCCTGGATTTCATATTTAGCAAACGAAGACAGCTCTAGTAATCCAACGTTCTCTCTTACTGCTCTAACTTCATTCCCTACGTGTTCAAACCAATTTGATCTTCTAAATGAGTAATTATCTTTTCTTCGCACATTTTGTGGTGCGAACCAGTTAGGGCGCTCCCACCCAAACCGTGCTCCCCACACAGCGCCAGCTTCATCTAACTTATGATATACTGGTGTTGTTTTGGCGGGTCTTGCTTCTTCTCTTTCCTCCATCGGAAAATGATTCACAAAGACATGAGCGTAGGCTTCCTCATTTTTTATTTTCGCGAAGTTTTTTGAGACTACGCCAAATCGTCTTGGGTCGACGCCAAGCATATCAACAGTAGGTTCTCCGTTAATAATCCACTCGGCAATTTGCCAGCCGGCGCCCCCAGCAGCAGTTACACCAAAACTATGACCTTCTGAAATCCAAAAATTTTCTAGGCCAAAAGCGGGCCCAACCATAGGGTTCCCATCCGGAGTATAGGATATTGGCCCATTAACGATATCTTTTATTCCCGCATTCTCAAAAGAAGGAACACGAAACATCGCGGCTTCGACATGCGGCATCAGTCTTTCCAAATCCCCTGGGAAGAGATCTTTTTCAAATGTATTCGGCACGCCATCCGCAAAGCAAATTGGTGCCCCTTTTTCATATGGACCTAGGATCCAGCCCATCCTTTCTTCCCGTAAATAATAAGAGGAATCAGATTCTCTTAAAACGGGTAATTCATTATTACCAGCTCTCCGGTATTCCTCTAATACTGGATCAATGTCTGTGACGATATATTGATGTTCAACTGGTATAGCAGGTATTTGTAGGCCAACGATCCCTGCTGTCGTGCGGGCATAGTTTCCTGTGCAGCAAATTACGTGTTCACAAGTTATATTGCCCTTGTCCGTTTTGATGACCCACTCACTGCTCGCATTTCTCTCGATTGATTTGGCGTTCGTATTTTGATGGATAGTTGCTCCAAATAGACGAGCGCCTTGAGCTAATGCCATTGTTACGTCGACAGGGGCTATATGTCCATCAGTCGGGTGCCAAAGCGCGCCAACAAGTCCTTCTGTATTGGCAAGAGGCCATAGCTCTTTAATTTCTGTTTCGCTTATAAGATGACATTCAACACCTATCGTTTCGGCTGTACATTGATAATTCCTGTATTCATCCATCCTATCGTTGTTTGTGGCTAAGCGTAAATTTCCATTTGGATGAAAACCAACGTCTTGCCCAGTTTCTTTTTCTAAAGTTTTATAGAGCTCAACAGAATACTGATGGAGCTGTCCAACCGAATAGCTCATATTAAAAAGCGGTAAAAGTCCGGCCGCATGCCAAGTTGACCCTGCCGTAAGTTCAGTTCGTTCTAATAAAACGGTGTCTGTCCAGCCAAGCTTAGCGAGATGGTAAAGTGCGCTAACGCCAACGACGCCACCTCCAATTACGACTGCGCGCGCATAATCTTTCACATGGCCCTCCATAACAAAGCAAGTAGCAGATCGGATGATAAAACCATTAGCTAAAACTAGACGTTTTACGGGATTAAAGAAAACAAAAAATGGATAAAATTTACTCGAAATAATAAGCCTGACCTTTACAGCGGCTCGTGGCTTGCTTACGTTGCGAGATATAGCTTTCGGAATTATGTCGCGTTGTATTTTCAAGACTAGGAGTTGAAAGGCATGAATGTAAACCATCAGGTTCTGGTAGAATTTGTAGATGTACAGAAGACCTATGATGGGGCCGAGTTAGTTATCAAAAACCTGAATTTGAAAATCCATAAAGGTGAGTTTTTAACCCTTTTGGGCCCCTCGGGGTCCGGAAAGACAACCTGCCTAATGATGTTAGCAGGTTTTGAGACTCCGACGCATGGTGTGGTTATGTTAGGTGACATAGAATTGAATAATGTGCCTCCCCATAAACGCGGAATTGGAATGGTTTTTCAGAACTACGCTTTGTTTCCCCATATGTCGGTTTATGAGAATCTCGCTTTTCCTCTTGAGGTTAGAAAGTTAAATAAAGTGGATGTAAAAGCTAGAGTTGAAAAAGTTTTAGAAATGGTCGAGCTTGGGCAGTTTGGAGCCCGTCGGCCGGCGCAACTGTCAGGTGGGCAGCAGCAACGAGTAGCTTTGGCAAGAGCTCTCGTTTTTGAACCTGATTTGGTGCTAATGGATGAACCGTTGGGAGCCTTGGATAAAAATTTAAGAGAGCAAATGCAATATGAGATAAAGCATATACATGAGAATTTAGGTATGACGGTTGTTTACGTAACACATGACCAGACTGAAGCCCTAACAATGTCAGATCGTATAGCGGTATTTAATGAGGGTGTCATCCAGCAATTAGCCCCGCCAAACGAACTTTACGAAAAACCCGAAAATGCTTTCGTCGCAGACTTCATAGGCGAGAATAATCGTTTAGCGGGGACCATAAAAGAAACAAACGGTTCGGAATGCTTAGTCGTAGTAGAGGAAGCGATTATCACTGCGACCAATGTCCATGAACAACCAGAAGGCAGTAGCGTAATATTATCTCTTCGCCCGGAACGAGTAGTGCTTAACCCTGAAGTTGGGGCGCTTAAAAATATTTTTGAGGCGGAAGTTTTGGAGTTAATATATCTAGGTGACCATGTTAGATGTAGAATGAGTATTTGCACAAACGATGATTTTGTCGTTAAAATTCCAAACGACTACACGAATATCTCGTTGAATAGAGGCGATGTTGTTAAGATTGGATGGCAGGTAACAGATTGTAGAGCCCTCAATGCTACGTAAAAAAACAACTACCCTTGTCGCGGGGTTGAGAGACGCTTTGGCGGTATTGTTTAAGAAATATTGATAATATTTTTTCAATATGCGCCATTAACCAACCATCGACTGCGTCGGTGATAAAAGAAGGAGAATAAAAATGAAACTCCCATTAATAAAGGGCGCAACCCTTGCAGGCATCTTAGCCTTTGGAGCGAGCAGTGCTCTGGCTGGAGATGCGCTAACTGTTGTTTCTTGGGGTGGCGCATACACAAAAAGCCAGATCGAAGCTTATCATAAGCCTTACACAGCCAAGTATGGAACTAAAATTCAATCGGAAGACTACAATGGTGGACTAGCAGAAATTCGTGCGCAAGTTGAAGCAGGAAAGATCACTTGGGATGTTGTTGACCTTGAAGTGTCCGATGCGGCGCGCGGTTGTGATGATGGCTTGTTTGAGAAAATCTCGGTAGGATCCTTGCCAAACGGAGTAAATGGTGCATTGCCAGCTAAAGATTTTATACCTGGCGCTTTGCAAGAATGTGCCGTTGGTACAATCGTTTGGTCAACGATATATGCATATGATGCCGACAAGTATAAATCAAAAAAGCCGAAAACGATATCTGACTTTTTTGATACGAAAAAATTCCCAGGTAAGAGGGGAATGCGCAAGGTGCCAAAGGTAAATTTAGAATGGGCATTAATGGCAGACGGAGTTGATGGCAGAGATGTTTATAAGGTGTTGGCGACTAAAGCGGGCCGAGATCGGGCATTTAAGAAGCTAGATACAATTAAAGATGACGTGCTTTGGTGGGAAGCTGGAGCTCAGCCGCCACAAATGCTTGCGGATGGCGAGGTTGTTATGACATCAGCCTATAATGGTCGTATCTTCAATGCAGCAGTCACGGAGAAGAAGAATTTTGAAATTGTATGGGACCGGCAACTTTTCTCTTTTGACCTTTATGCAATCATAAAAGGCACTCCAAGGTTGAAAGAGGCGCTTCGGTATGTTCAGTTTTCGACTGCATCTGAACAACTGGCCAACCAGGCTAGGTGGATTTCCTATGGTCCTACCCGAAAGTCTTCCATAAAACTGATTTCTACTCACGCAACGGCTGGTATCAAAATGATGCCGCATATGCCAACAGCTCCAAATAATTTTAAAACTGCAGTTCTAGAAAATGCAGAGTTTTGGTCTGATAATGGTGACGAACTTAACGAAAGGTTCAACGCCTGGTTGGCAAAATAACTTATACCTAAAGGTAGGCCTATATGGCCTACCTTTTTTTAAAATATAGTAAGCCAAGATTAATTGTTGGTGAGGTAAACCTCTTGACAAGTATTCTCACCGCAGACGGTACCCCCCTTAAGGACAGCCTCCGGAAGGCTGATAGAGGGCGTCGCGTAAAGGCGTTCCTCCTGGTTGCTCCGCTCTTACTCTTTGTATTAGTATCCTTCGTTTTTCCAATTTTTGAGATGCTCTTTAGAAGCGTGGATAACCCTGTCGTAGCTAGAAACCTCCCATTGACAATAGAAAAACTTCAAAAATGGGATGGAAATAATTTACCAGACCAAGCTGTTTTTTCTTCAATCGCAAAGGAATTATTGATTGCCAGGGAAAAAAGTACTGTTGGCAAGATAGCTGCCCGCCTAAATTTTGAGGCAAGCGGCATGCGAAGCATGATCAATAAAACTGTGAGGAAAGTAAGAAAATATAAGGGCGAAAATTTCAAGGATGCCCTCATTAAATTTGACAAGAGGTGGGGTGAGGTTAGCACTTGGCAAGTTATTAAACGTATTGGTCAAAGATATACGTCGGTTCAATATTTTGCGGCCTTAGACTTAAAAGTGAATGCCGATAATACAATTGGGCTGCAATCAGAGGATCGGCGTATTTATGTAAAAATCTTTGTTAGGACGATTTGGATCAGTTTTTTGGTCACAATATTTTGCCTTGTTTTGGCATATCCGGTGTCGTTCCTGCTGGCGACCCTTCCTCTTCGCACAAGTAATATTCTTTTGATAATGGTGCTCTTACCATTCTGGACATCACTATTGGTAAGGACTACTTCCTGGATTGTTCTTCTGCAGAGAAACGGCGTTGTCAATGATCTTCTCGTAGCATTGAATATAATTTCTGATGATGGTCGTATCCAGATGATTTATAATCAGACAGGTACGTTGGTTGCCATGACCCAGATACTGCTGCCCTTTATGATTTTACCTCTTTACTCTGTTATGAAAACGATCTCCCCTTCATATATGAAGGCTGCCAGATCCCTAGGCGCGACGCCGGTAACAGCATTTGTAAGAGTTTACATGCCCCAAACTACACCAGGAATCGGCGCTGGATGTCTTCTTGTCTTCATTTTATCGATAGGCTACTACATTACTCCTGCTCTTGTGGGCGGTAGGTCAGGTCAGCTTATAAGCAACTTTATAGCGTATCATATGAAGTCATCGCTTAATTGGGGATTAGCTGCCGCATTAGGAACCATTCTCTTAGTAGCTGTGCTCATTCTTTATTGGCTTTATAATAAAATTATTGGCATAGACAAAATGAAGTTAGGTTGAGTGAGATGGCTTTTCCACCCCATATGGGCATTGGAGGAAAAATAGGGCACTATAGCTACATAATTTTCTGTGGTTTTGTCTTTTTGTTCTTAATTGCCCCAATTTTGGTTATTATTCCTCTTTCCTTCAACGCCGAACCATATTTTACTTTTACCGAAGGCATGATTTCTTTGAAATCGGAGGCCTACTCCACACGCTGGTACGCTGATATTGCTAAGAATCCTCAATGGGCGTTTTCAGCGGTAAATAGCATAATCGTGGCTGTTTGCTCCACCTTGCTTGCTACTTTTCTAGGAACGCTGGCCGCGTTAGGTCTGAGTCAGTCACATATGCCATATAAATCTGCGGTAATGGGCGTACTTATCTCCCCCATGATTGTTCCGCTTATAATCTCCGCGGCCGGAATGTTCTTTTTTTATTCAAATATAGGATTAGCCCAAACGCTGCCGGGCTTAATTCTTGCGCATGCAGTACTGGGAACACCTTTTGTGGTTATAACGGTTACAGCCACTTTGACCGGTTTTGATAATTCGTTAACCAGGGCCTCGCAAAGTCTTGGCGCAGATAGCAGGAGAACATTTTTTAAAGTTCAAATGCCACTTATTTTACCGGGAGTGATTTCTGGAGCTTTATTTGCTTTCATAACTTCATTCGATGAAGTTGTGATAGTATTTTTCTTAGCAGGGTTTGAACAACGGACCATTCCTAGGCAAATGTGGGCAGGTATACGGGAACAAATAAGCCCAACTATATTGGCAGTTGCAACTATTCTGGTGCTTGTAAGCATTTTACTCCTAACAACAGTTGAACTTTTGAGACGTCGAAGCGAAAAATTACGTGGTATTTCTCCCGCTTAAAATTAAGAAATTTGGGGGTAACAAAAAAATGTGTTAATTTAATTGCGAATGAGTCGCAATTGGGTTAGTGTCGTGCTAAAATTCTTGGGGTTTTAAAAATGTATAGAGATAATTCCCTTATACCTCGCGAAACAATCAAAATGGCAGCTTTGGGCGCCTTGATTGGGCGCAAAAGAAATTATGATGATGTTGCAAGTGAGGTGCGTAGCTTTCTATCCAGGATTGTTGGTCCTTCCCTTGAGCTTATGGGAACCTCAATTGAACTGTTGAAGCTCGAGGGTCTTATTGAAACCGTTAATCAAGATGATCAGTCTGAAACCGAATTATTGCAGTTGAGTGTGGCAGGTTTAGAAGAACTCAAGGAGTACCTTAGATCGAACCTCAAGGCAGGGGGATCGGAACTAAACAGGCTCGTAATTGCCTTGAAACTGCGTTTTATAGATATTTTAACTGAGGATGAAAAACGGGAACAGCTTTCTGCGATTAAAGAAATATATATTAATGAAAGAAAACGTTTAGAAGATCTCAAAAGTCAACCGAGTTGGACAACGGGTTTGTTGTCAGAATCAATAGAGCTCGATCTATCTATAGCGAACAAACGCATAGAGTGGTGTGACAAAAAAATAAACACCAAAAACTAAATCAAGAAAATTCTTTTGAATTAAAGGGAAGTTTCAGAGTATGTGTTGCCCGCCTGTAACAAAAATTTCAGTTCCCGTAATGTAGGTACTGTCTTCGGAGCACAAAAAGTAAATTGTAGACGCTATATCGTTTGGTTGGCCTAGCCTATTTAGGGGTATGCGAGGGATGAGGACTTCCGTTTCTGGCGACAGCATAGCTGTTTCAATTTCGCCGGGGGCTACTGAATTAACTCTAACCCCTAGTTCCGCAAATTCATTAGCCATTTCTCTTGTGAGAGAACTTAGGGCCGCCTTGGAGGTGCTATAGGCAGATCCCGCAAAGGGATGAACGGCATGACCTGCAATTGATGTAATATTAACGATAGAGCCTTTGCCTTTGCTCAAAGATGATGCAAAGCCCCTAGCCAGTCTGAGAGGAGCAAAAAAATTCAGCTCGAATACGCGTCTCCAAGCCTCTAAGTCCCCATTTAAACACCCTAGTCGCTCCTGCGTGGGAGACTTTGGCGACCATCCTGCATTGTTTACCAGTGCGTGCAGTGGCTTTTCAGCGAGTAGCTCCTTAGCCTCCGAGACAAAATTATCTAGACTTGTGCTATCTTCAAGGTCAGCTGTGATATGATGCGACCAATTGGGATCCCTGCGACAGTCTTCCGGTGGCTGTTCTCTGGAGCAAGTAATGATTTGCCAATTTTTCTTGCTAAAAAAACTGATGAATCTGATTGTCCTAAATGACATCCGTCGGCTTTTATTTTTTTTGCTAATCTGGGGCTATCATTAATGATTAATTTTACTTTGTACTTATTACATATTTTTTTTATTTTTTTTCCAATGAAAATTATTTTGCTTGGTTTCTCATTTTTTAATCTAAGTTGAAATATTGATACTTTTTTAGTTTTAAGTACTTTTTCTAAATTTTGGTAAAATAACTCATCTTTAATTTTTATTGGTGAAATTAGATATATAAATTTATTATTTTTTTTCAACCTGCTCCGACCACTTACCTCTGGAAGCTAAACTACACATATTAGCTCTATGGTTAAAAATTTTTTGAGTTCCTTCTATGTCGTCAAGGTTATTTGACCAGTATTTAAGAGCACTTTTTTGCAAAGCCCTTCCATAAGAATATGTCATTATAAAATTAGATTTATTTATCTTATTAATTGAATTTAAATTTTTTGTAGCCTCTATTTCTGATTGTCCGCCAGATAAAAATGCTATTCCAGGAACATCTGAAGGTACACTTTCTATTAAACATTTAATTGTCATTTCAGCAATTTCTTCAGTTGATATTTTTTGATCACTATCGGAACCTGGTAGTATCATATTTGGCTTTAATATTGTTCCAGTAAGATCTATTTTTTGTAAAATTAATTCATCATAACATTTTTTAATTACTTCTGATGTTTTTTTTAAACATTCTTCCGCAGAATGACTTCCATCCATTAACACTTCAGGTTCGACAATTGGAACCATTCCAGACTCTTGAACTAAAGCAGAATATCTTGCCAAGGAGTGTGCATTTGAAGTTATTGCAATTTGACTTGGATAACTTTTGCCAATTATATAAACTCCTCTCCATTTAGCAAATCTAGCTCCAAGGCTATAATAAATTTTTAGTCTTTCCCTTAAACCATCTAATCCTTCTGTAATTTTTTCTTCTGTAGAATTAGC
>Ga0114933_10006377_pt1 | contig 10472 bp, 10 predicted proteins | sample 4SBtaG_FD_89691 | JGI IMG/M metagenome (GOLD analysis project Ga0114933, IMG submission 89691) | Deep subsurface microbial communities from Kolumbo volcano to uncover new lineages of life (NeLLi) - 4SBTROV12_W25 metaG | ecosystem: Environmental > Aquatic > Marine > Volcanic | place: Kolumbo... | reverse complement strand
CCGATGATAAAAAATTAACCGACGCACGCCTCATATTAATTAAAGCAATTCAAATCGCAATGAGAAACGGTTTAACGTTAATTGGCATTAATGCTCCTGAAAGGATGTAAGGAATTATTGAAACCCTAAATTGGAGTAAAATCTATGAAATGTATCTCTTTAAAATTAACCGATTATGTCCCATATCATCTGACGGGATACAGTCCACAAACTAATATATTTGAATAGATTTGAGAAAGTTGGTAGGTTCTAAAAACAAAGAACCCTCGTCGTAAAACAAGGGTTCTCGTCAGTACCCACGAGAGGATTCGAACCTCTGACCTACGGATTAGAAGTACACCTACCTCTCATCAGTAAATAACATAAAAGTCTAATCATAGACCGGTTTTTGTTTTGATTTTTATCGGATTGAATTCTATTTGTGCAGCTGATCTCGTATTGATTAGGGGGTACTTAAAGGTACCCAAAAACCTTGATGGAAAATTTGGATTGATTATGGATGAGTTTTATATATATTACAATTTAAGCTGATGTTAACATTTTTTAATTCTCACTAATTCACCTATTTTATTATTGTTTTTTATATTTTACTTCCATCAGTTAAGTCATTCCTTCATCATTCACAAATGTTTCAGATAAAATTATATCTTCACCTCTTACTGTGAAATCTAATTCATCAGGTTTATAACCTTCAATTAAAGTTAATTTATTTTCTTTAGAAAACCATGTCCCTTTTCCATGCATTGGTTGGTTATCACGTTGTCCTGAATAAGTATATATACCATCTTCATTAAGAATCATGGTTAGACTTGTTGACTCATCTGCTTCAATAATTCTAACATCACCATTAACCGTAAGATTAATCTCTGTTAATTTTAAAACACCAATTAATTCATGATTTTCTTGATTGTTGATTGTAGGGTTACTACAACCTATTAAAATAATTAAACTTATTATTGATAAATATTTTTTTGTCATTTTAGCCCCCCATGATCTTTTGTTGTAAGCGTTAAGATATTTTTCATTTAATATTCTTTAGTTTCGATAAGTTCACTATCTTTTAAATCATTTAAAATTAATCATCCCATCTAATTCCTATATATTTTTCAAATAGGAAATAAAAAACATCTATATTCTTATCAATATTTATATTTATAGAATCATAATTAGTTAATTTTTTTAACTTATTTTTCCAATCTATACTTTTGAAATCACCATATTTTCTATTTATTGTAATCTGATAAACATTAGATCTAGAAAATGTTATTTCATTTAATTTGTATAATTTACCATTGTCGTATTCAATTTTATTATTTGGATAAAATTTTAAATAATCATATTCATAATATCCATATTTATTTAATTGATCAATATATGGCTTTAGTCGTTGTTCATAAGTCAAATCACATAGATTTAAATAAAATCTATATAATTCCTCAATCTGTTTTTTCTTATCTTTATTATAACTATGCCAAATTGTTTGTTCATCGATATCACAAATAATTGGATTAGGTTTATAATTTACATGATTACTAAAATATATTTTAAGCTTTGCTACAAGAGCTTCCCCAGTTTTGACATAATTTGTTTTTTGGATAACTTTAGTTTGCCCAAAACTAAGGCCAACGACATCGCTTATTTTATAATCTTTTGATTTATAATTAATTGAATCATTTTTAATATATATTTTCGAAATTTTAATTTTATATCTTCTTATTTTATTTATTTAAATGATTATGTTACTTAATTAAAATTTTTAATAGGTTTCTTCCAATTATCAATTCATCTTCATTGAATATTGGTTTTGGTTCATTTATCACTATTTTATTTAAAATAGTTTTATTTGTGCTACTTAAATCACTCACTGTAAGAGATATGCCATCTGAATAGATAGTACAATGTCTTCTAGAAACATATTTATCATTCAGGTGAAAATCATTATCTGTTAATCTTCCTATTGAAATTGGGAAATCAATAAAAATACTTTGTTTATTTTTATCAGAACCTTCTAAAACTGTAATAACTAAACGCATGATCTAATTATTAATAAATTGATTTATTAGTAAATCAATTTGATTTTTATTTAACTTTTTCAAATTTTTCTTTATAATTTTATTATATTCATCAGGTTGAATATCACTTAATCCTTTTAAAAATCCAATTGTCATGGAATCCATTACAACTTGCCAATCTTTTTCTATAAACTTAGATGATAAAGCAAAAAATCCATCACCTTTAATACCCAATATATTTCCCCAATCATGTAGGGTCATCATTAACCCTTTATTTTTATCTATTGGGTAATAATTTTTATCTTGCGTCCAGATATAAGTGGTTGATTTATTAATTATTAATAGTTCTAACATTTTTTTCAGAACAGTTAATTCATAAATCCAATATTTTTTTAACATTTTCTCATTTGGCCATGTACAACATTGTAAAGCGCCATATAAAGCTCTATGAAGTAATATATCTTCCTTGTTTTTTTCTACTCCTGTAAAATCAATATTATATTTATCAAAGATTCCTCTTTTATATAAGTACTCTATGGATTTTAATATTTTATGCTTCATTGCATCTAATCCAGCAAAGTAAAATATTAATAAGGAAATCAAGCTAAATTTTTTGTCTTGTTCTATTTGGAAAAATTGGCTATAACTTGTATTAAAAAACATTATTATTAGTTATTAGGACCTTTATTGGAACTACTTTTTTTATCAATTCCCAAATACATATTTTCAATATTTAACATTTCATTAGGACTTAATTTCTCTTTTACGATTCCGTCTTTTTCACTTATAATAAACTCTTGATTAAATAGAAAATCAATCTTACCAAAACGTTCTTTTATTATATTATCGCTGACTGTCATCATTCCCCTTATTTTTTTTACAAATTCAATTTCGTGGGGATCAATTTTAGTATCTGCATAAATAATACGAAGCACTATCTCCAATACCAGTAACTCTTTCACAAAATCTAATTCAATAGTTTTCAACTTCCTAATACTATCAGCAATTGTTTCTTCAGGATTTTCATTAAATTTTTCTTTAAATTTTTCAATATTTTCAGATATATCTATACCTTCAAAATAGGTGGTTGAATTAGAAATATATATTATTTCTCTTTCCTCTCGTTCATCAATATCGTAATCACAAGCCATCGCTGAACAGGCAATATCAAATAGTAAATTACTAAATTTAGATTTATTTTCCATTTTTATTAATATACTGAATGGAGATCCTGTCCTGTCCAGTATGAATTTGTTATATCTTCAGATTTAAATGCATTTTTCAATGCTTTAAGAAAACTCGCAGCAGTTCTATACCTATTTTCCATATTTTTTTCTAATGATTTCATTATAACCTTTTCTAAATTTTTATCTATTTGTTCATTAAATATTGAAGGCTTTTTAGGTAATTCTTTCCTAGCAGAATTGATCATTTTAGTCATTTCTTCATTATCATCCAGGACATAATTTCCAAAATCATATTCCCAAGGATGAACACCAGTAAGTATCTTATATAAAACTACACCTGCTGAAAAAACATCACTAACAGGTAAGTATATCCCCATAAAACATTCGGGTGCAAAAAATAGATAGCGTCCTCCCGCCCCTGGAAGTTGTGTTAGTTGATCCAATAATTTTGCAATACCAAAATCTCCTAATATACCAACTGGTTTAAAATTATCCTCCCATGATAATAAAATATTATCTGGATTAATGTCTCGATGAACTATTATAGGTTTATTTTTGTGTGCAGCAGTTAGACCCTGTAATACATCAACCATTATAGATGTTGCAACAGGTATATCCAATTGTATTTTTCTATTTAGTAACTGTGTAAGAGACTCGCCCATAACAAAACTCATAGTTATGTAATAATAATCTTTTTTCTGTTTTTTAAATGTATTGCAATCCCATACTTTTACCACATTCTGGTGATTTAGCATACTTAAAATATTTGCTTCATCCATAACTTCATCAATATTAGTTTTTTCTATATAATCATCCTTAAATACTTTCATCACTTGCAATTTATTAAAGAATCTATGCTTTACACGATAAACTTCACCAAATGCACCTTGCCCAATAAATGAACTTACTTCATATGTGTCTTTAATGACTTCACCTCTAGATAATATTGTATTTTTTTTGGGTTTTGTCATGATTTTTTTAATAAATCATCATCTGGTTTACCTATGATTGGTTCTTCTGCTTTAGGTAATAATTGAATCAAGTCTTGAAAAATTGGAAAAAGATTTTCTCTTGTAGCACGATTTGAGGCAATTATTCTTTTTGCTTCGTTAATAAGTTGTCTAGCTTTACTATTATTTTCCCATTGGTGCATGTCAAAATCATTATCCCAACCTCTAATCAAGCTAATATATAGTGCAACACCTGCTCCCTGATCAAGAATAACAAAATTTATATGTCTAATTTGTTCTACTAGATCTTTAGCTAATTTAGAATCTTTCTTTTCATTAACAGTTTTTACTTGATTACTAAATTGTTTAAGTATTTTAGCTGTTTCAGTATCACCGTATTGTTCATTTAAATCCTCTAAACGCTCAAGAGCATCTGCCATTTCTTGCATCATTTTTGGCCATTCACCATCAGATTCTATTATATCAATTTCTTTAAGATATTCACGCAACTGATTGAGCACGTGGTTTCTTGTATCACCATCTGAACTACTTTTAGTTAGTAATGAACCTAACTCACTTATCCCATTTCTTATTTCTTCAACTTTTACTAGATTTATTTCTGGATATTCTTCTTCAAGCATCTCAAGGGATCTATTTGCTTTTGATAATTCTTTTTCTAGATAATCTAATGACACAGATGTTGTTTTACTAATTTCAATGACATCTTCTATTATCTCATCATCAAGATAAGGGAAACATGCACTCACTGTAATACCCTCTGATTCATTTACTTTTACAGATAATTCTACATCACTACCTTTTGGCAACATACCAGGTAGATCATCACCACTAAAAATTATTTCTCCACAAATAGAACTATATATAGCTCTACTACCCCTTTCCCCATCATAAATGGGAATTCTAATTTTATCAGAGCTATTACCAGGGCGAATATCCTTTTGAGTTTGAAAAACTCCACTTCCTTTCGCTGGTAGCGGTTGATTTTTTTTCAAACCTTTCAACTCAATTAAATGTTGCTTACCAGCAGAAGAATCAAAGGCATCGATACAAAGATCATAAGGGAGTGTACTACCTGCTATTTTCATCCCCTGGATGATAGAAAATGAATCTGGTTCAGAAGAATATATTGATCCTTTTTCATCAGAAATAGTAATTGTAAATCCATTAGATTTCCCTGGTTCAAGAAAAATATCCAATACTTCTGCATCACCTTTGATTTCTACTTTACCACTCGACCACCCTTTATCCTGACGATCTAACGTAACAAAAAGTTTTTCAGGTAATTCGCCTTCAGTTTTATCCCTTAATATTCTAATTCCAAATTTTTCTTCAGTTTCAACAGTATCTGCTGAGAATGTTAATTTTAATTGGATTTTTGAATTATCTGATTCTATTATTCTATCGGGGATATCTTTTGTTGATGCAAGTAATGCAGCACCTACTGCAACTGCAGTCATAGGATCAATGGAAATATTTATGTCTGTAGTTATTTGATTACGAATCATGTCTCTTAATGTTTCGGAGAATGTGGGACCACCAATCATTAGTATTGTATTTAAATCTGAGCCAGCGAGTTTATTTTTTTCTAATAACTTCAATGAAATATCAATAGCACTCTGGAAAATCGGTTTAACTACTTCTTCATATTGATCCTTTGTAACTGTAATATCAATTTCAATTTCGTTACCATCATCATCTTCTCCAATAGGTTCATCCGTTAAAAAATCACATTCATTCTTATCTTTTGGTGATAAACTAATTTTAATATCTTCAGCAAGTCTTTTCACAGCATTTCTTAATAAATTTCTTCTATCTTCATTGTCTATTATTTGTCCAATAGAATAATGTTCTTCAATATATGGGATAATAATTTTATCGATAATTGCATAATCAATATTTTTACCACCGAGATGGTTGTTTCCATCCGTATCAACGACCTTCATAATGCCTTCTCTTGCTCTCATTAAAGCAACATCAAATGTACCACCTCCAAAATCAAATACAAGCCAATCACCATCTAAGTTTTTGGCATCAACCCCATATGCCATTGAGGCAGCAATGGGCTCTTGTAATAATATGCAATGTTGAAAACCTGCAAGTTTAGCAGCTTCTCTTGTCATTTTTTTCTGAACACTTTGGAATTTGGCAGGGACAGTAATTACTATAGAATTTATTTCTTCATCCCGGACATAACCTTTTAATGCTTTTAAGACCTCCGCTGATAATTCTTCTGATGAAAAAGATTTCCCCATATTATTACAATTATATTTTTCATCAGAACCCATAGTACGTTTGAATTCAATATATGTATTAACTAAGGATTTATCATTTTTTTTAAAAGCACACAATAATTCACTCCCGAGAATATTATATGCTTTATCGCCTGAAAAAATTGTTTTCTTTTTATTAAAATGAATACATGATGGGGTTGTATCCTTCTGGAATCCACCGTCACTTTTTTTAATAACAGCATCACCATTTTCCATGCGTGCAATTGAAGAATTGGTTGTACCTAAATCAATACCATAATCTATTTTTGTTCTAGCCATTTTTTCTCCTTACCGTATTTTAAACACCCTGACTAACTTGTACTTCAGCTGTTTGGATGAGTTTATCCTTATAATTAATTTGTGGTTTAATAACTTTTGTTATTATTTTTTCATTTTCACCTAAACTTTCGTCCTCTATAAACTGTGCTTGTACAGACATTCCTTCATTGTACTTTTGGCCTTCAAGATCTATTATTTCATATCCCATCTCATTGAGTGTATCTTCAAGATTTTCTATTCGCTTATTCAATACCTTTTTACCTTGCGAATCATCCATTATTTTAAGCCGCTTTCTCATTCTATGAATCTCACTTGCCAATGTTAATGGTAAGGAATGGTCATCTTTCGATATATCAGTTTCAATTTTTATTTTTTCTTCTAGAGCCTTTATTAATTTTTCATCTAATTGGATTGCATTCTTTTCAAGTTTCTCCTGTGTATTTTTAATCGAGGAAAGTGAATCTATTTGCTCACCCATTTTTGATTTTAAGAAAAAGAATACAGCAATAACTAATATTAAAACAATTATTACTACTATTATCCAATAAAAAATTGTTTTATCAATGATTGATATTTTTGTATCTGTTTCTTCTTTAACGGATGATATCGTTGCAATTAGACTATCCGAGTTAGTATTGATAAACCCTTTTATTTGGTCAATGCTTGATTTACTTTCTTCCAAATTTTGTTTAATATTGTTGTCTAGTTGTGATATCCTTGATGATAATTCTTTATCTATAGATTTAATTTTATTATCAAATTTACTAGAAATGATTTTAATATTATTTTGGACAGAATTATGGACAGAGGATAATTCTTCATCTAATTTTTCAAATTTGTTGTCTATTATTATTAATTTATTATTTATATCTTTTTGAACATTTGATAACTTGGAATTAATTTGTTTGATCTCTTCATTAAATGATTTTTGATTAACCTTTGTATTTAATAAACTATCTACATGCAATATTGATCTATGCAAACTCTTTAATTCAGATTCTATATCTAAAATAAAAGAATAAGAAGGTTCAGATTGATTGAACTTTTCCTCTTGAATCAATATTGTATCATTTAGATTTTGACTGAATCCCATTGATATAAAAAGATATATAATTGTCCTCAATTTTATTTTCATTAAATGCCTTTTATTATATTTATACAGAACAACATTCTTTTAAATTCTTTCCACTTCCACATCCACAAGTAATTCTTTTTTTTGCCATTCGAACTCCACCTCCAAAAAGACGAACTATCAAACCACTGCTAGTTGTAATATTCTTACCAACAACTTTTCTACCATTAGTTAACTTATTAGACAATTCTTTATTTACTGAATATATATTACCAGCATTCGATTCATATAATAATATTCTACTTGCCATATCAATTAACTCAATAGATCGTCCATATTCTGAATTTTTATTCGCTATATCAATTGCAATTCCATCAACAAAAATAGCACAACCAGATAATATATTTTCAATATATTCATAGCTATTTGTATTACTATCTTTTTTTAGAATCTTGCGTAATTTATCCAAATAAACTTTTATTCGAAAGATGAAATCCTTTGTTATATTATATTTTTCATTAAAAGATACATTTTTCACTTTATTTTTCACTTGATTTAGGCTCTTAATTAATGGATTAATAATTACCCTAATAGGTTTTTGTTCAACATATTTTTTTATAATTGGGAAATTATCCTTAATTCTATCCTGCATTTTATCGCCAACTGCAATATTTTTTGAAAGTTTCAGCAATTCTAATGCGTCTTCTCCTGGGTCTGTATCAGTGTTGTGAAATTCATTAAAATATGCAATAGAACAACCAACTAATTTGTCCGCAAGTTTATCTGCAATTAACTGGTATTTTAAATCTGAGGTAGAATATACTATCTGTAACTGATATAAATTGTCTTTTGTATTTTTATAAAGTTCAAATCCTGCTTTATTTGCTATTCTTTCATTATTAACTATAAACTCAGCTGTTTTATCTATCTCTTGCTTTATATTATGAATATGCTTATCAGTAAATTTGCCTTGAACAAAATTTTGTATTGATTCTGGGAAGGTTTTAAAATTAGTTAACAATTCCTCATAGGATATTTTACTTAGACTTTTTTGAATTCCAATATGTGGTTTGATCATTGTAATAATTTCATCAACAAAATGATGTATTATTTCTTTTATATCAACAGTGTGTTGATATCCTAATACTTCATTTGAAAATTTTTCAATATAACCATTGGATATAAACTTACCAAAGAATGAAATATTATTAAGTAGATTCTCTTTAATTAATTTTCCATTTATATAAGTCAAATCAATATTTCTTAAAGGTAATCCAAAGTAAAGTACCGAAATATTTTTAAAATTAGACATATTTTGTAAACTAATACCTTTATCAGTTTCTCTTTCCCAGAACTCAATAGTTTTTGCAATATTTCCATTTTTCAATTCTTCAAAAGCCATTTCATCTACAGTATTATTTGAATTTTCCCAAAACCAGAATAGTGCATAGAATAGTTTGTTGTCGGGTTGATCAATTTTCTGTTTTGCTTCTTCTATTGATTCTGTTGTACGAATTGGACTTACCGGAAAGTAATTATCACTATTATATTCAATCGATTTCCCCATTTCAGCATATATAGACATATCGCCAATTCGTTTAGCGATTTCTCTATCTGTTGCTGTAACAGGTAATCCTAGAATTCTATATGGGTTTTGGTAAATTAGATCCATCTAAAACAATTAAAATTGTAAAAATACAATAAAATAACTATCAGTATTTTACACTATTTATAACGTTAAATACAATTTCCAAGTAATGATAAAAATTTACAAAAAAAATATTTAAAAAACCGAATTTCAAATGGGAAGCGACTGCGCAGCTGATCTGGTATTAGCAGGGGGGTACTTAAGGGTACCCGAAAACCTTGATGGAAAGTTTAACCCCCCGCCGTTGTCTCGTTTACCTCTTAAATAATTAACATAAATAGAATAATAATTGGCCTCGTGAAACCCGGGGGTGGGTTTATTCGTTTTGCTTTTTATCGGTGTCTTTCATAAATAATTCATAATGCATACTACCTGGTTCTATTTTACTGAATCATTTAGGATCACATGGTTTTTTAGTTCTGGGTTTGAAACCATGCGCTTTTAAGTTCTGTCTTTTCTTTTGTTCAAATTCCATTGACATTTCCTCCTTATACTTTTAACATATGTTAATAATATATTATTTTATATGGTGATTGTAGCAAACCTGGCCAACTAAATTCAAAAGTTTTAAAATATTATTTCTAAAAAATCTCTATTTAACTTTAAAAAGTTGGGCACTGGCAGCCACTTTTACCATTTTACTATTAATACCACAAATAATCTACATAGTCCCCTTCTCAGCCCTGTTTTCCAAATGTTAGACAAACAATTGTAATGTCAATAATCTAATGTCACAAGCTTAAACATTAAGTTAATATTTTTATATTAAAAATTAGGTTTTATTAGGTTTGGTTTCGGTATCCCACTTTTTTACCAATATTTGATAGTTTAAAGCAAAAAGAGGATTTTATAAATAATAGTCTAAAAACAAAAAAACCCTGTTTAGTATGCTTAAACAAGGGTTTTTTATGTACCCACGAGAGGATTCGAACCTCTGACCTACGGATTAGAAGTCCGTTGCTCTATCCAGCTGAGCTACGTGGGCAAAGTCTCCATTAACAGAGTTTTAAAATTACAGGACTTTATGTTTTCT
>Ga0114933_10006374_pt1 | contig 10474 bp, 5 predicted proteins | sample 4SBtaG_FD_89691 | JGI IMG/M metagenome (GOLD analysis project Ga0114933, IMG submission 89691) | Deep subsurface microbial communities from Kolumbo volcano to uncover new lineages of life (NeLLi) - 4SBTROV12_W25 metaG | ecosystem: Environmental > Aquatic > Marine > Volcanic | place: Kolumbo... | reverse complement strand
AGTTATATCGGTGGTCATGATCAAGAGACGTTTGATCGTCTGGCTCCGTTGGTGGCCAAAGGTGCATACCGCATCGCCGCAGTGCAATCTATCGGTCGTCTTCGCCGAGGTGAATTAATGGACGCCGATGTCCAACCTGTAATTGACGCCTTGCTGAAGTACATTGAGTCGGTTCCTGCTCAGCAGCGCACCCGAACTCAAGTGATGGATGCGATTCAGCTAGGCAAAGACCTTTCCGGATTGCTTGGAAAGGAAAAGGCAATTGCTATTCGTCGTCGACTGGCGGATCTGGCAGTGGACGTGTTTGTTGTGCGTCCGATCCCGCATCGCATGGTGTTTGACAGACCTCACCTCTATGCGCAGGCAGGCAAGCCGGTTGAAATCGTCTTTGAAAACACGGATATCATGCCGCACAACTTGTTAGTGACAGTGCCAGGTGCGAGGGAAGAAGTAGGTATCCTTGCTGAACGATTAGGTGCACGTGGTGGATTTGCGCAACAATTCATTCCAAATTCACCAAAAGTGCTTCACGCCACGAACATGTTGCAACCAGGGGAATCTCAGCGATTGCAGATTGTAGCACCACAGGCTGTTGGTGATTACCCGTTTGTGTGCACTTTCCCGGGGCACTGGCGGACGATGTACGGGACACTCCATGTTGTCGCTGATATCAGCGACATACCGCTTCAACCGACTGAGCCGGAAACAATTCACGGTGACATCCCTCAGCGTCAGTTTGTTCGCAAGTGGTCAACCGAAGATGTGGCGTTGGCAATTCCTCAATTGGAATCGGGTCGAAGTTTTGAAAAAGGTCGTAAGCTGTTTACTGCTGTCTCTTGCGTCGCATGCCACGCGATGAAAGGAACCGGCGGTAAGATTGGTCCCGACCTGGCGGAGGTTCAGAAAAAACTGGCAGATCAGAAGCTTACGATACCTAAACTCGTCGAATCTCTCGTCCACCCATCTCAGGAAATTCCAGAGAAGTATCGCACGCAGATCATCGTTACCACCGAAGGAAAACTGTTTAGTGGTGTAATCGTAGATCAGGACGACAACCTACTGAAGCTGACCGCAAACCCTCTGGAAAAAAACGCCAAGGTAACGCAGATTCTAAAAGCGGATATCGATGAACAGGATGAATCCAAGGTATCAATCATGCCCGAAGGCCTGCTAAACACGATGACACGCGAAGAGATTCTCGATCTGATCGCTTATATCATCAGTGGCGCTAATCCAGAACACCCGGCATTTCGTCAGTAACATCAATGAGGAATTGGCGGGATCCGATGAGGCTGAATCTTGGGGCATGACCACCAAACACGACGAGATGGAGTCTGGTTCCTATTGAGGACATGTGTCATCTGCTGTGCCTTGTTGGTTTTCAATAGTGCATTTGTTGTGGCATTTGTCGAAGGTTTGGCTCAGCAGTATCCAGTTCTAGATCAGGTTGGATTTATCCGGCAATCAGTGCTCATCGGTGGCCCGTTATTCCTTTTGGGTGTTGAGTGGTTTCTTTATGACCAACTCGCTCAGCGTATCCGCACCTAAACCGTTTTCGACAGAACCAATCGTGGGTTGAGTCTGCTTTTTCTTTCGTAACGGTATCGGTATCATCGTTTGAATACCCGTCGCCGAAGTGGCGAGACATGCCGAGGGTGTTTTTGCAAGCAGAAGCAACTTGGCTCAATTTCAAATTAAAGAAGAAGTGGTGATTTGATGTCAGATTTCCGAACAGAACACGATTCAATGGGTGACGTTCAGGTGCCTGCACAAGCATATTACGGGGCTCAAACGCAACGTGCCGTCGAGAATTTTCCCGTGTCAGGTTGGGCACTTCCACCAGCGCTTATTCACGCGATGGGCCGGGTGAAACATGCTTGTGGAATTGCAAATCGTGATCTTGGAAAACTGACTGGATCGGGTAAGAACCCAATTAGCGATGAACAGGTTCAGGTCATGCTGGATGCGTGTCGCGAGGTCGTGAACGGTGATCTGGATGCCGAGTTTCCGGTCGATGTATTTCAAACAGGTTCTGGTACCTCCAGCAACATGAATGTAAACGAAGTGATTGCCAATCGCTCGATCGAATTGCTGGGCGGCGATCGATTTGATCCTGAAAAACAGATCCATCCCAACGATCACGTAAACATGGGGCAGAGTACCAACGATACATTCCCTACAGCCATCCATGTGGCGGCTGCATACGAAATTAAAAACCAACTTGTACCAGCCTTGTCGGGCTTTGTCAGTGCCTTGCGAACCAAGGCAGAACAATGGGATCAAGTAATTAAGATTGGCCGTACTCATCTCATGGATGCCACTCCACTGCGACTCGGCCAGGAATTTGGTGGATTCGCCAGGCAGATTGAATTATCAATCGAACGTGCTGAGTCTGCGTTGTCGGCACTGCTGGAGTTACCGGTGGGTGGTACGGCGGTTGGTAGCGGTATCAATACTCACCCCGAGTTTGGTGCACGGGTCGCAGCAGCGCTTGCTGAAGATACTGGCATTGGCTTTATTGAAGCAGTGGATCATTTCGAGGCGAATGCTCAACGCGATGGCTTGGTAGAGGCTCACGGATCTCTTAAGACCATTGCCAATACATTGTTTAATGTGGCAAATAACATTCGTTGGTTAGGTTCTGGTCCGAGGTGTGGTTTCTATGAAGTTAGCCTGCCGTCACGTCAGCCAGGTAGTTCGATTATGCCCGGTAAAGTGAATCCGGTGATGAGTGAGAGCATGATGCAGGTGGCTGCTCGCGTTATTGGCAATGACCAGACGATTACACTTGCCGGTGCCGCCGGTGGTCAATTCCAGTTAAATATCATGATGCCGGTTATGGGGCATACAGTACTCGAAAGCATTGAGCTATTGGCGTCTGTCGTCAACGCTTTTGTGGAATTCTGTGTCACAGAAATGGAAGCCAATGTGCAACAGTGTGAAGCAGCCGTGGAGCAAAGTTTATCCATGGTTACAAGTCTCAATCCATACATCGGTTATGAAATGGCTTCTAAACTGGCGAAGGAAGCATTTAGTTCTGGTAAGACAATTCGCGAACTGTGTATAGAAAAAGAAGTTCTTCCAGAAGATACGTTAAATGTTGCTTTAGATCCGATGCGCATGACAGAACCCCAGAAATAGCATTTAGGGGTGGTATATCCCCCTTAAATAAGTAAAACGAGTGCAAATTCTTGGTTTTGGTGAAAACTCTTTATTTGGCCTTTCGTAATAGCCGAATTGGATTATGATGAGTGCTCTTTACACCGAAGCAGCGCTGCTACTAGATTTCTCACCAATGAGCAAAAAGGGTGCAAAACCCAGCTGTTTTTTAGTAGTTAAGTGATACAGATCACTTAACTACTAAAAAAACGACGTGAATTGGTCCTACCAGAGATTATTCCGTGATGGTGTGTCACACGCATGTTTCATATTTGAATCTGTGATCAACGGTAATGAGAGAATATTGGCAGGAAAAACTGCATCGGTCGTACAAATTGCAGGAACTTAAAAAGGACTACGTGTAGGGGACAGCGTGATTACTGAACTGATCACGACATAAAACGGAAAAATGGATCTTTCAAAACTACGAAATATCGGAATCTCAGCTCACATCGACTCAGGTAAGACAACATTGAGTGAGCGCATACTTTTTTACTGTGGACGAATTCACAAGGTACTCGAGGTGCGCGGCGGCGACGGCGGCGCAACCATGGACCACATGGAACTTGAACGTGAACGCGGTATCACCATCACCAGTGCAGCAACGACTGTTAGCTGGGGCGACCACACAATTAATCTAATTGACACGCCTGGTCACGTTGATTTTACAGTTGAAGTAGAACGTAGTTTACGTGTCCTCGATGGTGCTGTGCTGGTTCTATGTGCAGTTGGTGGAGTGCAAAGTCAGTCCATGACTGTTGATCGCCAGATGAAGCGATATAAGGTACCGCGCGTTGCATTTGTCAACAAAATGGATCGTACAGGTGCAGATCCGATTCGCGTTTGCGAAGAGATTCGTGAGAAGCTCAAGGATGACGCAATCCTAATGCAGTTGCCAATCGGAGAAGGTGAACACTTCGAAGGGATCGTGGATCTGATCACGATGAAGGCAATGCACTTTGATGGTGAACATGGTGAGAACGTTGTCGAGAGTGATATCCCGGAAGATATGGCTGAATTGGCAGCGACCAAACGCGGTGAAATGCTCGAATCACTCGCGATGTACAGTGACGAATTGATGGAACTACTCTTGTCGGCAGAAGAGATTCCGGTCGAGTTGATTCACGAAGTGACAAAGTCTGCAGTACACCAACAGGCAGCAACGCCGGTATTTCTTGGCACGGCATTTCGTAACAAAGGTGTGCAACCACTGCTTGATGCCATTACGCGTTACTTGCCTTCACCGGATCAACGAGACATTACTGCCACGAACATTGCTGACGAGTCGACGATTGAGCTGAAGTCCGATGCAAATGAATCACCTGTTTGTATGACATTTAAAATTGTTGACGATCCATTCGGCCAGTTGACGTTCACACGTATCTATCAAGGTACGATTCACAAAGGCCAGATGTATTACAACCAAAGAACGGGTCGTAAGGATCGGTTCTCACGTATTCTGCGCATGCATGCTGACAAGCGTGAAGAAGTTGATTCCGCATCGGCAGGCGACATAGTTGCCGTGATGGGAATCGATTGTGCAAGTGGTGACACGTACGCCAAAGCGCCCAAGACGTGTACGCTCGAAAACATCTACGTGCCCGAGCCGGTGATTACCATCGCCGTTGATACGCCGAGTCGCAGCGATGCTGATAAACTCGGAAAGGCACTTCAGCGTTTTCGGAAGGAAGATCCTACCTTTCGCGTGCGTACAGATCAAGAAACCAACCAGGTGCTTATCGCAGGTATGGGTGAATTGCATCTAGAGGTTTACATCGAACGTATTCGCCGCGAATACCAGGTGGAAGTTGAAGTCGGTGCTCCCAAGGTGAGCTACCGGGAAGCTCCAACGGTCGGTTGTGAGTTTAACTACAAGCACAAGAAGCAGACGGGTGGTTCCGGACAATTTGCCCATATAGTCGGTCGCATTGAACCGATTCCGACGGATTCTGAAAATGGCTTCGAATTCGAAGAAAGCGTCGTGGGCGGTCGTATTCCAAAGCAATACATTCCATCGGTCGAAAAGGGCTTCCGAAATTCTGTAGCTAAGGGGCCGCTTGCTAAGTATCCGGTGGTTGGTGTCCGCGTGCATCTTGAAGATGGCTCCTATCATGAAGTGGATAGTAGCGATAAGGCTTTTATGACGGCTGCACAGGGGTGTTTCCGAACGCACTTCAAGCAAACACGACCAGTACTTCTCGAGCCCATCATGACGGTTGAAATTGAGGCCCCGGAAGAATACCAGGGACCTGTAGCCGGTGACGTAAACTCGCGACGGGGAATTATTCTAACTACCGATGTTCGTGAAGGTGTTGCTTACACCAAAGCAGAAGTGCCACTTGTCGAGACATTTGGCTATGCAACGGATCTTCGTTCGCTAACCAAAGGACAGGGTACGTTTACTATGGAACTCGGTAAGTACGGCAAAGTACCTGCTGCGATCCAGGAAGACATAATTGCAGCTGCACGTGAAGCGGAATTGGTTGGTGCATAACCTGTTCGCCTAAATAGTCGACAGGCGTTGCAAGCTAGTAGACCATCTGGCAACTGATCTAGAGTCCAAAAATCGATTCTACGTTGCCGCGCAAGATCTGTTTACCAAAAGCTATGGCATCCGACTCGCTCCAGTTTCGGTCGACAACAAATCGTTCAGCTAATACCTTGGCAAGTATGCGCTTATACATTGCGAATTTAGGTAACGCGAATTCCAGTTTATACATGTCGCTGTAATAACCGATTTGCTTGGTGCGCGGCACTGCTTCAAGACGACTGGCCAGATCAAACTCAATAAACGTCGGCGTGTTGCTATACCACCAATGTCCATTGGTAACGACATTTGGAAAAATCCAAGCGTAGCTTGTTAATTCCTGATTCGTAACGCTGGCCAACACGGAGACGGGAAACACGACCGTTGGAAATGCGTTGAACAGTTTTTTGTATTGAATGAGGGATACGCGGCTGTCGTAAAGGTCCTGACCTTGATATACCCCGTCTTCGTATACGCCGCGATTGACGCCAATCATCAAGTCAAACGGAAGCTTATGTTGCTGACACAGAGTGGCGAGATTCCAAAATACAAAACTTGCAAGGGCATCTTTGTGACTGGCACTTGCATCGACACCGTCTGTGAGGATCGCATCAAGGGCTGTTTGGGCACGTCCGTCGGACACTTCTCGCGGTGCAAAATCCGGTGGTAATGAAATAGCACAGGCACGAGCATTATTACTTTTAAAGTGCTCGAAGAGTTTTCCAAGTGCATCCCGAACGCTATCGGGTGTCGATATCGAAACGTCTGTCGATGATTCCAAACGTTCTCGAACTTCAGGTTTAGACAAATGGAATACCAGGTCATCTGTCCTTAAACACGGGATGTATAACGAGGTGTCAAATCCTTCCAGTGGATCGTCAAAGTCGTTGGTTAGAAAGACTGATTCCAAACGACTGGCTGATAGTACTTGTTGTGCCCAGTCTGGAGATCGCATCTTTTCAAGGGCTTTGTCATAGATGGGTTCCCAGTTCGAGGCGTCAATTTGATTACCTTGAAAGTCAAAGAACGCCTGGCACATCTCAATGAACCAGCTGTACTGGATCGTGTTATTGACCGGACCAAGGTTTTCGATCAGACGCTGGACTTTTTCCTTTGGATCGAGTTGCTCACCCTCAATTTCAAATTTCGATAGGCCGGCCGAATGGGAAAGTTCGGTGTAGTAGTGGTAGCCAAGAATATCCGCAAGTGTGTGCGATGCAGGGTCTAAGGCGTTGATGTGTGTGTGTGGATCAATGAGGACCATTAAATCCAACTCGTCAAAGATTCGGTTGCGTAATTCTATGGACATGTCAGAGGCCATTAAGAGGGGTGCGTTCTTGCGTGAGACTCCATATTACATCGTTGAATGTTGTTGTTACAGGATACTTACAAGCTTCAATACGCGACAAACAAAGTGAATTGAATTGGCACGTATGCTCATATCAAATAAAATCACTGTATCGAGTTAGAAATCTTAAATGAGCAGCAAAAGTGATGAAAAGACTAAAGGCGCGAATTTCGGTGGCCATCGTTTTGGTAACGATCATTTCAGTAGTGTCCGATGATACCGTTCGCTCTGCGGAGTTACCGCCCGCGTCCTCGCGCAAAATTGAATTTGAACAAGACGTGCAACCTCTGTTTAAACGGGCTTGCTACTCCTGCCACGGTGCAGATGAGCAAGAAGGCGGATTGAGGCTGGATAATCGGGCAAGGGCATACGATGGTGGTGATGCTGGAAAGGCCATTATCAAAGGAAAATCTGCTGAGAGCCTGTTAATCCAGTTAGTCGCTGGATTAGATGAAGATCTCGGAATGATGCCACCGGATGGAGCAGGAACTCCGTTGTCAGCGGAAGAAGTGGGCATACTGCGTGCATGGATCGATCAGGGTGCCGTTTGGCCAGACAGTGCTGATACAAAGATTGTGTCCAATCACTGGAGCTTTCAACCGATTCTCATTCCAGAATTGCCACCAGTAAAAAATAAGCGATGGGTGAAAAATGACATCGACCAATTCGTGTTGTCACGGCTCGAATCCGAAGGGATCCTGCCGTCACCTCAAGCAAGCAGGTCCGTGCTGATTCGTCGACTCTACCTTGACTTGCTCGGGTTGCTGCCAAGTCCGGAAGAGACTGTCGAGTTTTTATCTGATCAACGACCGGATGCCTACGAGCATCTTGTTGAACGGGTATTAAAGTCACCTCACTATGGTGAACGCTGGGGAAGACATTGGTTGGATTTAGCCAGATATGCAGACAGCGATGGCTACGAAAAAGACCGAGCTCGTCCGCATGCATGGCGATATCGCCACTGGGTTATCGGTGCATTGAATGCTGACATGCCCTTTGATCAATTCTCGACATTTCAGATTGCCGGTGACATGCTTGCCACCCCTTCGGTTGACTCACGGGTTGCAAGTGGATTTCACCGAAATACGTTGCATAACACCGAAGGCGGCACAGATCAGGAAGAGGACAGAGTAAAGAAGACCGTGGATCGCACCAACACGTTCGGGACGATTTGGCTTGGTTTAACAGTAGGTTGTGCTCAGTGTCATACTCACAAGTATGATCCGCTTTCACATCGAGAGTATTACGCGCTATATGGCTTCTTCAATAATATTAATGAGCAGGATATCGATGCTCCTACAACTGCAGATCAAGCAGCGTATGAAACTGCAAAGAAGGCTTTTGACGACGCACACGCACCGCTACTTGCTGCCGTAAATACATACCGAAACGAGAAGCTAGCAGCGGCATTTGCTAAATGGGAACCGGACGCAGCGGCTGGGATTTATTCCTGGGATAATGTGACACCATCTCATCTTGAATCGGCAAACGGCGCTGAGATGGCAGCAGATGAATCTGGCGCCGTGCTCGTAACAGGCAAAAATGAGATCTCCGATAAGTACCTCCTGCATTTCAAGCATGCCGGTTCACTGTCAGGTGTACGACTTGAGGTGCTGCCGCATGACTCGCTTGTTGCCAAAGGGCCGGGTCGCGCAGAAAACGGTAATTTTGTACTGACATCGCTCTCGGTACACATAAAACCTGCGGGTGATGGTGCGGAGATTCGACCGGTCAAAATCACGAGAGCGATTGCAGACTTTTCACAGACGGAGTGGGATATTGCACAGGTGATTAATGAGGATGTGAAGGACGGCTGGGCAGTGGCACCAGAGTTTGGAAAGCGGCATGTAGCTGTCTTTCAATTCGAATCACCTGTGGAAATTTCTGAGACCGATGAAGTGATTGTGACATTGGATCAGCACTACGAAAACGGTAGTGCACACAACATTGGTCACTTCAGGATTTCAAAGGCGTCGTTTGAAGGTGAATTGGCACTGGAAGGTACCGACAAGGCTGTTGTTGATGCGCTCGCGGTTGCTGCAGCAGACCGAAATGATGAGCAAAAACAGAAGTTGCTTGAATTCTATTCCGTTATTGATCCGGAATTGAAGAAACTGAATATGGCGGTCGCGGAGCATGCAAAGAAGGCTCCGACAATGCCAGCTACGAAAGCACAGTCTGTGGCTGAAACGAATGCACGCCCACTAAATATCCATCTTCGTGGAAATTTCCTCACTAAAGGGGATGAGGTAAAAACCGGTGGTCCGGAATTTCTTCCGGTAATTGACAAGCGGGGTGACCAGTTGGATCGTCTGGATCTCGCGAACTGGACTTTTAGTGAAGAAAATCCTCTGACCGCACGCGTGACTGTAAACCGCATCTGGTTTAGATATTTTGGACGCGGCCTGGTTGAGACGATTGATGATTTCGGTTCGCAAGGTGAGTTGCCAAGTCATCCAATGTTACTGGATTATCTCGCGAATCAATTTCGGCAGAACGGATGGAGCTTAAAGCATGTTCACCGATTGATTGTGAATTCTGCGACTTATCAACAGCAGTCTGCGGTGCGTCGTGAATTAAAAGAAATTGATCCTCAAAACGTATTGCTTGCCCGTCAATCGAGACATCGAGTGGAGGCTGAGGTTATTCGCGACCTCGCACTTGATGCTAGCGGCTTGTTGTCTCGAAAGGTCGGGGGGCCGAGCGTACGCCCTCCACAGCCGACAGAGTATTCAGCTTTAACATATGCCAATAGTGCTAAATGGAGTGAGAGCAGTGGAGAGGATCGTTATCGTCGCGGATTGTACACGTTCTTTCAGCGGACATCACCGTATCCGATGTTGATGACGTTTGACGCACCTGATTCAAATGTTTGTGCTGCCCAACGTTCATTAAGCAACACGCCGCTTCAGGCACTTACGCTTTGGAATGATAGAGTATTCCTGGAATGCGCACGTAATCTAGGCGCGAGGTTGGCAACCGCGAACGAGAATTCTACCGATTCAACCAACATGCAGTCGCATCGCATTCAGCAGGCTTTTTTAATTTGCCTCAGTCGGTATGCGACCGATGATGAGGCAAATGCTGTGGATAGCTTCTATCAGCACCAAGTCGAGTTACTGAGTGCCGATAGTGAAGCGGTGACTGCGATCAATTCCAATTTAGAAATACCGGACGGAGTGAAGGCCGTGGATCTTGCAGCGTGGGTGGCAACTGCAAGGGTTTTGCTTAACCTCGACGAGTTTATCACGCGCGAATAGATGAATTCCTTAATACGTAAGATAAAAAAACTAATCACACGAATGAGTTAACACAGATTGCTGAAACAGCAATTTGAGACGGAAGCGAAAGATGAAAAACAATTCAAAAAACTCTCGTTGGCAACAGACGCGACGAGATTTCTTCACGTCCAGTGCAAGCGGGCTCGGTTCATTAGCCCT
>Ga0114933_10006373_pt1 | contig 10475 bp, 8 predicted proteins | sample 4SBtaG_FD_89691 | JGI IMG/M metagenome (GOLD analysis project Ga0114933, IMG submission 89691) | Deep subsurface microbial communities from Kolumbo volcano to uncover new lineages of life (NeLLi) - 4SBTROV12_W25 metaG | ecosystem: Environmental > Aquatic > Marine > Volcanic | place: Kolumbo... | reverse complement strand
TGCAAATTGGGTTGTTCAGGACCCTGGGTCGACTAACCTTGCCGATCTACGTGCTTGGAATGATGTTTGGTTTTTTATCCAAGCTCAAAGGTTTCCAGGTAATTGATGCAGACGAGATTATCATAGAGGGGCCCAGAGGGCAGCCGGTTCAAATAGATGGTGATCTACTTGCCCGGTTGCCGGTACTTATCCGGGTGGCCCGAGACAAGGTCAATATCTATGCTGCCCACTCCCGGGAGTAATAACGCTAAGTTCCAGCAACAGTCATACCGTCTACTCGAATAGTGGGAGCGTTGGTTGAATATTTGAAAGATAGGTCATCGGCCACTGTCAAGTTGGCAAACATGTCGAGTATGTTACCAGCTACTGTCATTTCATTGACAGGAAATATAACGCTCCCATTTTCGATCCAGAACCCAGAGGCTCCTCTGCTGTAATCCCCGGTCAGACTATTAAAGCTCATTCCCATCATTTCGGTTATGTAGAAACCGTTCTTAACTTCCGCAATGAGCTCTTCTCTACTGATTTGTCCTTCCATCATATAGAGGTTACTTGGCCCCGGGCTAGGGGCGCTAGATGGTCCGCGGATAGCGTGGCCGGTGCTATCTAGGCCTAATTGGTTGGAAGACCGTGTGTCCATGAGCCAAGTGGTCAGGACGCCCTTATCAACCACCTTTCTCGTTTTGCCAATATGGCCTTCACCATCAAAGGGACGGGAGGCAAGTCCTCTCGAGCGGTGTGGGTCATCACAAATGGAGACGGTCTCAGGGAAGATTTTTTCCATCAACTTGTCTTTAAGAACGCTGGTGCCCCGAGCGATGGATGCTCCAGAAATAAGTCCCGATAGCAGGCGGGGTAGCCCGCCTGACAGCCTTGGGTCAAAGATAACCGGGGCTTGTTGGCTTTTGACTTTTTGCGGATTCTGTCGTGCGACCGCTTTTTCTCCAGCGCTTCTCCCAATAGCCGAGGGTGCCATGAGGTCTTCAAAGAAACGGGTCGAAGAATATTCATAGTCCCTCTCCATTGCCGTATCCTGCCCGGCTATCACGGAGACTGATGCACCAAAATTAGTTACTGAATACTCGCCCGCAAAGCCGGTGGAACTAGCCAATGCAATATGGCCTTTATTCTTAGTTGCCTCTGCGCCTTCCGAATTTGTTACTCCTTCCACCGAGCGGGCTGCGTCTTCGGTATCTGCTGCCAGATCAAATAGGTCTTCTGGAGAAATTTCTCTTGGGTCATATAGTTCCAGATCAGTCTGGGTTATTCGGGAAGAGTCGGTTGAAGGAATTTCGCAATATGGATCTGCTGGTGCATTTCGGGCCATGGTGATCGCTCGATCTATTAGGTCCTGCAGAGTCGAAGCTTTTAAGTCTGTGGAGGATACAATTGCTTGTCCCTTTCCCACCAAAGTTCTAAGGCCAAGATCATGGGATTCTTCTCTTTCAACGCCCTCCTTTTTGCCAAGGCGCCACGACACGCTGAGAGACTCCGATTCAAATATTATGGCGTCGGCAGCATCTGCCCCAGCCTTACGGGCCCTTGCGATAAGGTCAGTTAGGAGTTCCATTTTCGATTCTTGCATTCGCATTTACTAAACTTTCCATCAGTTATCTGGAAACCGAGTAGGGGTGAAGCACAACCTCGAGCCGGGGAACCCCTATTCTAGTGTCCGGATGTCACTCTATAATAAAGTGTTCTCGGGTTAGCATGACATTTTGGGAGGTTGTTTCTGTAAAGTTTGCACCGTCTGCGAGAGTGGATTCATATTCCGGAGTACCAATGCTCGTCCTCATTTTATCCACCGAGTCGAACCAGGTGATTCCTATACCATCCCAGGAAGGTTTGGGTTCTCGATTGTAGCCGGCTAATTTTGTGTGGGATTGCACGTATCGGCGTACAACGGAAATTTCATTTGCAAGAGGCCCGTGGACATTCTTCCAGTAAGTTTGGAAATCTTGAGCACTCATTCCATTCTTACGGGTAACAAGCCCTATGCTTTTGATGCCATCTTTTGGGATTTTTCCGTCTTTTATAACATGTTCTTCAGTAAGGAGTAGAGAGGTATTCTTTGAATCAATGAAGTTGGTTTCGTCCTCTGTCACGGCTTTGTACGCATCTGATTTTGCCATGGAGCGCAGCGCCTCAGTGTTGTCCACCCATATCTCCGCAAGGCCATCATAGATCAATTCACCTTTCCTGTACCCACCGAGGAGTGGATGGGATTGCACATACCGTTTCACAAGCGGGAGCTTTCGTACAATATCGGCGTGCTTGCCGAGCCAATATTTCTGGAATGTTTCTACCTCCATTCCCGGCATACGCTTCACTAATGTACAGGCCTTTAGCATGTTTCCTCTCCCAAGTCCCCGCGGTAATATTCTAACGGATTGGCGCTATTACAAACTAGAGTTGGACTTATAGACTAGTTTGCGTCGCTCTCCCATATTGATTTTCCTTCACCAGGAAGCCCATATTCAGCCCATCTTTTGCTCACTTTATCAATCGTATTTCTTTCCATAATTATTTTGGTTCCCCACTCCCTGTTAGTTTCAGGAGGAATCTTGTTTGTGGCATCAAGTCCCATCTTTCCACCTAAACCAGATTCAGGACTGGCAAAATCAAGATAATCAATAGGAGTGTTTTCTAGGAGGGTGGTGTCGCGCACTGGGTCCATTCTTGTAGAAATTGCCCAGATGACGTCTTTCCAGTCCTTCACATTAATATCGTCATCAACGATGACGACCATTTTCGTATATAGAAATTGGCGCAGGAAAGACCACACTCCCATCATTACTCTTTTGGCCTGTCCGGCATAGCTTTTCTTAATGGAAACGACGGCAATTCTATAGCTGCAGCCCTCAGGTGGGAGCCAAAAATCGACAATCTCTGGAAATTGTTGGACCATTAGGGGAACAAAAAGCTCATTCAGCGATTCACCTAGTATGCTGGGTTCATCAGGTGGCCTGCCTGTGAAAGTAGAGAGATATATTGGTTTCTGGCGGGTGGTTATGGTGCTTACCGTAAAGACGGGAAATTTCTCTATCGAATTGTAATACCCTGTGTGATCGCCAAAAGGACCCTCATCCCTGAAGTCCTCCAAAGATACATGCCCTTCTAGGACGATTTCTGCAGTGGAAGGTACTTTCAATGGCACGGATTGACATTCTACAAGTTCAGTTCGTTTTCCTCTTAGGAGACCGGCAAATTGATACTCGGACATCGTGTCGGGTATGGGCGCTACAGCGGCCAGGATAGTCGCGGGGTCTGCGCCGATTACAACCGCCGCTGGGAGTGGCGCGGATTCTTTTTGCGACCATTCTCTGAAGTGTTGAGCGCCTCCCCTGTGTTTTAACCAACGCATGAGTGTCTGGTTCTTCCCGATCACCTGCATGCGATAAATCCCCAAGTTAAATTTCTCCGCGGGCGTGCCAGGATCGGTTGAGGTCACCACCAATGGCCATGTAATTAGGGGTGCAGGCTCGTTTGGCCAACAGGTTTGTACCGGCAGCGTTGATAGATCAACATCCTTTCCTGTTATAATTTTTTTGTGGATGGGCCCATGACGCAGAACTCGAGGTTTCATGGTCATCGCAGCCTTAAGAAGTGGTAGCATTTCGGCAGCTTTTTTCCATCCATCAGGTGGCTCAGGATGACGCATCAGGGCCAGTGCTTCGCCCAATTGCCGAAGTTCCTGGGGTTCTCTTCCCATACCCCAAGCTACGCGGTTTTTAGTCCCAAAAAGATTGGCTAGAACGGGCATTTCAAAAGGTCCATTTGGCCCAACCACGTTTTCAAATAGTACAGCAGGGCCACCCTGAGCCAATAAGCGAGTCTGAATCTCTGTAATTTCTAGTTCAGGCGAAACTTGTGCAGAAACTCTAATGAGTTCTTTCTTATTTTCTAAGAAAGATAAAAATTCACCTAAGCTTGCGTATGGCATTAATGTCTTCCTAGACCAAAATTAATATACTCTGAGCTCAGCACCAACATTTGTGCCAAGGTATTTCGTGCCAGTTTAGCCAGTAACAAATCCTATAAAAATTATCGCAGCAAAGCTATTGTTGGACTGAAACATTGTAAGGCAGCTTTTTGGATCATCCAAGTTCACCTTTTGGATTTGCCAAACCAGATGTAGGCCGCCCGCCACTAGTCCGACAAAGGCGGGCCAGGTAAGGCCGGCTAACTCCACCGAGATATAGAGGCAAAGTAGAGATAAGGCGTAGAATAGGGCAATTATTGGTTTGCTTTTCGTTCCTAATCGTAAAGCGGAAGATCTGACGCCAATTAAAATGTCGGAATCCTTGTCTTGGTGGGCATAGATCGTGTCATAACCAAGCGTCCAGAATACCCCAGATATGTAAAGAGCGATCGCCCAAGGATAAATTTGGCCTGCCACAGCGGCACTGCTGAGGAGCGCCCCCCAGTTAAAAGTGAAGCCTAGCCAGAGTTGTGGCCACCAGGTGATCCGTTTCATAAATGGGTATAAAAGGACGAGCGGAAGAGCCGCTACGCCAACCCAGATGGCTGTTTTGTTGAATTGAGTTAAGACCGTTAACCCGAGAATGCAAAGAATGACTAATAGCAGAACCGCATGGCTAATTGGGACTTCTCGGCTGGCGAGCGGCCGGTTCTTAGTTCGGATGACCTGACGATCAAAATCGCGGTCCGCAATATCGTTGATAATGCAGCCTGCACTTCGCATGCATAATGTGCCCAGAAGAAATAGGAACAAAAATAATGGTAGAGATTCATAGCTCACATCAGAAATAGCTAGCCCCAGCCAACATGGCCAAAGCAAAAGCCAATAACCGATTGGGGCGTCGGCTCGCATTAGGCGCAAATAGGGGAGAGACTTGCGCCAGTAAGGTATGTAATAAGGATGGTTTGTCATTGGATAATTGGGCCGTAAAGGTCAGTCAGGTGAACATTTTCGGGAAAGTGTAACATGGTATTGAACCTGAATACTCGCAACCTCTTTATTTTGCTTCTAGCTAACGATGGCAAGTAGCCCCCAAGTTGCGGTGGGCACTCGTCTTTGGGTAGCCGCTAGTATAGGTAAGGGGGAGATTATTTCAGCTACTGCCCCCCAAAGCCATTATCTAAGGCATGTCCTAAAAATTTCAGACGGGGGGCGAATAGCTGTTTTTAACGGTTCCGATGGAGAGTGGCTTGCAGAGGTTAGGTTTTCTGGGCGTAAAGGTTGCAGCTTACTTCCAATAAGTCTTACCCGACCACAAGTCGTTGAAGAAGGTCCTTGGTTATTGTTTGCGCCAGTAAAAAAATATCGGCTGGACTTTTTGGTGCAAAAATCGGTTGAACTGGGGGTCCAGCTTATTTGTCCCGTCCAGACGCGGCGAACAATAGTCCGCCGAGTAGCCAAAAAACGCATTCTAGCAAATGCTATTGAGGCAGCGGAGCAATGTGGGCGCGTAACTCTTCCGGAGGTTGCTGATTTTAGCCCTTTGTCAGAGGTGATGTTGAGTTGGCCGCAAGGTCGGACACTATTCTGGGGAGATGAAAGTGGTGGGGGTATTCCAGCCTTAAGAGCGTTCCACCCCGACTTGACTAAAGCGGCATTTCTAATCGGGCCGGAGGGCGGCTTTGAAGAAAGTGAAAGGGAGTTTTTAACTGCACAAGCTTTCACTAAGGCTATAGATTTGGGTCCACGAATACTCCGTTCTGATACGGCGGGCTTGATGGCACTATCGCTGTGGCAGGGGGCATGCAGTTCGACAGGGCACGGCTTCTAAGCGCATTTTGAGATCACTAGTTGGCCTTGGGCTAAATCCCAGATATACAGGCCTTATCGTTTATTTATCCCCGAAGAATGGAAGATGGGATGGCAGCAGATACTATAGCTGATGAGTTGATTTCTGATCGAGCTAGTTTGATAGAATACCTAGAAAGTGGCTGCAAGCCGCGGAGTGAGTGGGGCATTGGCACGGAGCACGAAAAAATCGGTTACCAGTTATCGGATCTTTCTCCTTTACCGTATGGTGGAAACAATGGAATCCGAGCCATGCTGCAGGGTTTAGAGCGGTTTGGCTGGAAGCCAATCCTGGAGGGGGATAATATTATAGGCCTCACTATGGAGGGACAGTCCATAAGTCTGGAGCCCGGAGGTCAATTTGAGCTTTCAGGCGCCATATTAAAAAATATTCATGAGACGTGCGCTGAGGTTAATACTCATCTCTCTCAAGTGCGAGAAGTAGCCAGTGACCTGAAGGTAGGTTTTATTGGAATCGGAATGCAACCTAAGTGGGGGCGCGAGCAAATTCCAGTGATGCCCAAACAACGTTATGACATCATGCGTGCTTATATGCCAAAGAAAGGGAAGCATGGACTGGATATGATGTTGCGAACTTGCACTGTTCAGGTCAATCTAGATTTTGAGAGCGAGATTGACATGGTGAAAAAGTTCCGGGTTGCTCTTGCTTTACAGCCTATAGCGACGGCGCTGTTTGCAAACTCACCATTTGTTGATGGCCGGCCAAGCGGCTATCTAAGCACTCGGTCCAATGCTTGGTTCAATACGGACCCTGACCGATGTGAAATCCCACAATTTGTTTTTGAAACAGGTATGGGCTTTGAGAGATACGTCGATTTTGCCCTAGATGTCCCCATGTATTTTGTCTTCAGGGATGGCCGTTATTTGGACGTAAGCGGGCAATCCTTTCGTGATTTTTTGAAGGGAAAATTACCGAGTCTACCAGGTGAAATGCCCACGTTGAAGGATTGGTCGGATCACCTAACCACTATATTCACAGAAGTGCGGTTGAAGCAATTTCTAGAAATGCGTGGGGCAGACGCTGGTCCCTGGAACCAGTTATGTGCGTTGCCGGCTCTTTGGGTTGGGTTACTATACGATTCGACGAGCTTGGATCAGGCATGGGATATCATTGCGGATTGGAGTTTTGAGGAGGTGCGGGAATTGAGAGGCGAAGCGGGTGTAAATGGGATGGCCGGCTCATTCCGGGGGATGCCGGTGCGTGAGTTGGCAAAGAAGGTAGTAGAGTTGGCGCGGGAGGGTCTTGGTCGGAGAGGTTGTGTGGATAATGCCGGAACTGATGAAACGGGTTTCTTAGTTCCGCTCGCTAAGGTAGCCCAGTCAGGGAGAACGTTAAGTGACGAACTTTTAGACTTATATCATGGGGCTTGGAATGAAACGGTAGATCCTGTTTTCAAAGAGTTTGCATACTGAAGATGATATCAATTGGGGAAAGGCCCTTGGGCCTTGAATCTGGTTGTTGATTAATTCACTGGGGTGGGTAGGCACATGGAGCATATTAGAATTGAGTTTTCCAGATTTTCCGCGTTTTACAGTCCATTGATTTTGACTATGGCAGGTGGCTTTTTGGACCGTGAGGGGCTTAAACATAGTTTCAGTGTGTCTACCCCAGAGAGAACGGCTATGAGCGCTATCTTGGGTGGCGCTGTGGATGTAGCACAGTCTGCAGTCTCGGCAGCGTTTGGAGCAGCGATTGATGGACGCAAGCCCGATGTCGTACATTTCGCACAGATCAACGAGACGGATGGTTTCTTTATATTTGGGCGCGACAACGAATCCAATTTTTCTTGGTCTCATCTGGTAGGAAAGGATGTTTTGGTGGATCATGGTGGACAGCCGATGGCTATGTTTCGATACGGTTGCCTAAAATCAGGTTTAGACGATAGCAAAATAAATTTTATTGATGCGGGCTCTCCAGAGGAGATGGAGGTCGCATTCCGCTCCGGAGTGGGTGATTATATACATGCTCAGGGTCCACTTCCTCAACAATTCGAGGAGGATGGGCTTGGCCAGATAGTTGCCTCGGTAGGTAAGGCAATTGGTCCGGTTGCATTTTCCACGCTGGCCGCTAAGGAGGAATGGCTGAAAACTGATGTGGCTATGGCCTTCATGCGCGCCTACAGGATGGCAAGGGAATTGGCTATTACGGGTTCACCCGAGGAAATTGCCCGACTGGAAGCTGAGTTTTTTCCAGAAATTCATATCGAAGCCCTTGCCAACACGATTCGATTTTATCAACAGCTTGGTTGTTGGAGTCCGCATCTAGAAATCACCCAACAAGCATTCGAAGTCGCAGTAGACGTTTTTCTTCACTCTAAGGCCATTTCCGAACGCCCGGCCTACGACTTGGCTGTTTATCCTGTTCCAACGATATAGGACAAGCTCGTTTTGGTAATTTAGCTGCTGCCCACGTAACTGCGTAGAGGGTTCGCCGAGAGCAATAGTTCAATCGCCAGCCTCAGTCCCTCCAACCGTGAGCCCATCTATTAGAAGGGTTGGTTGCCCTACTCCCACGGGGACGCCTTGGCCATTTTTTCCACAGGTACCAATGCCAGGATCCAGTTCCATATCGTTACCTACGGCCTTTACGTTTTTAAGGACTTCAAAGCCGCTACCAATGAGAGTTGCCCCTTTCACGGGCGCGCCTATTTTTCCATTGTCTATCTTGTATGCTTCGGAAGCTGAGAACACAAATTTACCATTCGTAATATCAACTTGGCCACCCCCGAAGTTTACTGCATACAATCCGTTTTTGACGGAATTAATGATATCCTGAGGGTTCTCGTTGCCGGCTTGCATTATTGTATTTCGCATTCGTGGCATGGGTTGATGAGCAAAGCTTTGACGGCGACCATTGCCAGTAGAGTCGGTGCCCATCAATTTTGCATTTGTCCTATCCTGCATATAGCCCACTAGGATCCCATTCTCAATCAGAGTAGTGCATTGCGTGGGGGTGCCTTCGTCATCTATAGACAAAGATCCACGGCGGTTTCCAATAGTTCCGTCATCTACTACCGTAACCGATGGAGCTGCAACGCGTTCACCCATGAGGCCAGAAAAAACACTTGTCCCTTTTCTGTTGAAGTCCCCTTCAAGGCCGTGACCTATTGCCTCATGCAGCAGTATGCCTGGCCAGCCAGATCCCAGAACAACTTGCATTTCACCTGCAGGAGCTGGCTCAGCCTCTAAGAGAATTTTGGCTTGCCGATAGGCCTCATCCACGTGCTTTTGCCAAGTGTCCTCTTGTAGAAAAGACTCATACGAAAAACGTCCGCCTGAACCATAGCTTCCACTCTCCATATTATCGCCATCACTAACTACAACGGAGACGCTAAGTCTCACTAGCGGCCGAATATCGCCCGTGAGGTCCCCGCCAGCCCTCAGTATTTCCACTGCTTGCCAGTTGCCGGTCAGCGAGGCCATCACCTGCTGCACTTGAGGGTCTTTGGCTCGAGCATATTCATCAATTTCCTGTAGCAATTTCACCTTCTTCTCAAAAGGCACCTGTTGCAAAGGGTTTGCGTCGGAATACAGTTGCTGGTTTGTTGTGGGAGGGGCACTAGCCATTACGCCCCCTGCGCCAGTTTTGACAGTTTTTACTGTATCCCCTGCGCGGCGAACGGCGGCCTCACTCAATTCTGACGCATGGCCGTATCCAGTGCACTCGCCTGCAACCGCCCGCAAGCCGAATCCCTGGGATGTGTCAAAACTTGCCGCCTTTAATTTGCTGTCGTCAAAAGAGAAGCTCTCAGATTGCTTATATTCCAAAAATAATTCGCCATCATCTGATCCGGCCAAAGCATCGTCGACGACGGATTCTAGTCTTGTCTGGTCCAGGTCGGTATTGTCAAAGAATAATTTATTTAGCCGGGCGATATCTGTCATTTATACTCTTCCTAAGACTGTAGGTAACTGCCTTTGTACTGACTTGAGTATAGTGTATTTTGGTTTTCTACAACTTCCAATTTCTTCGTTTTTGACGAGGTATATTTGGATACCCATTAAATTTGATAGCGGTGGAAGTAATGGCGCTCTTATTGGAAGATACAGTCAGTTTTGGGGTCCAAGGCATATTCAGGAGGACGGGCAACTCCGCCGCGCCTTGGATTCCGGATCTGGAGGATGCCAAGGGTCTAGTTAGATTGGTTGACGACTTGGGCTTTGATTCAATGTGGGTTGGTGATCATGTGGCTTTCCCAGTACCTATTATGGATTCTATTTCTCAATTAGCTTGGGCAGCAGCCCTGAGTGACCGTATGACATTTGGCACAGCGATATATCTCTTGCCGCTGAGACATCCCACTCCGGTAGCAAAACAGATTGCTGCCTTAGATCACCTTTGTGGAGGCCGATTAGTTTTTGGGGTGGGGGTTGGGGGTGAATTTCCCATGGAGTTCAAAGCTTGTGGTGTTGATGTATCCCAACGTGGTCGCCTTATGGATGAGAGTTTGGAAGTGCTGAAGAAACTGTGGCGACCAGGCACAGCGAGCCATAGCGGAGCCAGTTTATCATTTTCCGAGATTGAGCTATTGCCCAAACCACTTCAAGAAGGAGGCCCTCCAGTATGGGCTGGTGGTCGATCTGATGTTGCTTTGAACCGAGCTGGGCGAGTATGTGATGGGTATATATCTTACGTTGTAACCCCAAAAATGTTTCGGGATTCCTTAGACAAGATTTCTAGCGC
>Ga0114933_10006371_pt1 | contig 10478 bp, 9 predicted proteins | sample 4SBtaG_FD_89691 | JGI IMG/M metagenome (GOLD analysis project Ga0114933, IMG submission 89691) | Deep subsurface microbial communities from Kolumbo volcano to uncover new lineages of life (NeLLi) - 4SBTROV12_W25 metaG | ecosystem: Environmental > Aquatic > Marine > Volcanic | place: Kolumbo... | reverse complement strand
TCATCGGCAGCCGCTCCCACTGTCGTTCACTCGGTCGGGCGGAAGGATCGCGACGTCGATACGGGCGGGCCGCGCGCCGGTCTGCATCTTGGCGATGATCTCATGGGTCTGGAGGTCGATCGCGATCGTGTAGTCTGACCCGGACACCGCGACGTACATGTACTTGCTATCAGGCGTCGATGTCATCCAGTTCGCCGTGGGCCCGACCTCTATCCCGCCAAGGAATTCGTAGTCCGGGAGAGACCAGCCGTAGATGCGGCTGTCTAGCCGGCTTGAGGCCCACACGGCAGAGCGGTCGGGGAGCACCTCGAGGCCGTGCATCGGCGCTCCCTGGTTTCCGTCTGCGTTGCGCTGCCACGCCGGGAGCGGTGGCGGGAAGAGCATTCGCTCTTTCTCACCCGTCTCCCAGTCGACCACCCAGATGCCGTTCACGCCGGAGCCGTGCGCGAACAACTTGTCGGTCGAGCCGTCATCCGCCTTCAGCAACGCCATCGGCCGCACGGTATGATGAACGCCTTGGTCGTCAACGAGCGAGATCGTCCGAACGACCTCGTCGATGTTTGGGTCGATGACCTCGATCGAGTTCTCGCTACGTGCGTTCAGTCCCGCGAGGACCCAGTTGCCATCGGGGGTCACGTACACGTTGTGGATTCCCGTTGTGACAGGAACGCTTCCGAGCTTTTCGTGTGTGTCCAGGCTGAACACATCGACGAAGGGTGCGGCGGCGATCCCGACGTAGATCTTGCGATGCTTTTTGTTGATCGCCGCCTTGTTCGGCCGAGCTGTGAGCGGGAGTTGCTCGACGAGTTGCAAAGAGCGGGTGTCATAGACGTCAAGCGTATTCTCCACCTCGCTCGTGCAGTAGTAGTAGAGCCCCTCAGGGTGTGCGAAGAGATTGTGCGGCCTGGGACAGCCCTCGATGGTGCCTACGACCTCATTCGTCAACGGGTCAATAATGTGTTGGACGTTGCCAGCGTTATTGCTCTGAAGAATCCGGACAACGACCCCGTCGTAGGAGTCGAGCCGTGGGATCCTCTGAGCCGAGAGAGGTGTCCCGAGGAGCGACGCTCCCAAGAACAACAAGAAGAAACGAGTCATCCGCGTGGCGTTCATCAACGTCCTCCCAAGGCAGTGGGCACCCTTGCCCCAAGTGACGGTAAGGAGCGGTCTTGTGCAAGCGATAGTGCTCCCCTCGGCTCGTATCTGATAAGCGTGAAGTCGGCATTTCAAATCTACCCAGGCCTAGTTTGATAACACGTTGTTCCCGTTGCACTGCGTTATGGTGAGCAGGCTGGGTGGCTGTTTGTTGTCTGTGAGATTACTCTGCGGGATGACTCCTCGTTCACTTTGTTTTGCACTTCTATCAGTGAGTGCGACTGCTCTTCCAGGTGATACTCTGGCTCAAGAACCAGCAGCTTGGGGTCCCACGCTTGAGTTCCACACTTTTTCCATCGTCGCGATTGACCCTCTTACGGGTGAATCTGGTGTGGCGGTTACCACACGACGTCCCTGTGTAGGGAATGCGGTACCATGGGTACGGCCAGGGGTCGGTGCAGTAGCTACTCAAGGTGGAACTCGGCTGGAGTATGGGAACGATTTACTTGATCTATTAGAGCAAGGCCTTACCCCTCAGGAGGCAATGGATCGCGTTGTTGCTGCCGACGATGGGCGGCAGCGTAGGCAGGTTGGGGTGATCGACATGTTGGGGAGAACCGCACAGTGGACTGGATCTGGCCAATATGGTGCTGAGTCTCAGGGTGATTGGGTCGCGGAGCGAACTGGGTCAACCTTTGCGGTCCAAGGAAATTCCCTTGTTAGCACAGGAGTAGTTGATCGAGTCGTGGAGGCCTTCCGTGCTAGTGAAGGGTCTGTTCGACATCTTGCGGACCGGATGATCGAAGCACTGTATGCTGGTCAGGTTATCGGCGGAGACGGACGGCATGGGGACACACAATCCGCAGCTGTCCTCGTAGCTGATCCCCGTCCAGGTAGGTCACGGCGACCAGATGGCGTGACTGTCGACATCAATGTCTGTGAGCATTCCGAGCCTGTTCGTGAAGTCCGACGTATTTATGACTCAGTGTCTGAGACTCTTGGCTTTCGGACGCTACGGCAGTTTGCGGGCCGTGATGTCCTTCAGCTGAAAGTGATGTTGCATGCACTAGGTTACTTCCGCCCTGATATGCTTGTGCTCCCGCTCGAAGGTCCAGGTGCAGAGGTCTATAGTCCTGATGCAATGGATGCTGTTGACCGATTCCGATCGGATCAAGGATGGCAGACTTCGGTAGCTGGCTATGTAGACGAACGGACGATCAACCGACTGTGGGCCTTGCTGGACGAAGCTGGAAAGGCGAATGAGGTGAGAACGATCTTGTTAGAGCTTGCGCGCGTCAGCCGCTGAACCAGGTGACTCAAAAGATCTGAGCCCTCCACTCTTGCCGCTACACGAAACCGAAGTCACGATGGATCACTCAGAAATAGCTTGTACGATAGTGTTGCCTTCTGAATCAACATCGTGTTTCTAGAGGAGAAGCAGATGACCGCTCCCATAAAGTACGTCACAGTTATGACGACGACATTACTTCTCATGATAGGGGGCTGTGCGGCTCCTGATACCAATGAGATGGAAGTTGCTCTGCCTTCTTTCGAGACTGATATGAGTTGGCCGATGCCCCCCCCAAACTTTGAGTGGGGACAAATAATCGGAATCGCAACTGACTCGCGGGGCCATGTTTGGACGTCCAGCCGTAGCGAGATTGCGGAGTGGGATAGGAATGGGACCCTGGTTCAGAGTTGGAGCGCGCGTGGACCAGAGGGGAATTGGAGTGTTATCCACGGGCTATTTATTGACCACAACGATTTCGTGTGGACTAATGCCCGTGAGAGCAATCTTACGCTGAAGTTCTCGAGAGACGGACAGCACCTTATGACGATTGGTCGGTTTGATGAGACCGGTGGAAGTAATGATACCGAGCTTATGGGGCGACCAGCTGAAATATGGGTTGATCCAGATGACAACGAGGTCTTTGTGGCGGATGGATACGCGAACCGTCGAGTAATTGTCTTCGACGGTGAGACTGGGGAATACCTGCGTCACTGGGGAGCATACGGAGCACGACCTGACGACGCGTACCGGCCGGACCCGACTGCGGGGGAACCGTCACGTCAATTCCGAACTCCGCATGGTATCTCTGGCTCCAGAGATGGCTTGATCTATGTAGCGGATCGGGCTAACAACCGCATCCAGGTATTTCGGCAAGACGGCACGTTCGTCACCGAGAAGATTCTTCGCCAGCGGTGCGCACCCGAGGATCAACCTGAGGTACCGGAGTGCGGCCGTGAAGCAGCATTCTCAGTAGGCTTCTCATCCGATGATTCTCAAACGTATCTGTATGTCGCTGACGGTGGTTCACATGTGATCGTTGTGCTAAGAAGGTCTGATTTGGAGAAGGTCGACGAGTTTGGTGGCCCAGGGACAGGTCCGGGACTATTGGGAAGGCCGCACAATCTTGCGGTTGATTTGGATGGCAACCTGTTTGTGGCTGAAGCGGCGGGCCCCTGGATCGTAGATCCAGCGCGCGGGGACAGCGTTCAGGCGGGGTTTCGACCTCAGAAGTTCACGCTCAACAACTCCAGGTGATTAGCTATCAAGATGAGTGGGAGGATGTGAAATTTCACTTTTAAGCAAAGTATCTTGACTAATACCCGGCCAGATATGGACGTTGCAGAAGATTTCAGCGGAGGAGTTTTGATGAAAGCTAGAAACTTGCTATTACCAATGGGGATGGTTCTTGCCATCGTAGCACCCGCTTGTACGACTGCACAGGATGCGTCGACAGGCGATTTAGAGGCCGTTAAAGCGCAATTTGTAGGGCACTATGAGCTGGTGATTTACGAGTCTTTTCGTCCGAACGGCGAAGTTGTTGATATGAATTATATCGGAAGAATCCTCTACGACGAGCACGATAATATGTCAGCCATTGGCATGCCCAAGGACCTGCCAGCACGTGCTCGGGAATCAAGCGAGCTTGTGCAAGGCGGGTTCGCGTACTGGGGGAAAGTGAGTTTTGACTTACCAAACGGAATCGTGATCCACCATGTCGAAGGTTCCCCGACTCGGGGGAGTTGGCCTGGGGTAGACAACATCCGGTACTTCGAGTTTACGGATGAAGGTTTACTCAAGCTGTCTTTGAAAAACGCAGAAGGACAAACGACCGGTACGCTCACCTGGCGGAAGATAGAGAGTTAGCCTAGTAAGATCGGGCCGGGCCACTCCTCTACTAGGCCCGGTTGCCCCTGGATTCGTTGGGGTTTGGAAGGGCTTGTGGTCACTATGGGCGATTTGCCACGGTAGCTACTCCGAAGTAGCGTCTGTTTGACTAGTTGTGACCATGTATTAGTCCAACTCTCTTCCTGTAGGAAATTTTGATGATTCAGATCTCCAGAACCGTAGCTGCATCAGCGCTACTGATGCTTGTTGGACAAGTATCAACCCTAGGCGCTCAATCGACCGGACCAATTGAAGGGCCCGTTGGACCCAGCCCCTACAGCATCATTAGTGGCTGGCACAAGCCGTTTGCAGAAGAGGGTTTTGCATTCGGTGGCAGCTCAGGTGTTTTCGCAGAGTCACCAAACCGAATTTTCGTTGCCCAGCGAGGTGAAACCCGCCTCCCTGATCCAATTCCTGCCGAGTTTTCCGGGTTTGCTGGATCTATCGGTATCAATGTTCTTTTTGCTACTGATTTGCGGGTCTGGGAGCACTGCCTTTACACGCTTGATGGTGATGGCAATGTACGAGAGATGTGGGACCAGTGGGATCACCTTTGTGAAGGATCAGATGGGCCTGGACCACACAGGCTCCGCATAAACCCATATGATCCAGAACGCCGGGTATGGCTCGTTAACGAAACCTTCCATCAGATTTATGTGTTCTCCAATGATGGAAGTGAACTGCTCAAGACATTGGGTGAGAAGAACGTTCCAGGAGATGACGAAACGCATTTCGGGCGCCCTCAAGATGTGGCATTCCTTCCGGATGGAAGGATTCTTGTTGCTGACGGCCTTGATAACCATCGTGTGATCATCTTAGACGCGGATGGAAACTATATCTCGGAGTTTGGTGGCTTTGGCGAAGGGCCCGGTCAGTTCAATGGTATCCACGCCCTGGGTATTGGGCCTGAAGGCCTGATTTTCGCTCTAGATCGGTCGGGCGGTCGGGTGAACGTGTTCCGAACAACGGACAATCCAGCAGAAGTAGAGTTTGTTGATGTTTGGGGAGGGTTTGGTCTGACTTTGGATATCATTGTCAATGATGATGCGATCTGGTTCACAGCATTCGGTCCCGGTCGCCTCGTGAACTTCATTAAGATGGATTTTGAGGGCAATCGGCTCTACACCTGGGTTGTCCCGCGTGAATTACCCGATGGATACATTGAGGTGCATACGTTTTCTGTCGATTCCGACGGCAACCTTTTCGGAGGGGATAACCAGTACGGTCGTACCCAGAAGTTTGTACCTAAGCCTGACGCAGACCCTGATCTGTTAATCAAACCACCCTGGGTTGCTAGATGAGGGTGATAATTTCGAAGATCAGACACCGGACGCCCTCATTCATATCGCTATCGGTCTTTTGGCTTAGCTCATTCGCCCTGCTTCTCTCAACTACTGAACCTGGCTTGGCCCAGAGTTCCTATGCAGACCATCAGTACACGAGCGAGGATATTGAAGCAGGCTCGAGAGTGTATATCGCTGAGTGCGCGTTGTGCCATCGACGTAATGGCAGTGGTGTGGATGGCGTAGACCTTCGATTGGGGCAGTTCCGTCGCCCTTTGTCAGACAATGATCTTCGCGAGGTCATAACCACCGGCATTGCCAATGGTCGGATGCCTGGGATTGATTTGCGACAGGATGAGCTTGATGGAATCGTCGCCTACATTCGTGCTGGCTTCGATCCAAGTGGCGTTGCGGTGAGAGTCGGTGATGCTGCGAGCGGTCAGATGCTTTTCGAAGGTGAGGGCGAATGCTCAACGTGTCACCGGGTAAATGGTGAAGGGCCCTACTTAGCACCTGATCTTAGTGACATAGGCGTGATCCGAACTCCGGCTGCCCTGCAACGGACCCTACTCGAACCCAGTAGTGCCTTGCTTCCGATCAATCGACCGGTACGGGCAGTGACCCGAGACGGTGAGACGATCCGGGGAAGACGGCTCAATGAAGATACCTATACGGTTCAAATGATTGACGCAGAACAACGATTACGTTCACTGGTCAAGGCTGATTTGGTCGAATATGAGGTGAGCGAAACACCTACAATGGAGCCGACCACACTCTCAAGCGATGAGATTGCTGACCTTATCGGCTATCTCCTTACGTTGGGAGGTTTGTCATGAAAATGCTTCAGTCAGCACTGCTGATATTCTTGGTTTTGGCTGGGCTGTGGCCGCCCTCTCAACTCATTGGTCAGGTCTCATACGACAGAATCCTGAGTGCTGCAAACGAACCAGAGAACTGGCTTACATATAACGGGACATATTCGAGCCAGCGCTACAGTGGACTTCGCCAGATCACTCCTTCGAACGTGGATGACCTAGAGCTAAAATGGATGCTCCAAAATCAGGTGTTTGGTGCCTGGCAGTCTAACCCGATCGTTGTCGACGGGATTATGTATGTCACCGAGCGACCTAATGATGTCATGGCGGTGGATGCAGTTACCGGGAGGGTCTTCTGGCTCTATCGGCACACACCATCCGAGGATGCAAGGGTCTGCTGTGGCGCGAACAACCGTGGAGTGGCCGTGCTTGATGACAAGGTGTTCATGGGCACATTGGACGCACACCTCATCGCGCTTGATGCAACGAATGGACAACCACTCTGGAATGTCGAGGTAGGGGATGAGAACCTCGGCTATTCGATCACAATGGCGCCGCTTGTAGTGAAGGACAAAGTGATGGTCGGTGTTGGGGGTGGTGAGTTCGGTATTCGTGGTTTTGTTGTCGCGTACGATGCGGATACCGGTGAAGAAGCTTGGCGTTTCTACACAATCCCTGGACCGGGTGAGCCCGGACATGATACGTGGAGTGGTGATGATTGGGAGCACGGCGGTGCACCCGTATGGATCACTGGCTCATATGATCCAGAACTCAATCTGACCTACTGGGGTGTCGGGAATCCTGGACCTGACTGGAATGCTGACCAGCGTCCTGGAGACAATTTGTACTCCGATGCCGTAGTTGCTCTCGATGCAGATACGGGCGAATTGCAATGGTACTTCCAATTCACGCCGAATGACGGCTATGACTACGATTCCGTTCAGGTCCCCATACTAGCTGATATGGACTGGAATGGGGTCCCATCTAAGCTGATGCTTTGGGCAAACAGGAATGGGTACTTCTATGTGCTTGATCGTGTGACTGGAGAGTTTCTTTCAGGCACGCCATTCGTGAAGGTGAACTGGTCGAGTGGTCTTGATGAAAACGGAAGACCCATACCAACACCTCAGCCACCAGGGTCACCAACTTGGCCCGGTAACCAGGGTGGTACGAACTGGTACCCTCCTTCGTATAGCCCAAGAACAGGACTGTTCTATGTGTCCGCTTGGGAAGATTACGCGACGATTTATGAGAAAGAAGAGGCGGAATATCAGCCAGGCCGAATGTTCCTAGGGGGCGGCTTCACCGTGCTGACGCCAGTGCCGGGTGCTCCGACGATTGGTATTGGTCGAACATCACCGATCAACAACTGGACAGACGAAGTAGGACGTGGTGCCGTGCTCGCACTTGATCCTCACACGGGCGAAGCAAAATGGAGATTCGAGCAATTTGACGTCAGCGATAGTGGTATGCTGACAACGGCCTCAGACCTGTTGTTCACAGGTGGCCGTGAGGGTTACTTCCACGCACTCGACGCACGAACCGGAGAATTATTGTGGAAAGCAAGCCTCGGTGGGCAAATCGTGATGGCACCGATCACATATATGATGAACGGTGAGCAGTATGTGTCAGTGATCTCCGGACACACGCTGGTAACCTTCGGGCTACGTGACTAATGAGCGTTGGTCTCAGGGCTCCACTTTCTAAGGAGGCACTGTGAAGCTGAAAGGTCTTGGCGAAGTACTTCTGATTACTGCATTAGCTGTTACTTCTGCCTGCACAGGTGAAACCCAAACCGCACAAGATTTAGGATCTCAAGCAGCTATTGCTAAGGGTGGAGATGATAGGACCGGAGACTATGAAGCTGTAGAAAACTGGTGGAAACCAGCCCCAGATCACGAGGGGCCGTGGACTTGGGGGCAGGTATCAGGTGTAGCCGTCGACACCCCGGACCGGATCATCGTTGGGGTTTGGGGTGACCGGAATGCTGAAGGGCAGGAGAGAGAAGGCGGGACGAACTACCTGGTGGTGGCTGATCGGAACGGAAACATCGTGGAGCGGTGGACTCAGTGGGACTCAATCCTAAACAAGCCACACCAGGTATATATCAGCCCTTATGATCCAGAACGCCATGTCTGGGTTGTTGAGCGTGGTGGTGGTAGGGGGGTCAATATGCAGATCCTCAAATTCACGAATGACGGAAGTGAGTTGGTGATGAGGCTCGTCGACCCCGATCATCCGACAACCCGGGCGGAGGCGCGGGCAAACCCGAATCCCGGACCTTTCACATATGGGGACCCTGCTGTTTTGGCTTTCCTCCCGGATGGCAGCTTCTATCTCGGTGACGGCTACTGGAATTCGCGCATTATAAAGTACAATGCGGATGGGGAGTACATGCTAGAGTGGGGGGAACTTGGAAGTGGGCCTGGGCAGTTTGACCTTGTTCACGGAGTTGCTGTCGACCGTGATCGGCGTGTCTATGTCGGTGACCGCACTAACAATCGCATCCAGATTTTTACGGAGAACGGTGATTTCATTGAAGAATGGCCAGACATTTCTGATCCAGTCGGCGTATTCATCGATGAAAACGATGGGGTTTGGGTTATCTCAGCTCGATTGAATCGGATACTCAAGTACAGTAGTGCAGGTGAACTCCAGTATTACTTAGGTGCATATGGAGGAACGAGGGGTGGATTTGCAGGAGGGTTGTCGCGTCCACACCAACTTGATGTAGACGAGGAAGGCAATCTGTATATCGCTAGCTGGGACGGCGGATGGATGGATAAGTTCGTTCCAAGGCCAGATGCTGACCCAAGCAAACTCATTGGCAGGTCGCTCGTACTCCCGAACTAAGAGAGCTAGCACGACTGTTCGGGTTGGCTCACATTCTCAGGGCTTTCGTGCAGGGATTGTGTTATCTCGTGATTTGAGGTGTTCGATGATTAGGACGCGCCAACTTCTTGAAGATTCGGGTTCCAACCTCTTCCTCCTGGTCACACTCGTGTGTGCCTTATCGGCGTTTTCTCCGGGAGTAGTATGGGCACAGCGTGGTGCATCAGGTCCGCCTGAGCATGCTGACGTTGAGCCGGTGAACTACCTGCCTAACCCCTATGAGACCGTGCGGAATTGGGGGACACTACCAGATGGTAGAACCTGGGGATCAGTAAGCGCGATTAATATCGATATTGATGGAAGGCATATTTGGGCTGGGGATCGATGCGGGGCCAACTCGTGTGCTGGTTCTGACGTAGATCCTATCGTCAAGTTGGATCCAGATGGTAATGTCGTTCAGAGTTTCGGAGCAGGGCTTATTATCTGGCCTCACGGAATGGACGTAGACCGCGAAGGCAACGTTTGGGTTGTCGACGCTCGCGCTGCAAATGGGAGGGAACTGCAAAGATTCCCCGATGCAGCAGGCAAGGGACATTCGGTCATCAAGTTCAGCCCCGAAGGTGAAGTACTCCTCGTACTTGGTACTCCCGGCGAGACAGGTGCCCCTCCCACACACTTCACTGATCCCAATGATGTCCTCGTTGCTCCGAACGGGGATATCTTTGTAGCAGAATCACATGGTGCTCAGTTTCTAGATGAGCCAGGACCAAATGCCATTGGTCGTATCTCGAAGTTTGCTCCTGACGGGACACTGATTAAGACCTGGGGCTCCTGGGGCTACGGCCCTAGCGAGTTTAGGGCTCCCCACTCGTTGGCGATGGACTCACAGGGACGACTGTTCGTAGCGGACCGGGGTAATCGCCGTATCCAAATCTTTGATCAAGAAGGCACCCACCTCGATACATGGTATCAGTTCAGTCGAATCAGCGGGCTCTTTATCGACCAGGACGATGTTCTCTACGCAATCGACTCAGAATCAGATGACAATTACAACCCTGGCTGGAGAAAGGGACTCCGAGTTGGTAGCGCTAGGACCGGAGAGGTCTGGTACTTCGTTCCAGAACACGTCTCGGAACGGGCGTCGGGTATGGGGGGGGTTGGATCGATGGGTGAAGGGGTCACCGTGGATGCTGACGGCAATGTCTATGGTGGTGAAGTGGGTCCAGTTCAGGGACTAACAAAGTTTATTCCTAGGCTGATCAGTCGGTGAGCTAGAGC
>Ga0114933_10006370_pt1 | contig 10478 bp, 13 predicted proteins | sample 4SBtaG_FD_89691 | JGI IMG/M metagenome (GOLD analysis project Ga0114933, IMG submission 89691) | Deep subsurface microbial communities from Kolumbo volcano to uncover new lineages of life (NeLLi) - 4SBTROV12_W25 metaG | ecosystem: Environmental > Aquatic > Marine > Volcanic | place: Kolumbo... | reverse complement strand
GCATCAACTATTTTATTTATATTTATTTTAATAATAGTTACAGTAATGTTCATTGTTTTTATTGAAAGAGCTATAAGAAAAATAATAATAAATTATCCTAAAAGACAAATGGGGGCAAAAGTATATGGAGGAGAATCATCTCATTTACCATTAAAAATTAATACAGCTGGTGTTATACCTGCTATTTTTGCATCAGCTCTTTTACTTCTTCCAATAACTTTTTCAAATTTTGGGGTATCGGAGAGTGACACGTTTATTAATTTTTCAACATTGTTTTCTCAAGGTAAGCCTCTTTATATGTTGTTATACGCTTCTGGAATAATTTTTTTCTCTTTTTTTTATACATCTATCGTTTTTAATCCTAAAGAAACTGCTGAGAATTTACGTAAGCATGGAGGATATGTTCCAGGAATAAGACCTGGTGAAAGAACAGCGGTTTATATTGAAGATATATTAACTAAGTTAACTACTATTGGAGCTTTATATTTGACTCTTGTTTGTCTAATGCCAGAATTTTTAATATCTAAATTTCCAATTCCATTTTACTTAGGCGGGACATCAGTCTTAATAGTAGTTGTTGTGGCAATGGATACTGTTTCACAAGTACAAACTAGATTAATGAGCCAGCAGTACGAGACATTGATAAAAAAAACTAAATTTGGTAGATAATTAAGTGAATATTATTTTGTTTGGACCACCTGGAGCAGGTAAAGGAACCCAAGCTGATAATTTATCAAAAAAATTTAAATTGTTTAAAATCTCTACAGGAGATTTGTTAAGAGAAGAGATTAAAAAAAACACAACACTTGGAAATGAAATTAAAAATAAAATTGATAAAAAAATATTAACACCAAATAAGATTATATACGATCTAATAAATAAAGTTTTAGGTAATAAGAATTTTTTAAATCGTTTAATTTTTGATGGTTTTCCACGCACCTTATCACAAGCTACAAATTTAGAGTCATTGCTAAATCAACATAAACAAAAGCTTACTTGTGTATTAAGTTTGAATGTTGACAAAGATACTGTGATCAAAAGAATTTTAGGCCGGCAAACCTGTAGTAAATGTGGTTTAATTTTTAATCAATATTTTAATCCAGCAACAAAACTAAATCATAGCTGCGAATCAAGTTTTTTAGTTAAGAGGGATGATGACAATGAAAAAACAATTATTAATAGATACGATACTTATATAGAAAAAACTTTGCCTATCCTAGATTTTTACAAAAAACAAAGTTTATTAAAGGAAATTAATGGTACCTCTGAAATTAACCTAATTTATAAGGAAATAGAGGCTTTTATTACCTCTTTAGAGACTTGACTTTACAAACTGTATTTATATAAATAGCGCTTTTAGATATCTTATCTCAATAAAATTATGGCACGTATAGCTGGTGTAAATATTCCTCAAAACAAAGTTGTCCATGTAGCTTTGACTTATATACATGGTATAGGTAAAAAACATTCAAACGATATTTGTAATAAACTTAATATTGAGAAAAACAAAAGAACAAATAGCTTAACAGATGAAGAAGTCTTAAAAATTAGGGAATTTATTGATCAAAATTTTAAAGTAGAAGGTGACTTGAGGAGACAAGTTTCTTTAAACATTAAAAGACTTGTCGATTTAGCTACTTATAGAGGATCTAGACATAAAAAAAAACTTCCAGTAAGAGGACAACGTACACATTGTAACGCAAGAACAAGTAAGGGTAAGGCAATCGCTATAGCTGGTAAAAAATTAACACCTATTAAAAAATAGTAATATGGAAAATAATAAAGATAAAAAAAAAGATACAAAAGAAGAAAAAGTCACTAAAGTTAAAAAGGTTAAAGCGCCTAAAAAAAAAATAAAAAAAAATATTACTAATGGTATAGCTTTTGTAAATGCAACTTTTAATAATACAATAGTTACAATATCAGATGATAGCGGTAATGTTATTGCTTGGTCATCTGCTGGCTCGAAAGGTTTTAAAGGATCAAGAAAATCTACTCCTTATGCCGCACAAATTGCAGCCGATCATGCTGCAACAAAAGCACAAGAGCACGGCTTGAAGGTTTTAACTGTTAAATTAAAAGGTCCAGGCGCAGGAAGAGAAACTGCATTACGAGCGTTACAATCTAGGGGATTTAAAATTTTATCTATCAAAGATACTACTCCTATGCCTCATAATGGATCAAGACCACCAAAAAAAAGAAGGGTATAAATAAAATGGAAAATTCTACAATAGTACAAAATTGGAAAGCATTAATTAAACCAAATAAATTAAACGTTACCAGTAACGACGATAAGACAATAACAACTGTTGTAGCTGAGCCACTAGAAAAAGGCTATGCTTTAACAATCGGAAATTCTTTAAGAAGAATATTGCTTTCATCAATTCAAGGGTCTGCAATTACTGCTATACAAATCGATGGAGTTCTTCATGAATTTTCATCAATAAAAGGTGTTAGAGAAGATGTTACGGATATTGTTTTAAATGTTAAATCACTTTCAATAAAAGTAATGTCTCAGGAAGCTAAAAAATTAGTTTTGGATGTAAAAGGACCTGGAGAGATTAAAGCTAAAGATATACAACCAAATCCAGATGTAAAGATTCTAAATCCAGATCTAGTTTTATGTCATTTAGATGAAAATACAAAATTTCATATGGAATTAATTGCCAGCAACGGTAAAGGGTACAGACCTGCGGAAAAAAATAAAAGTGATGATGCGCCATTAGGATTGATTGCAATAGATTCTCTTTTTTCACCAGTAAAAAAAGTTTCTTATAGTGTAGAAAATGCGAGAGAGGGGCAATCATTAGATTATGATAAATTAATAATGAATATAGAAACTAATGGATCATTACCTGCCGAGGATGCTGTTGCTTATGCGGCACGAATTTTTCAAGATCAATTATCTTTATTTGTAAACTTTGATGAACCTACCGAAGTAGAAAAAGTACCACAAACTAATGAACTTGAATTTAATAAGAATCTATTAAGAAAAGTTGATGAACTTGAATTATCTGTTAGATCAATGAATTGTTTAAAAAATGATAATATTGTCTATATTGGTGATCTAGTTCAAAAAACTGAACCTGAAATGTTAAGAACACCAAATTTTGGAAGAAAATCACTTAATGAAATAAAAGAGGTTTTAAACTCAATGTCACTTTATTTAGGCATGGAAGTTCCAAACTGGCCACCAGATAATATATCAGAGCTTTCGAAGAAACTTGAAGATAACCATTAATCATTAATCGTAATGAGACATAAATTAGGATATAGAAAATTAAATAGAACATCGGAGCATAGAAAAGCTTTATTTAAAAATATGCTCAATTCTCTAATTAAATATGAACAAATAACGACTACATTACCTAAAGCAAAAGAATTAAAACCTCAATTAGATAAAATGATTACACTTGGAAAAAAAAATAACCTTCATTCAAAAAAAAGTTTATTTTCTGAGCTTCAATCTAAATTTTCTGTTAATAAACTTCAAAAGACACTATCTCAAAGATATGAAAAGAGACATGGTGGATATTGCAGGGTAATTAGGGCAGGTTTTAGGTATGGTGATGATGCACCAATGGCAATTATTGAATTAGTTGATAGAGATGTTAGTGCAAAAAAAGTTGATGTAAAAACTAAGAAAATCGCTGAACCAGAAAAAAAAGAGACAACTTCTAAGAAAGAAGCAGCACCAAAAAAAGCAACATCTAAAAAGTAAATTCTAAAAAAAAATTAATTTATAGATTAAATAATATATAAATAAATATAGTTTTTTTAATGAAAAAAAATTTTTATATTAAAAAAGACCTTATTAATATTAGGTTAGATAGATGGTTTAAACGAAATGTTTGTAATGTTCCTCAATCATTAATAGAAAAAAATCTTAGAAAAAAATATATTTTAGTCAATAATAAAAGAGTTAAAAGTTCTTATAAATTAAAAGAAAATGATAAAATTCTTAATAACAATATTAATTTAACTCCAAATAAAAATAAGAAAAAAAAAGAGAAATATAAACCAACAAAAAAAGAAACCTCTTATTCCTCTAGCTTGATCATAGAAAATAACGATAATTTTGTAGTAATTAATAAACCTGCAGGAATTGCTGTACAATCTGGTACTAAATCTAAAAGAAATATTATTGATATATTACGAAAAACTAAAGAATTTGAAAATTTCCTACCATTTACAGTTCATCGTATTGATAAAGAAACCACTGGAATTTTAATTGTAGCCAAAAATAGAAAATATGCCCAACTTTTTACATCTTTATTTCGAATAAGAAAAATTCATAAAACTTATTTAGGTTTGGTTTTGGGAAATATGCAAAAAAGTAAAGGAACACTCACTGATTTTTTAATTAACTATGAGGGTGATAAAAAAATTAAATCAAAAGCTATTACCCATTATTCAGTTATTGATAATAACACTTATTATTCGTTGCTTAAACTAAATCCAGAAACTGGAAGAAAACATCAATTAAGAAAACAACTTTTAATTAATGGAAACCCTATTATTGGTGATACTAAATATAGAATTTTAGCAAATTCTTCAGGCAATAAGGAAAGTATTCTTATGTTACATGCTTACAAAATTAATTTTTCTATTGATAATATAAAATATAACTTTACAGCTGAACCTTCTACTGAATTTAAAAAAATACTTAAGCAAAAATATTTAAAAAATGTTTAATAATAATTTCATTAACATTATTGAATTTATTTACTCCTAATTCTTTCATACTTGTTACTTCTTTATCTTTAATACCACATGGGACTATTGCATTAAATTTAGTTAAATCTGTAGATAGATTTAATGAAAAACCATGGTACGCAATCCATTTTTTAACTTTAATTCCTATAGCGGCAATCTTTTTAGTTTTATTTTTATGTTTTACCCAAATACCAATATTTTTCCTATCAGCAAAAGCATTAATCTTAAATTCTTTTAAAATTAATATTATACATTGCTCGACTTTCATAAGTAATTTTTTAATATCTTTTTCCCTTTTATTTAAATTTAAAGCAAAATAAATAACTTTTTGACCTGGTCCATGATAAGTGTATTTTCCACCTCTATTTGTTCTTATTACTTTTATATTTTTATTTAGAAGCTCTGAGTCTTTTGATTTTGAACCTGATGTGTAAACATGATTATGTTCAATTATCCATAAAAGTTCATTTTTTTTTCCTAATAAGACGTCGTTAACTCTTTTTTCAAGTTTCTTCATTGATTCAATATAATCAACACGTTTAAAGGTCTTTTTTACTTCTATTTTCATTTTAAGTTGTGATTTTTAGTAAAATCTTCTAAATAGTCAGAAAATTAACTAAAGACTTATATATATATGATTTTAAACAAAAAGATGACTGACAAAAAAGTAAATTTTGAATTTAATAAAGAGTTTATTAATGTTTTTAATAAAAAAATTAATGAAAGAGATGCTAATTTTTTAGATAAAACATTAAAAAAGCTTCACCCTGCTGATTCTGCTGACATAATAGAGAATTTAACACTTGAAAATAGATCTAAATTAATCGAGCTTGAAGGATTTAATATTGATCCTGAAATTTTTATTGAATTTAATGAATCAATTCAAACCGAAGTGTTTATACTTTTGTCCACTGAGTCAATCGTAAACATTTTAAAGAGATTAGAATCAGATAATGCTTTAAAAATAATTGAAAATTTAGATGAAAAAAAGAAAAATACTGTATTAGAAAAATTACCACCTAAGGATAGATTCGTATTACAAGAAGGTTTAAGTTATCCAGAAGATACAGCTGCTAGAATAATGCAAAGGGAATTTACAGCCATACCTTTAGACTGGTCTGTCGGTCAGACAATTGACTATTTAAGAGAAAACAAAGATTTGCCAGAAGAATTTTTAGAAATTTTTATAATTGATAATAATTTTAAACCTGTCGGAACTGTCGCTTCCTCGAAAGTTTTAGTTACATCAAGAGATTCTAAAATGAGTTCAGTAATGAAAGAAATGCAAGTTTTAATTCCAGTTAACATGGATAAAGAAGAAGTTGGTCATATTTTTGAAAATTATAATCTAGTATCCGCAGGTGTAGTAGATAAAGAAAATAAATTAGTAGGAATGATTACTGGAGATGATGTTTTTACGGTACTTAAAGAAGAGGCTGAAGAAGATGTTTTAAGATTAGCTGGTGTTGGAGATGAAGAAATTACTGATAGCGTATTACAAAAAACTAAAAGACGATTTAATTGGCTATTGTTAAATTTATTTACAGCTTTACTTGCTACTTGGGTTATAAGTAAGTTTGGTGCAACAATTGAACAAATGGTTGCTTTAGCATTTCTTATGCCAATAGTAGCATCTATGGGTGGTAATGCTGGAATGCAAACTCTTGCAGTTACTATAAGAGCTTTAGCTACAAAAGAAATATCATCAGGAAATTTTGGAAAAGTTGTTGGAAAAGAATTTGTAATTGGAATTTTAAATGGAATAATATTTTCAATAATTACGGGGGTAATTGTTCAGCTTTGGTTTAAAGAAATAAATTTATCAATATTAATTGGTATCTCAATGATATTAAACATGATAGTTGCAGGTTTATTTGGAATACTTGTTCCAGTTTCACTTAAAAAATTTAATATAGATCCAGCAATTGCATCAAGTGTTTTTGTAACCACTATAACTGATGTAATTGGATTTTTGTCTTTTTTAGGTCTTGGAGCTTACTTTTTCTATGTTTAAATATTATCTATCAACCGAGTTTTTCCTAAATAATAAGCGATAAAAATTTTATATTTTTTAACTTTATTATTTTTTTTAAGAAGATTATTTATATCGTAAATTTTTATATAATCGATTTTTTTAACATTTAAATTAATAATTTCTTTTTTGATTAAATCTATAGATATAGATTTATTTAATATCTTATTCTTTTTACTTAATAAAATTTTAAATATTTTAGACGCAAGTAATTTTTCGCTAGAAGATAATAAATTATTTCTTGAAGAATAAGCTACACCATTTTTCTCTCTGATAGTTTTACAACCAATAATTTTGACATTACGGTGATTTATCTTAACGAAATGATCAACTATTTTAAGTTGTTGCATATCTTTTTCTCCCATATATATTTTTTTAGGATTAATAATTTTAATGAATCTGTCAATAACATCGACGATTGCTTCAAAATGGTTAGCTCTAAATTTTCCACACAATTGTTTTTTAAAGGAATGAATTTTAATATTTTTATTTGGACCATTTGGATAAATTTGTTTTTCTTTTGGTATGTATAAAAAATCAACCTTTAGCTTTTTAAGTATAGATATGTCTTTTTTTAAAACTCTAGGATATCTTTTATAGTCACTTGTATTATTAAATTGAGGTTTATTAATATATATTGAGACAATTGTATTCTTACATTCTGATTGTGACTTTTTTATTAAAGATATGTGACCTTTATGTAGACTGCCCATTGTTGGAACAAAGCCAATAATCTTATGATTGTGTGTAAATTTGATGAGTTTATTTTTATTATAAAATATTTTCATTTGTAAATTTTACATATTATATGTAAAAGAATGCAATGATTAAACAGGCTATTATTCCTTTAGCAGGTCTAGGGACCAGATTATTACCACTCACAAGTGTTCTTCCAAAAGAGCTTTTACCAATTAATGGTAAACCTGGTTTAGAATATATTTTAGAAGAATGCGTTTCAGCTGGTATTAAAGAATTTATTTTTGTTATTTCTAGAAAAAAAATAAGCATAAAAAAATACTTTTTTAACGATAGTTTTTACAAAAAAATTATCAGTAAAAAAAAAGATAAAAGAATTATGCGCGAATTTTTAAAATTAAAAAAATATCAAAAGATGATAAAGTTTGTTTATCAAAATAAGCCCAAAGGAACTGGCGATGCAGTCTTGAAATGCAAAAAATATTTAAAGGGAGATTTTTTTCTACTACTGCTACCTGATGATTTAATCATTAATAAAAATTGTACAAAGGAAATGATAAAATTACATAAGCAAAAAAAAGCATCTATTATTTCAACAATGACTGTATTAAGAAAAAATGTTTCAAGATGGGGAATAATGTCAGTAAAAAATAAAAAGAAGGATTTTTTTCAAATTTCAGATATTATAGAAAAACCAAGTGTAAAAGATGCCTTATCAAATTATGCAGTAATTGGAAGGTACATATTACCAACTAACATATTAAAAGAGCTTAAAAACTTAAAACCTGGAAATAGTGGTGAGATACATATTACTGACGCAATAAGGAATTTAATATTGAAAGATAAAAAGTTTTATGGAAATATTTTTAAAGGCAAGTATTTAGATTGTGGTACATTAAAGGGTTATATTAATTCCAGTTTAAGTATATCTAAATATAGTTAATTTATGAAAATTTGTATGATAGGGACTGGATACGTTGGTTTAGTAAGTGGAACATGTTTCGCTGATCTTGGAAACAGAGTTTATTGTGTTGATAAGGATAAAAAAAAAATAAATAATTTAATTTCTGGTAAATCACCTTTATATGAACCAGGATTAGATGAAATTATAAATAAAAATTTTAGGGCTGGAAGATTAATTTTTACTTCAAATCTCTCAGTTGCTATTAAAAATTCTGATATTATTTTTATTTGTGTTGGAACACCTAATGTCAAAAATTCACAAAATGTTAATTTAAGTTATGTATTTAATGCTGTTAGGGAGATAGAAAAAACAACTAAATTTAAAAAAATTATAGTTACAAAATCTACAGTTCCCGTTGGGACTGGTGATCAAATAGAAAAAATTTTAAAAAAAAATAAAAAATTTGATATTATCTCTAACCCAGAATTCTTAAGAGAAGGTGAAGCAATAAGAGATTTTCGTTTTCCAGATAGGATTGTTATAGGATCTAATAATAATAAAATTTTTAAGATTATGAAAAATTTATATCAACCTCTTATTAATAAAGGTGCTAAATTCTTTACAACAAATAGAAGAAGTGCTGAATTGATTAAATATGCATCCAATGCTTTTTTGGCCACTAAGATAACTTTTATAAACGAACTATCAAATCTATGTGAAAAATTAAATATTAATATAGAAGATATCTCTTTAGGAATGGGTAGCGATAAAAGAATAGGCGGAAGATTTCTTAGGGCAGGACCTGCCTATGGAGGTTCATGCTTCCCAAAAGATACAAAGGGCTTAGTTGCCTCAGCAAATAAATTTAACGTAAATCTTTCAATAGTAAAATCTGTTATTAAATCGAATTCTGATAGAAAAACTTTACACACCAATAGAATACATAAAATAATTGGAAAAAAATTAAAAAATAAAAAAATAGCTTTTTTGGGAGTTACATTTAAACCAAACACTGACGATATGAGAGATTCTACAAGTTTAAACATGATACCCTACGTAATAAAGAAAGGTGCAAAAGTGTTTTATTATGATCCGACAGGTGAAAAAAGGGAGTTTAAAAACCTTAAGAATTGTAAGTTTTTTAATGATATTAAATCTACCTGCAAGAATGCAGATTTAATAATTCTTCACACTGAATGGGATGAATTTAAATCCTTAGATTTTAAGAAAATTGTTAAATCTAAAAAATTTAAGATTTATGACTTGAGAAATCTTTATAGTATTGACGAAATGATCAAAAAAAGGATTAAATATTATTCTATTGGAAGACCTTCAATTAATTGATCTCAAAGATTGCATCTATTTCTACAGCCACACCAAGAGGTAAAGAATTAACGCTAACTGCAGCTCGAGCATGTTTACCTTTTTCATCAAAAAACAATGTCAACATCTCTGATGCAGGATTAATAACTTTTGGTTGATCTATAAAATTTTCAGCAGAATTAACAAAACCTGTTATTTTTATACAGTTTTTAATTTTATTTAAATCTCCATCTACCGCTTTCTTTGCTTGGGCTAAAATGTTTAAAACACATAACCTTGCAGCCTCTTGACCTTGTTCTAGAGTCAAATCTTTTCCAACCTTACCTTTTATTATATTTCCATCTTTACCTATTGGTAGTTGTCCAGATATATATAGAATTTTGTTTATAATTTTATAAGCCACATAAGAACCAACTGGATCAGCGGCTTTAGGAAGTTCAATGTTTAATTTTTTTTCTCTATCGGTCAGCACTAATTTTTCTTTTTCATCCACTCAGGTTTTTTCCAAATTTTCCACTCACCAGAATCTTTAGAATCAGAACCTAAACTTATAGAACCACCAGCAGCTTTACATTTAATTTTTTTAATAATATTTACAGAAGAATTATTTTTAATTTTAGAACAATCTTCTTCAGCAATAGCATTAGAATTATACAATGTTAAGATAAAGAGTAATGGTAAGTATTTAATTATTTTCATTTTTCCTTTTTTATTTATTTTACTGAACGCTTCATTATTGTACTAATAATTTTATTTTTTTTTTCTTTTACCTTTTTTATTCTTATCATACTCTTTTCTTTTTTCAAT
>Ga0114933_10006368_pt1 | contig 10478 bp, 16 predicted proteins | sample 4SBtaG_FD_89691 | JGI IMG/M metagenome (GOLD analysis project Ga0114933, IMG submission 89691) | Deep subsurface microbial communities from Kolumbo volcano to uncover new lineages of life (NeLLi) - 4SBTROV12_W25 metaG | ecosystem: Environmental > Aquatic > Marine > Volcanic | place: Kolumbo... | reverse complement strand
AGTGGCTATGGCACCGATTAAAAGAGCTAGAAGAGAATATTTATTTATAATTGGATTTTTCTTATTCTCATTTTTAGCAATCACACCCGGGTTTTATTTTAGGCCACATTATTTTTTGTTATGGATTCCGGCCTTTTCTCTTTTTACAGGAGCAGGGTTTACAGTCCTGGAAAATGGGTTCTTGTCTTCCAAATTTAAACCTTTAATATCCTCGGGAATCCTGATTTTGGTTTTAGGTCTTCCGGTATGGATCCAGAAGGATTTTTTTTTCACCTTGCCAGTTTTCAAGGCGACTAAGTTGGTATATGGCTCTAATCCTTTTGCAGAGTCTCTTGAGGTTGCAAAATATATACGTGAACACTCTCAAAAAGATGACCAGGTTGCTGTTTTGGGGTCTGAACCAGAAATCTATTTTTATGCACAAAGAAGATCAGCAACTCGGCATATTTATATGTATCCTTTAATGGAAAAACATATTTTTGCCCATGAAATGCAAGTAGAGTTGATTCGAGAAATTGAGAGTTCTAAGCCAAAGTTTATCGTCTTGATTAATGTGACCTTGTCCTGGGGTTTTAAAAGAGATTCCTCGCCCTTGTTGGTTACGTGGGCTCCGGTTTATTTGAACAGAGAATATAAAGTCTCTGGAATTGTCGATGTCTTTTCCAATAAGGAGCCGCTTTATAAATGGGGTGAGAAGGCTTTAAACTACACTCCTATGTCTTCCAAGCACATTATAATTTATGAAAGAAGAACATGACTTACCTGCCTGATATAAATTAATAGGCTAATAACTTTCTGTTTAGCATCTTAGTAGTAAACAAAAACTCTTTAAAAACAATGGCAGATATTTTGCGGAAAAGTTTTGCGGAAATTAGTTTGACTTGGAAATCAAAGAGTTACTAATGACCCTTTATTCCCATTCAATGGTTTCGTGTCTGTAAGTTATTATAAACAAAGACTTATTTTTTTGTTTGTAACTCGTTTGTAACTCTGGTGGAGAGTGGACTTGTTGGAAAAGTCCCAGAACTGTCTATCTTGAAGAAAACTGTCTTAAACGTCAACTCTTTTGGTCTAAATGGTAATTGGTATGGACTTGGAGAGAGTAATGGAAATATGTGTGCGTTCAGTTGGTCGTTGGTTGTGTGAATGGTGTTGGTTTTTAAATTACTTTGTCTTGCCATAATAAAAATAATGCACCGTATTTTCATGCATTGGAAAATCTTCATAGGGATAGTAAGGTCTAATAATCTCACATTTAACCGTTTCAATTCCCGATTTCTCTGCATACCACTTGTAGTCATGGGTATAACTAAAATTCCCTCTAAAAATGCTTGTCTTTATTTTATCCGGTTTGCCTTTTGAATCATTTCCCGGTTCACTTATAACTATTTTTAAGTTTGCAAACTTACTGAGAGAATTAAAAAAAACAGTCATGTGCTCTGATTGGACATATTGCAATGAACCAGATGAATAGACGAGAACTTGCTTATCTTCCATATATACTTTATTCAGCAGACTTCCTATTTCCTTTGCTGAACATTTAACGAATGATAAGTTTGAATGATTGTGAAATTGACTTGAATACTCCACTACCTCTTCGTAAATATCTGTTCCGATAAATATATGCTGTGGAAATTGTTTTGCAAAAAATGCTGTTTCCTTACCAGAGGAACTTCCAATCTGAATGACTAAATAATTAGAGTCTGCCTCCCCCAAAATGGTGAATATTTCGTCAAATATTGGACATGCTTCCTTTAAGGTCATATGCCCAACTTTTTCATTTAAATCGATTCTTGCATCACAACCACCAAATTTGTTCTGATACACCTCTGCCCAGTTTCTTCCACATTCCCCACCCATACAAATAGATTTAAGGGTTTCTCGTTTATCAGGGTTGTTTTCTTTTAGATATTCAAATCTTATCCACACTCCAAAGAATACTCTAAATAAGAAACGGTCTATTTTATTTCTCTTTTCTTCATCTCTCCATGTTGAAAGTAAGTGAAGTTTATATTTGTTGAAAATGTGAAGTTTTACCATTGCCAAACAAATAATAATGAGTGGTAGATTTTTAATTCTATATATTATTTTTTTAGTTGAAATCATTTTTAATTCTTAAAATCAAAGAAAGCAAGAATGTGAGTGGTTTCGTTACTCAATGGTTGCCAAGTGGTTCGTATGATGGAACTCCTAGGTCTTTTGTGATTTTTGCTTTATTTATATATTAGTAAGACTTTGTCTTATATTTAAATAAGCAAAATGACTACTGGTGGATTGGTGGGTTTATTTAACTTAAAAAATATAAAACAATAAATTATACCCGACACTATTGACTGATGTGTGTTTTTTTAACTGAATTGCAGAACTTACATATAACCATTACTATTGGAAGAAAACTGTCTTAAATGTCCATACAGTTCGTCTGATAATACTTGATAAAAACTTTGAAGTGTAATTTTTTTGTGAGAAATTTTTTGGAAGTGATTTATGAGAAATATTGAAGAACTTTCCAATCCTCTCTCATGTATAAAATCTAAAGTCTCCCCTATGATGTCTCCTTTTACTGTTACCTGACCAAAATGAGTGTTTCGTGAAATGGTTGTGTTCCGAAGTGATTATATTTTTTTCACCAAATGACAAAATAGAAAAAATCCACACCCGAATCCCTAAAAGAATCCGTTTAATAACCGAAGTGGTGTGGATTGTTCCCTTCTGAAATCTTTTACTCACTCCAAGTAAAAGTTGGTAATAAATTTATCTCTTACTGATATCTTTCCATGATAACTCTATCACTCTCTGTAATTCTTCCACCGAGTATGTGTTTTCTTGCATCCTCTGTCGTATTTAAAGAATGGTCATATGTTTTCTCAAGTTCTTTCAAAGAAGTTCCTAAGTTTTTGCATAACCGATATGGACTTGCATTATCTTCAATTCTCCAAGATGCAAAAGTATGTCTTAAACAATAGTATGTATATTCCTGAGAACTATCTTTCAAAGAAGTATTGTCAATTATCTCATCCCAAAGACGATATATAGTTTTATCTCCGATTGGTTCACCAGTAGTATTTTCAACAAAAACATAATCATCACTATTGGTGTAATTAGAAAATTCTTTAATCTTATGGAAGTATTCTCCTTTTCTTCCAATGACCCCTTTTCGTGGACCTGTCTTACTGATACGAATGTCTAACTCCGAATACCAAGTTCCGTCTGACTCCTGTCTTTTTAATGTAATGTCCTTCCACTTTAATTCTCTGCACTCACCTATACGAATCCCTGTGTTGCAAAGTATAAGAATCATATATCTCACGAATTGTCGTTTATCTATTTCTTCTTGTTCAGAATATCCACCTGTTGGTTTGACTCTATCCCCAAGATTCTTACCCCAATGTCTTATGTAAGTATAAATCTCTCTCCATTGTTCTCTGGTAAAACTTGGTCTTACATTTCCACTCTTTTCCATATCTTCCCACTTTGGAAATTGCATTTGTTGTAACCAACCTTTTTCAATACCAAATTTATATAATGCATTTATCTCTGACCGTTCTGCAATAATAGAATCTATTGAAACATCTGGTTTTTTCTTTCTACGAAACCTCAAGTATTTCGTTTTGAACATATCTTTTTTTAAATTACCTAGTTTTGTATTTTCACCTTGTGCAACTTCATCCATGAACTTAACTAACCATTTAAAATATGTTTTCTTGGTGTTCCAACGACTCTCTGTAATTGTTCCATCATTACCTTTACCAACCCTTCCGTAATGAATCCGTTCTTTCTGGTCATCCAAATATAGTTCAACAAGTTCCCCAAGAGACTTGTCAAAGATTGGTATATTATTTTTAATTTTCCATTGAAGTTCTAAGTGTATGTCTTTTGCACGAACTATTGCATCTTCCTTACTCTTTGTTCCAAGTGATTTAACATAGTATTTCTTTTCTCCTTGCACCCATACACTTATTGACCAGAACAGTCCTGACTTGTTTGAACGATAAACTAGAATATCACCATCATTCAGTTCAAACTCCTCAGTCCGATACCATTTTGGTTTCTTAACTGTATTTTTCTTTTTCATAGATGACTTCATAATAAATAAAATTAGTTACTAAATTACCAACCCCTATTACCCCACCGAGTATTGAACCAAATATTTACTCTTATTCTTTGTCTTGGTGTTCTTATGATTACTGGTCCTATATCATTCCAACAACATTCTTCCCATGCAGTAAGATTATCAACATATGGAGTTGATGTTACGACTTCCACCTGTTTTCTATTTGCAACTGGATTGTTAGTTGCACATCCACATTGAAAAAATAAGATTAGTAAAACCGAAATTGTTTTTTTCATAACAAAATCTCCTGATTAAAACCGTATTAACAATCTTAATCATACCACAAATGCATATATGCATATATGCGTTAATGCATGGTTGACTATAATTCCCCACTAGTTAAAATAGTCTGAGTTCAGTCATTGGAGATTCCTAGTGGACAAGAAAACACCAAAACCTCGTAGTCCAAATGTCCAGTTTTATTTGTATCCAGAAGATAGAGAAAGATTGAATAAAGTTCTTGCAAGAGAGAATCTAATTGCACTTGAAGATGGTAAAGATAAAGTAACCTTAACTGGTGAATTGTCCAAAATAACTCTCAAATACATAAATAGAATGGAAGATAAACATTCCGATATGACAAGATTCCGTGATAAGTAATTATCTAACCATTTACTGCAACTTCGTTTTCATCTGCATATAGTTCATTGAGAAAATCTATCTCATCATTTTGTGTTGCATATTCCTTCAAGTTCTCCTTAACAGATTTCCTGATAAATTGACTTCTACTCATTTCATAATCTTTGCAGACCCTATCAAGATAATTCGTAATATTATTTGGAAATACCGTTGGTATCTGTGTCTGTGTTTTTGTAACAAATCCCATAATTAAACCCTCCCTTGTAGTTTTTTAATCAATGTAGTTATTATTTTCTCAACTTGAATGTTGTAAGTAGACTCCAACATCATTTTCTGTTTATCCATCTGGACTAACTTATTAAATTCTTGTTTCAATTTTGAATCTTTTTGTATGAACTTATTGCATGAGTTCTTGATTGCATCACTAATCATTTGTTCATCCTCTTCTTTCTTGCATCACTTGGTGGTTCCCATTTCGTTGTTGTATCAAATGGATTATCTGCAAAGTGATGACCACCATTTGGTAAGACATACCCATTTTCGTTGACATCAACACCAAGTGAAATGTTCCGTTCTACTCTATCCATGTCTGGAAACAAAGATGGTTTCTTCACTTCTTTATCTGGAAAGAATGGTGGATGTTTATTCCATTCACTTTTAACTTTGTCTGGTGTTGGTTTAGTTTCGTCCTCAACAAAGACCTTGGTAAACTTTATTTGGTCTCCACCAATTTCACTTTCAAGTTTTTTGACTTCATCCTCAACTTCCTGTTGTTTCCTCAGTAATGCATCTAACTCAATTTCCTTTTTCTTTCTTTCCTCTGGACTTAATTCTTCAACTTGTTCCCAAGATGTTCCAATTACTCCTGCTTTTTTTGCATACTTTGACCACATTCGTTTTGCATCATCTGAACCAATCTTCCTCATCAAGTCTTTTATTTTTTTATCCTCTTCTCCTCCCTTACGATAAGATGCACCATCATCTGCCATGGAATACCACCAATCATGTGAACGAAGTAATTTTTCCAAAGATTTTAAATCTTTCTTTTGTGTAGAACTTAATTTTTCCTCACTTACCCCTTCACTTACCCCTTCCCAATCAGAAAAATCATGTTGTTGTAATTCCTTTTGTTCCTTTACCGATTTCTTCATCCAACTTTTAAAACTTATTAACTGCATTAGTATTTTTCCTCTTCTAAAGAATTGTTGATGTCATCTAAGACTCTCTGGAACTTTGCAACACCACCACCATCAACCAAGTCCCTCATTCCTTCTTGCAACCTACCTTTCACCATTGGATATAGTTGGTGGTAAAGTTGTTTGTCGTTGACTTGATTTCTATATGCATCATCCTTATCCATTTCCCGATAATGTTTCTCAAAGAATGAAGTGGAAGAAGTGGTATAGATACAATCCCAAAACATATTGGTGAGAATGAAACTCTGCAAAACCGTATCTTTCTCAAGAATACATTTCACACCTCTTACTAAATTCCTCATATTTTGGAGACATTTTCTTTGAATACTCTGTCTATCCATTTGTCTAATAGATACCTTTTTAATTGGTTTCTTAGTCTTAGACTTCTTAGTCCTAGTGGTCTTAGATTTCGTTTTAACTTTCTTCTTCGTGATTTGTTTCATACTCAACTCCTATAGTTATTTATATGTTTTGTTAATTACTTATATGGTTACTCAGAGAGTCTCTAAGAGTCTTTGTTATCCATCTGTATGTAATTTGGATACAGTTCCATTACTTCAATGACCAAAATATGGTCAAATCCAGTAATAGATTTAATTGTTAATCCAATGTCCCGAGATAGTTACTTGAACATAAATGGTGAGAGTTACTACTTTGAGTAAATCGTGGATTCCTTCAAACTTGGTTTATTCTTGCAAGAGTTAACTTTGTCAAGAAACTCATGTTGTGAATGTCTTAACTTGCAGATATATTCCTCTGCACTTGGTTTATTCTCTGCATGATAAATTGGTATTACTTGTTGTTCATCTCTTGAATCAACTTGTTTCAACAAACACCAACAATCAATCAATAGTTCCTTAAAATCTTCATACACTCTTGCATAGTGTGGTGGTTCTGATATTAGAAAATGAAAGTGTGTTTTCACATCTTCATATTGATGGATATTCTTATTCCATTTCTTTGTTTCAATTACAGACAAGAAATCCATGTCAAAACTTTGTCTACCAAATAACTTTTGGTGCAGAACATTCTTAAAGTGAGTTATGTATTTTTGTGCATCTTCAAACGATGGATTGATTTCCTTTGAAAAATGAAATGTTCCAAAGTATTTGAAGTCACCTAGAAATTTGGATATTGTTCCCCACTCAGAAAGTTCTGTATCCCACCAATTTTTTGTTTTAATTCTTAATTTTCCAAACGACATAAATTTATTCTCTTGTGTTATTCAAACAAGTCATCATCTAGATTGAATTGCAATTCATCATAGTGTTTGTTCTTCACTAATCCTTTGGTTTCATCTAACCCATCCTCTTCAATACAATCTTCTTCTTCCTTACCCGTTTTTATGTTGTGTTTATTCATTCTTTTCCATGCAATAGTCATAGAGTTAAACATCAATGCATAATGGAATTTTGACCTTTCCTTTTCACTTAATTCACCTCCATAATCCTGTCTTAGTTCTTCTGTGAGAGTTTTTGCAAATACCTTAATATCGTCAGAATCTTCTATTTCCTCTATGTAACTTCCATAGTAATCATTAACAGTTTCGTAACTTTCACCCAATTCTTCTGCAAAAATTTTAGTTAAAATATCTTGTTCCATTTTCACTTCTCCTTGTCATATCAAAATAAAAAACAGTCTTAACTCCACGACAGTTTGTATCTTATTTGACCCTTTTAACCCCATAGAACTGTCAATTACTTATATCTATATTTATACATTCTAAGTTTTCCACCCTATTTATCCATATATTGGATTGAAAATCTCTCTCATAATCACTTTTGCACGATTAACAATACTCAAATTCTGGTAATACTCAGATGGATGAATATTCATTGGATTCCTAGTTGCATAATCAATGTTTCTTTCAAATAACCATCCTAATAGTGGTGCATACTTTTTGCATTTCAGATGAAATTCTCCCCATACACCCGAAATATCATCTATTGAATTATTGATGTTCTTGATAAATCCGAAAACATTATTCATCAATAGAACAGTTTCAATGGAGATTTCATCACCAAGACATAATTTGAATATCTTTGGATGTGAATATTGATTTTTTAAAGTGAAAAGAGTTTGGAAATCCTCGTATCCATCATCATTTTTTAAGTTCTGTAAAATGATATTCAAGTCTTTCCTGAAATGACCTTCCCATGAATACATATCCACAATGTCTAACCATTCCCTGAATCCATCTTCATGCATATCGTGAAGATAAATCCTATCTCTGGTGAATTGGAAGATGAAGTATGACCAGATATCATAAACACCAAGAGTATTAACTTTATCTTTGTCAAAACTCCGACCAATCCGATGCAAGATAGTTCTTTCACTACACCAACCATCTGAACCTAACTTCCTTTCTTTCTTTTGAAAGTAAGAGTTCATACTATCTCTGGATGTATTAGTGGATTTTCCAAGATACTTAATCACATCATAGTGTGGTGTTGTCATATGCAACATGACACCCATCCATGATTGGTATGCAAGATAAGTCTGGTCATCTGCATTGACCTTGTTATTAGTTCCACTATATTTGGTGTATTTCCTAATTAGTTTTGACATCTTGTGATTCCATTTTCATCTGTTTTGTAATGCACAATGTCACCCAATTTATAGTCCATCAAGAGTTGTGGAGTATTATTTAGATTTCCAAATCCTTCTTTCTGATTTCCTGACTTTAAAAGAACCCACATATTTTCTCCCCGACCTAATTCGTCTGTGAACGACACATAAAAAGAATTCCTATTTTTCTTTTCCTTTTTTTTCATTTTGAAATACATCTCATACTCACTACCATGTGATGGAATAGAATAAGAAATGATTGCATTTTCTTTTTCCCAAGTTCTCTTTTCTACATTTTGCACATTAATATCGTCCTCACTCTCCCATGCAACAACATTCCGTTCACACCTGTTACACCAAACTTGAAAACCATATGGAGTTATTCCAATTTGAGTCCTTGAATATTCTTGTGGTGAAACACCCTCTGCAAGAATTTCATCACAATTCTTACAAGTGAAATATTTAACTATTTTATTCTTAACTTCCTCAGTCATTCTGTTTCTCCTTCTTCTCTCAATTCTTCATTCACATAAAAACTCATTTCATCTGTAGAACGATTTCTCCCACACTCTCTTAATTCCCACCATATACTGTCATCAGAGTATTCAAACCATTTTTCATCCGTGATTGATTCCAACAATTCTTCATTTGTTAAAACTTCATCTCGTTCTACAAAAATGCGATGAATCATTGGAACATCAATCCAGTATTTAATTTTAGTTTTAGTCATTCTGTTTCTCCTCTGACTTGGACAGTTCCACAATTTATTGGTGTGGAAAATACTTTTTCCCCATCTTCAAAAACAGATGAACATAATCTTTCTCCATTTTCGTAATAACCAACCCAGTTACCGTGCATCAAACCATTCTTATATTCTGCACACTCTTTCAGTTGTCCATTCTCAAACCAAAAAGTAGAATCACCATCTCGTTCTCCATCTTTACAATGGATTTCATACTTCTTATTTCCATTCTCGTAATACTCAACTTTTACTTCTTCATTCTTTTTCATTCTGTTCCTCCTTTACTATTTCCCCTTCCTCACCATACTTGTTTATCCATTCTTCAATCATATGTTCATTTCCTTGTTCTTTTGGACTCCAGTTCCAAGTTTTACTAATCCAATGTTCAGTATCTTTAGTTCTTTCACCTCTAAAAGTATTATGTGGTTTAGTAAAATTAATTCCTGAATCTGTTCCATTATTTTTATGTGGTAAAAGATAAGTTCTACTTTCTACCTTTCCATCTGGATAATAATTTGTAGAAACTAATTCCTCTCCATTGTCATAATATGCATCAGTCCGTTTAGTTCCATCTTCATTCCATTGAGTAAAAACACCGTGATATTCTCCTTTAATAAACTCCTCACCGACATATGGTATTTCCACTAGTTTATTTCCGTTATCCCAATACTCAATATGAACTCCTGTTGTGATTTCATTCTTATTCATTCTGTTACTCCTTCTAAGTCATCTTCTTCATATTCTGGAATCAAGTTCACAACTATCAATCCATTCTTAAATTCATTTTCCCGATGACAATTATTCTTTTTATTATTTGAATACCATTTTTGAGTTCCGTGTTTTAATCCGTCTAACCATGTAGTGGATAAAAACAATCTTCCATTTGGATAATATTTGTTTTCAGAACCATTTAAGTGTCCATTTATATATTGTTGTTCTTCTACTATTCTTCCGTTGTGACCGAAATACAGTTGAGTTCCGTGTCTTTGTCCATTCTTAAAGTTTGTTGTATGAATTGGATTACCATTCATACGAAACTTGATTGACCTCCCGTGTAATAGTCCATTCTTGTAAGATGTTTCCGACTGTAATTTTCCGTTTGCAAAACAATTAATTTGTTTTCCATCTTTCAATCCTTGACTGTAATTCCAGACACAAATAATTCCATTTGAATTATTACTTTCATACTTTCCATCTTTTAATGTTTTGATACTTTTCACTTCTGCATCCATAGTCATTCTGTTACTCCTTAGTTAATGTAAACCATGATAATATAAGT
>Ga0114933_10006366_pt1 | contig 10479 bp, 7 predicted proteins | sample 4SBtaG_FD_89691 | JGI IMG/M metagenome (GOLD analysis project Ga0114933, IMG submission 89691) | Deep subsurface microbial communities from Kolumbo volcano to uncover new lineages of life (NeLLi) - 4SBTROV12_W25 metaG | ecosystem: Environmental > Aquatic > Marine > Volcanic | place: Kolumbo... | reverse complement strand
TGGGATGAAAAGCGGATCATCAACCTCGTAGACTCATTGCTACGCGGCTTCCCCGTCGGCAGCATCCTGACCATCGAATCTGGGCGCAGGAGCTACGAACTTTCGTTCGACAACAGCCTCCGCAAAGCCAACAGACCCGGCGATCGGGCAAGAACGCAGGTCCTGGATGGCCAGCAGCGGTGCGCGTCGATCCTGGCGACGTTCGGTGGGGAGGGTTTGCCGGACCGCCACCGGGACGAGCGGCGACGCCTCTTCGTCAACGTCGCCGAGTTGAACCCCGCCGCCGCAGAGATGGGCGAGATCGACGCGCCCCTGTTTCATTTCCAATGGGCGTCGCTTGAGTCCCTGAACAAACTCGACGCGGCCACAGCCAAGAGCGAAGGGTTACCGAGGAACCTGCCTGACGCCGGCTGGCTTCCGTTTGGCGAGGCGGTCGACCTTGTTGGGCGCAATGGAGTCAAGTCGGCCGCCAGCCTGCGGGCTGCTGCCGGCAGCGGGAAGAAGGATATCACCCGTCGGTTGGCGTCCATGATCGACGGTGCCCTGCGGCGCAGGTGCATCCCCGTACATCAGCTGAAAGGCACGGCCACGCAACTGGAAGATCTCCACAAGGTCTTCATCCGTATCAACACCGGCGGCCTCGCACTCAGCGCCGTCGATACATTCTTCGCAGGCGTGAAATACTATTGGGCCAACGCCGAAGAGCAGGTCTCGCGCCTGACCCAAGGGGAGTCCCTGCTCGGACGCCGTGCCGCCATCAGCATCCTGGGGCGGTGCGCGGCGATGTCGCTCGACCCTGGCGGCTTCGACCCTGTCCGGCTGAACCTGAGGCACCTTGCGCGAGCGCACAGCCTGGAGGGTAGCAATCGACTTGTAACCAGGATGCAGGCGCTCGTCGGCAGCGCCGATGGCCGCAATCTGCACAGGGCCGTCACTTGGGTGTCTCGTTTGATCACCCGTAACTTGCATGAGCGCGCGGCAGACTTGCCGGCAGTACTGCTGAGCGTGCCGATCGGCTGGGCGTACCGTACGCTGGCTGAGGGCCGTCGGCTGCCAAGGATCGACAACCGCAGCGCCACAACCCCGATCGTGGCGTTCCTTTTCTGGACCCGTGTGTTCCGCTCCTCCCGATACGGTCGCCAGCGATTTGAGCGGCTGACTTTCCGGAAAGCGTGGGCGGCTGCCGGCAAGCGGAGACCTTTTCCCTTTGGGCGCCGAGGCTTCAACAAGGTTTGCTTCAACTACCACCATGTGCTGCACCTGCTGCCGCGGACCACCGTGACGCCTCCAAGCCTGTCAACGACGGACGGCGACGCCGGCAAGATCCATGTGATCATGAACTTGTCCCGCCACGGGTTCCTGTCGGTCTTCCAGAAGCTTGAGCACGCCCCGACCGACATCGACCACTTCCTGGCGGACAACTACGCGCGCAAACACTTCCGCGAGGGGCGCGGCCTCAAGTGGTCGCAATTCGACTGGGTTCAGCGGATCGGCAACTTCGCGCTGATCGACGCGCGGGCCAACCGCGTGCTGCAGGACCGCAAGCCGAGCACCAAGCTGGGCAAGGCGGGAAGCACGGGCGAGGTGTATCGCAACCATTCGTTCTTGAGGGTTGATCCGAACCTCAACTCGGACGAAGAGCGCCTGCTATTGACCGTTGAGCGAGAGATCAAGGCCGGCAATCAGAGCGGTGCAGCCGACGTGCTGCGGGAGTTCGTGGGGCGCAGGTCGGCCCGGGTCTGGGAGGCCGCGCTCGCGGTGGTCGGGCCTCCACCCTTGGCTCGTCAGCGCGCCAATGGCGACCTTGAATTGGGGTAGTTCATAGCGCTGGCTCGCTGGGCAGATGAAGAGCAAGCTTGAGGCCAACACGTAGTGCGCAGTGAATAGAACGCAGCCAGACGGCATCGATGGCGAGCACAGCGCCTGCCATGTCGCCGTGTACGCAAGGGCAGGGATCTTGAGATGGCCGATCAACCCTCGATTGGAGTCGGGATGGCGACGCCGGTGGTCCGCTGCGGCGGGCAGTCCTACACCGTCAAGGCCCGAGCGAAGCCATGCCGCTAAGGCCACACGAAATCCTCGGGATTGCCCCTGATGCATCCGTTGAGGAGATCAAGAACGCGTATCGCCGCAGAGCGTTCGAAACCCATCCCGACAGGAACCCTGACGACGATGGAGCCGCCTTCCGAGCGGTCGCATGGGCCTACAAGGCCATGCTCACTGGGGTGGCCACACCGTTTGAGGCTGAGGCCAGCGCGGAACCAACCGCCGACGACACAAGCGGCGCAGAGCTGGTCGCCAACCTGGTGCAATTCGTGGTTGAGCAGGTTCTGCAGGGGCAGCCTGCCTCGAAGATCATCGAATGGCTCCGACAGCAGGGGTGTCCGGATTCGGTAGCGAAACAGGTCGAGGCCGAAGTCCGGGCTGCGACGACAAGCGCACTCGAGGAAGAGGGGCGCCGGTTGGTGTTGGTGAACGGTGGCATCATCGTCGCGACGTTATTTGCCGCAATGCTGTTGTCGCGCTGGAGCAACCGAGGGCCACTCGTGCTGGTCCTCGGCTGGTTCTTCTACGGGGAGCGCGTCGCGAGCAACCTTCTGGTCGGAATACAGGCGCTCCAGGGACGCCACCCGAAGGCTTACAGCAAGGGCGAGCGGCGCGCGCTCGGCTGCTTTTCGACGCTGATCTTGCTCGGTGTGTTCATGGTGCTCCCCACTGGATCGCCTCGGACCGCAGTAAAGTCGGCCGACCCTCCGAAGTACGCGGCCCCAACCGAAGCTGCGCCGGAGGCAGGCGAGGCGACAGCAGAAAGCAGTGTGGCGGACAACGGCAACGGAGGCGTCGTGCGGTATCGGCGATCCGACACCCGGGCGCTGGCTGCGGTGGAGCTTGTACGCAAGGCCGAGCTCGAATTGGAGCAAGCACAAGCCCGACTCAAGGTGGCCGACGACGACCTTGCAGAGCAATTGTCAGCTATCAAGAAACTGAGAGCCGCATCCGACGCGGCGGACACGGCTACGGTTGGCCCGGACAAACAACTGAAGTTGTTGCGCGCCAAGGCAACGAAGCTCAGGCGCCGACTTGACTCGCTCCTAAAACGATATCCTCGTGGATTGCCCCGGCGCCAGCTTCGACGTGCCAAGGGGCTTCAGCGCCAAGAGAAGGTCGCCGTGCAAACGTTCAACACGGCGATCTCGGAGAGCCGGCCACTGTTCGACCGAGCCCGTGCTGCGGCGAATGAACTGGATTCGGGAATCCGCGCGTTTCGTGATGTCGTGGGCCCTCGAAATCGGCTTGCCGAGAAGTTCAACGCTGCAGCTGCAGCGTACGACGACGCATGGGGGAAGCTGGCGTCCATCGGAACGTACTCGGGACCGCGGCCGATGGTCCGCGCTCACCGGGCGGAGATTCTGAAGCTGCCGCCGCTCGCCGAGAAGGTTGCGGAATAGGCCCTGTCAGTCATTTGACGATCTGCAAGCATCCCTCGCGTGAAGCCCGAGTCCTACCTGGACACGGTAGCTTGCCGGATCACTGCGTTGACCGCTCTGGCGGCGGCAATTGGATTTCCAAGCCGGCCTGCTTTCAAGTACGGCGACAATGCTTTGAGGTAGCGGCGGAGCTTTAGCTTGTCCTTCTGGGGCATGGACGTTTCGAAATGGTCCCAGACCATCCATGGTGCGTACACCATTGCGACGTCGCCCACCGGCCCCTGCAGGTGAACCATGGAGAGCCACTTTACTTCGGCGCGGGGGCCGCGCACCAGGTTGACGACGATCGCCACATCCGTCTTCACGGGCGCCCTCCGCGTCAGCTTCATCGACCGCAGCATCAGCTTCCAGATCCGGCCACTTCTCGACCGATCGGCTCGGCCATCTGCCCGCGCCCGCAGAATGGAGAGGTAATCGGACGTCCCCAGCCCCATTACTTGCGGGGAGCGTCGGTCGAGCCCCTCGGCGTCAGCGAGGACACGCACGACGAACCAGAGGAGCAGTTCCGGCGTCAAAGTCGCGTTGCCACGCGAGGTCACAAACGCTCGAGCAGGACCGGGAGCATCCGGATCGCCCACGCTGAACGCGACCCGAACCTGGAACCGGGTGCCTGCGTCCCATGCTTCCGCCTTCACATTCTTCTTCGGCAGTAGTCCTGCTGAGGCGCTGCCACGCGCGATGGCTTCCGTAGGAATTGCGTCGTACGCGCTCTGCTTCTTGGCGGCCAAACGTTCGCCTGCCTGCATTCGCTGGATCAAGGTGCCGAGCTTGCTGGCCGGGTTCTTGAGCCTATGTGCCCGAAGAACTGAAACCATCGATTCGGCGGAATCCATGTCCTCGGCGGTTCTAAGGCAAACCGGCGGCGAGGCGGCGAGATGTCGTTTCAGGTTGTTGTTGTGGCTGAGCCACACCTGGGTTCCCTTCGACCAGATGTCTGCCCACTTCACGATCTGGCGAAGCCGGCCGTGGTAGTCGGAGACCGTGAGTCCGTCCCGTGCAGCTTCTAGCGCGACGACCGCAGTCCTCAGGACATCAACGTTGCGCAACGCCATCTTGACCAGCTTCGCCTCACGTTCTGTCAGCTTCTTGGCCGAACCGACACGCCGCCAAGTCGATCGGATCGTGCCCAGGACGATTTCGTGATAGCGCTTTCGCGCGGCGGCCTGCGCTCGTCGCGAGCGCTCTATCAACTCAACCACAGCTTGCGCTTGGGCCGTTGTGAGTCCAAGACGCGCGCGGCTGATCGCAGTGCGGAGCCTGGCTTTGGACGAACCCGCTTTGGCCGAGCATCGCGGGTTGGACGCTGGCGTGGCCCCAGGGAGAGGGGGCGAGCCAGAATTTCCCCGATCGCCCACGATGGGCGGCGGGGGAGGAGTGACCGCGCACGCAGAAGTGGCCAAGGCCGGCCAGTTCCCCGAAGTCGGCGACGCGCACAAGAGGGCCGCGGCGAAGAGCAGTACATAGATGAGCACGCCCATGCGCCTGGGTGCGCCTGTGTCGAGTGCCCTTCTTGCGCCTTGTCGGACTTCCATTCATTCCCTCCACCCAAACGCGTCTGATTCTGCCGTCGCACGAACCGCCGCGGTAGCCTTACCACAGACATTGGCATCCATCGGACGTCGCCGACGTCCGGTCGTCGAGCCCAACAACGATGGCGATGTGCGCTACCGAGCCCTCAGCCCGTCGCCGTGTCGTCGTTTGTCGCTCCGCGCAGTTGCGCCCCCACCTCGCGCCACGCCTCGTCAATGTTTCGGATCGTCTTGTCGTCGAGAAGGAGGTCCCGAAGCATCGATGACCGTGACTGGTGGTCGCCGAGTGGCCATGGCGTAGGGATCGGCGTCCAGAGCTTGCACCAATGACCGCGCCACGCTTGGGGCAAGCGGCCTCCAATGACCGCGTGGTCCGGGCCGAGGGATTTCGGCAACAATCGAAAGAAGAGACGTCGACTCTGCTCAAGTCGATCAAGCGCCTGCGAGAAACCTGAGTCGGCTTTGACCCACCGCTGAAGCTCCTTCCTGTCAATCTTGTTCTTAAGATGATGGACGTAGGGGTATATGTCTGTCCCGACGCCGAATTCCAGCACTTCGCCCCGTCGTGCGCGGATGCGTAACCTGAGCGTCGTCCTCACCCACATGTCGCCGAATGCATTCTGAAGCCGAAAGGCGTTTGCGGCGTCCGCATGGTCTGGGAGGCTGAGGCGGCCCAGCCTATGACACCACTCAGGCTTCCCAATGTCGCACTGGATGTCCCCGTGGTCGCCAGGATTTGGGTACATCAGGATTTCAAGACCGCTGTCGTGGTCGGCTACGAACGATTTCGCGATCGCAGCAATACCCCGCCCCACGAGTCCGGCGCTGGAACTGGACTCTGCTTGCCACCACTCGTGCATCGCCCCCCGTTCGTATGTCCTCTCCGCATCGGTGATCTCGGCGCGTCGTCGTACAGCTCGCTTCCGCCACTCGACCGCGAATGATGAACCGCGCAGATCGCCATCCACCGCCGAATCTGCAAGCGCATCCAACAAGATGGGCGAGTCCCAAGCTGTGGATTTCGGCATTACGTCGAATCGCTGCTGGAGTTGATCCTGCTCCCAGACATCGGCCGCGTTCCCGGCTTCCGTCAGATACACAAGGTGGAGTCGATCGTCTGGCCACTGCTCACGCAACCCACGGGCGTAGCGAAGCAGTTGTCCCGGGGTGTTGAACGATTTGACCTTGGACTCGATGGCGACGACATGCCCTGGCCATTCCAAGAGCAGGTCCACGCGGTTCTGTCGGCCGTCAAGCTGACGCTCTCGTGACACGTGCACCGCGGCGTTGTCGACTGGCGAAGCGATCCCGAGCCCAGCGAGCCACGATGCGCGAGCGTTCGCATCAGTCGCAAAGAAGGCAGCAAGCAGATCGCTCCTCGTGTTCTCCCGACCCGGGTAACCCAGATAGTCCAGCAGTCTCGCTTCGAAGGTCATACCGAATTCTCCAGCAGTCGAAATCGTCAGTTGTTTTCGAGAGCCCGTTGCAGCGTCCGCAACGCCTCACTGTGCCAAGCGTGCGCGCGACCCTGACCAACGCTCGCGGTGCACGCAGCATCAGACGGCTGGACGCCGAAACGTGCGGCGAATTCGTGGTTGCCCTTGGTTACATGAAGGCACGCACCGACTCTTCGGTGATGGTGCGCGTAGACCGAAAACGCTGTCTCTTCGCCGGTCAAGGTGAACGGTGTGTGCGCATCGGAAGGGTTGGCTGAACGAAAACCGTACGCCTCAAGCCACGCCACAAGGGCCTGCCGATCATCGAACATTACTCTCTCCATATTCGCTGGATCAGGCTAGCGTCTCGATGGTGCGCCGGGCAAGCCGAGTGCGCGCACCGCTACCACCGAGAATCGCGTACCTCATCTCGGTCCCCAATCAACCGAATCCAACCGCGAGCACCTCGCATTCCACCGCAAGCCGTTCGCCAACGAACCGCACACCGCCGTCAGGCTCGACCATCCACCCGCGATGCCGATCCACGTCGGCGGCAAGCGCCATCTCCAACACCGCAGCCCGCGCGGCCTCCGCCGACACCCGCTCACGATCTCGCGCCGTCCGCCCCGCGTACGCCTGCGCAAGCCGAAACGGCATCTCCGCGGCACGGCTGTGATGACACACCAGCAACACGGCGAACGTCTGCACCTCCACCGCTCCGTGGTTTTCACGAAGCACTCCGGCGCATCGCTGCAACTTCTCCACATCGCACCGCACCGGTCCCAACAACGCCGCGTCGCTTCCTCGGTCGAAGCTGTACCGGTTCTTGAGCTCGACGAGCGCGTACCGATTGCCGCTGCTCACCCCGATGTCGACGCGGTTGCGACCGAAGCCACCCCTCGTGAACTCGACCTCGACCTGCGCGGAATCGCCGAACGCCTGCTGCAGCCGCACCCCTGCCAACCGCTGCACCAGCGCCTCGACCTTGCCGTGAAAACTAGCCGGCAAGACCACGGGGTCTGCCAGCGCAGCAGCGAGTGCGTCGTTCAACAGTGACCTATCCATCATTCTCTCCTCCCTTGGTTGTCGTGTCATCAAACAGTAAGCACGCCGCGATGTTCGTCGCCGTGTCCAGGCACATCGACGCCAACAGCACGGCCTCATCTGCCGCGAGGCAAGCTGACCGGCCCCAGGCTGACCCGGACTCCAGAGCGGCCGCGTCGCTGTCCACCACCGGGTGCACACCGTCCTCGCAGTCCCACCACGCCAGCGGAAGCGCGACCAGGTGACTGAACGTCTCCCAGAGTTGGCGCATGGTCTGGCCGCGCGCCCGATCCGTGTGTTGGCACCTCGCGCTGCGCAGCCACGTCACGGTCACCGCGTCGTTCGCCAGCGCGCGCCTCAGCGGCGTGTCTCCCAATCCCAAGCGGCGCATTCCCGCCGCAGCCGCTCGCATTGCGTCGATGTCGGGCGCTTCCCCATCTGCATTCCGCACCGCCCGCTCGATCTGGATGCACGTCCACAACGCATCGCCGCGCTCGCTGTCGCGCATCGCGTCGAGCCACTTGCGGCTCGGCACGAACAGCTCCCCGTCCGCCGCCATGCCAGTGGCGACCCAGTAGAAGTTGGCGTCCTCCAGCGGCTGACCGTCGACGACGTGATTGACGTCGAGCAACGTGCTCAACGCATGCCGCTTGCGCCGAGCGGCCAGCTTCACCAGCTTCGGTGTGTGCAGAACGTGACTCACATCTCCCTCCACGTTCGAACGACGCCCCAATGCCGCCGCCGTCGTCGCTCTCGTGGTGCCGGCATGCACAGCTCTTCCCCCCAATTCCTCGGCCGCCGTGCGCTCGGCACCAGCGCCCAGAGGACTGGATATGCGGGCGGTGCGCTTGGGATCGGCCCGGCACCATCGGTCAGGACAACGAGTCCGTGGGGCGGCGCCGCGGCCAGGCGCTCGAACAACGGGATGAAGTTGGTGCCACCGCCGACGAAACGACCCGTGACCATCTTCTCCATCGGCTGCCCAGGCAGCAGCAGGTCGTCGTGGTGGACGGCCGTATGAAACCAGAGCACCCGAAGCTCGAAGCGGGCGTAGGTGTTGACGATGGCGCGCAGTTCGACGGCGAAATGGTCGATGTGGTGGTGCGTGCTCCACGACGTGTCGATCGCAACCGCCAAGCGCAATGTGCTGCGGTCGCGGCCGGGTAGCCAGACGCGGCGATGCAGATGTCGCCGGTTGGGCGTCGACCACGATGCGGACCCGCCGCCGACTCGCTGGATGAAGCGGTCGAGGATGGACTGCCAAGAGACCGTGGGCTGCGTGAGGCCCGCCACGATACGGGCCATCGCAGCGGGGAGATCGGTGCCACCAAAGCGGTGGGCCGTCTGCACGAGCCGCTCGCGCCACCTGCTGGCCTGTCCCGGGGCTGGGCGCGGAGAGAACGCCGGGTCGCACTTGTTCCGAACAGGCAGCCCCCACGCCGCAGCACCATCTCCGGCCCCTCCACCCGGCCCTTGCACACCGTTGGGACCCAAGTGCGCGTCCAGCAGCCTGTGCGGCCGACGCGGGCGATCGATGAGGTTGTAGACCGACTCCGCAGCCTTGCCGGCGAACCTGGGGAAGTGCACGAGGCCGCGCGGGAGGTTGAAACCTGCGCGGTACAGCAAATCGTTTACCTCGTGGTCGGCGGCGACATTCCAACCCTCAGCCTCGCGACTTCCCTGCCGACTGGCATGCAATAGGGCGCAGTGCCAGACCTCGTGGGCGAGCACGAACAGCCGGTCGGCACCATCCAGCTCCGCCAAGAACCACGGGTTGACGTAGACACGTTCGCCATCGGTCGCCGCAGTGAGGACGCGCCGGTCGACAACCGGGCAAATCTCCAACTGCATCGCGAGCGAGGCCAGTAGCGGCTGCTCGACCAGCAACGTCGCCCGATCCGTGGTCCAGGCCTGCAGGGCTTGCCGCTTGGCGACCGCGTCATCCGCGTCAGGGCGAACCAGGACATTGAGCGCGTTCATGCGACCTCCTGGCTTTGCTGGGCATCGGTCGCCTTGCTTTCCGAGCTTCGGGCCACGCGCTCCAAGAGCTCCTCAAGCTCAATCAGAGCTTCGGCCGCTTCCTCGTCGACGGCCGGGCACTCGAGGTCACCTGCATTCGTTTTCGGTGCCGCAGCTTGCTGCGCATTCGAGGACGACGGCGTCTTCGGGGATTGCGGCGGCAGCGCCGATCCGATGGCAGCACGACCGCCACGCGTGGAAGCGGCTTCGTCTGTGTCCTCTGGTGCCGCGAGCGGGTCGCCGTGCGTGTCTACCCACCGGGCAAAGTCTCGATGATCCAGGACCTGCTTCCATTCCTGCTCGCCAGCTTGGTCCAGCGCTTCGGTCAGCATCATGGTCGCGAAGTCCGATGGCATGCGCAGGCCGATATCGAAAAACTTGTCGATGGCACGCACCCGATCCGGCACCGCAAACACGCGCGCCGAGAACCCACGGGCCAGCGCGAACAGCAGGTCGGGCCGCGTGGGGACGTCGATGTCCATGTAGCCGCCGAGGACGCCGTCGATGCTGGGCGCCTCCTCGGACGCGGCGATCCACGCCTTCAGTTCGATAGCGGCCCCCTCGCCAACGAGCCCACGCACACCGGCCCAGAGCGCCGTTTCGCTGAGCACGCCCCGTTTGCCGAGCAGCGCCGACACACGCGCCCAGCTGCGCGGAGATGGCCACCCTCGCTCGAGGTCGGCGACGTCCATGTTCATGAGCAGCTCGGGCCGGAATTGCAGAAATCCCCGGACCTTCGGATTCACCCCTGCGGCTGTGGCCCACGTCAGCCAGTCGTCCAAGTCGGCGCCCACGTCGAGGTGCAGCAAGCGGTTGGCGAGCGCCGACGACATCGGCGCGGTCACAGCGCGGTCTTTGGACCTATTGCCGGCCGCGCAGACGAGCCAGCCGTCGGGAAGTCGGTACACCTCGCCCAGCCGCCGATCGAGGATCAACTCGTAGGCGGCCACCTGGAGTGTGCGG
>Ga0114933_10006365_pt1 | contig 10480 bp, 7 predicted proteins | sample 4SBtaG_FD_89691 | JGI IMG/M metagenome (GOLD analysis project Ga0114933, IMG submission 89691) | Deep subsurface microbial communities from Kolumbo volcano to uncover new lineages of life (NeLLi) - 4SBTROV12_W25 metaG | ecosystem: Environmental > Aquatic > Marine > Volcanic | place: Kolumbo... | reverse complement strand
TGATGACCGTTTTTTCCACGATCAAGGCGCCTACATCCGCACGCATGGGGTTCGAGTCGCTGACATGACTGCCGGTCTAATGCTTGGCCCTTATCGAGTACCTAATTACCGCGTAGCCGGGCATTTTCGATTGACCAACAAGACACCAGCAGCAACCTATCGAGCACCTGGCCGTTTCGAAGGTAGCTTCGTTCGCGAGCGCCTTATGGATGCCATCGCTACTCACCTGGGCCTTGATCCCATTACGGTACGCCAGCGGAATTTTATCAGCTCCACTGAAATGCCTTACGAGCGTTCTTTAAACGCGCTGGAGGTGCCGGTAATTTTGGACTCAGGTAATTACACAGAATTATTAGACAAGGCTCTGCTTGCCGCCAACTGGAGGTCGTTGCAGCGGGACGCCGCAAAACAACGCAAAAATGGTGAAGCAGTGGGTGTTGGTCTCGCCTTTTTCGTTGAGAAGACAGGTCTCGGGCCAGTCGATATCGTGGACATCCAAATGGCGCAAAATGGCGAGATAGAAATCATCACAGGTGCCTCTTCTGTAGGCCAGGGTATGGAGACAGTCATAGCCCAGATCGTTGCAGATGAACTGAACACCGATTACCGTTTCTTTAGCGTAATTCACGGCCAAACCGATCGCATAGAACAGGGTTATGGGGCCCACGCATCACGTGTAACTGTAATGACCGGAGAAGCCGCGAGAAGGGCTGCGAAAATGTTTCGGGCGAAGGTTTTGGCGCTTGCAGCGTCGTTGCTGCAAACAGTGCCGACACGCCTAGACGTTGTTGATGGAAATATCCAACGAGACGGCAACGATACGGGAATGACGATTGGTGACCTGGATATACCATTACGGGTCAGGGGTGAATTTCGTTGCGATCATATGAACTATCCGTACGGAGTTCATATCGCAGCTGTCCGAGTGGATAAAGAAACTGGCCGGGTGACGATTGAAAAATATCTGGTTGCTTACGACGTTGGGAAAGCTGTCAACCCGATGCTCATAGAAGGACAATTGGCCGGCGGATTGGTCCAGGGGATAGGTGGTGCGCTCCACGAAGAGTTCTGCTACGCGCCAAATGGTGAACCACTGGCTACGACTTTACTTGACTATCAACTACCAATTGCTTCGGAGGTGCCGCCGGTCGAAACCTTGATTACGGAGGACGCGCCAAGCCCTCTCAATTATTTGGGCTTAAAAGGCGCTGGCGAGGGCGGGATCAACGCGGCTGGCGCCACGATAGCTGCCGCAATTGACGATGCCTTACAAAGCCCCGGCACTATCACACGGTTGCCGGTTAAGCCGTCTCGGCTGCGGAGATTGATTACTTCCAATTAACAGCCAACCAGCTCCGAAGCTGTTTCACGAAGGTGGCGCGCTACATCGTCGGGGTTGTATTCCCGTCCCAAATTCCGGAATTGGTACCCCATGCCGAAGCAATAACGGAACTGCGCATCGTTAAGACCTAATATTGTGCTGCATCCTTTCGCAGCACTCTCCATTTCCTGCGCCCAAACCGCTTCCTCATCTCCATCATTGGATTTCGGAAATAGACCAATCACTTCGCCCCAGCCCCAAGCGCAGTGCGCTGTGCCACAAGCGTGATGGACGGTGCGCAAATCAAGCAAATCAGCATCCAGGTCGGTCATGAAATCGGCAAGAGTTCGCAATTTGGTGGCGGCGCTCAGCTGATCAATAATGATACTTCCATCTTTTGGCATCGTCGCATCCTTAATCCGGGATGATAACTGGTTCTAGCGCTGGCTTACCCATAACTAAATCGGCCCCCTTCTCGCCAATCATCATTGTTGCTGCATTCAAATTGGCCGATATCATCGCTGGCATTACAGACGCATCTATTACCCGCAAATTTTCCATCCCGCGCACTCGAAGTTGGTCGTCAACAACTGCGGTGGGATCACTATCTGGGCCCATCCGGCAGCTACCCATAACATGGTAGGTGGTGTTACCCACATGGCGCGCTGCATCAAGCAGTTCGTCATCGCTGCGGATATCGGCGTCTGGGTACTCCCAGCCATCAAAAAAAGGTTTCATTGCCTTTGTCTCGCCAAGCAATCGCGAGAGTTTCATCGCCTTGATCGTAACCTGCCTATCAGTCTCGTGAGTGAGGTAGTTAGGCTGAATAGTCGGTTTCGCGAAAGGATCTGAGGATTTTGCCCGAATATAGCCCTTACTTTCTGGACGATGTTGCCACGTTGCAACAGTGAACCCCGGATAATCGTTCAGTGCGCCATGGATATTCATTTTGTAACTTGCCGGTGTAAAGATGAACTGCAAGTCATTACTTTTCGACGTCGGGTCGGTGTGCCAGAAACCATAGACCATCGACGGACTGAGGCTGAGTATACTTTTTCTTCCTGCAAAGTACTTAATTGTTTCATTTATTACATTAATACCACCAGATAACTCATTGATTGTTGTAATATTTTTTACCTTTGCACTAAACCGTGGTGCGTAATGGTCTCGGAGGTTTTCTCCAACCCCAGGTAATTCGTGTGCTACATGGATGCCCAGGCCTCGTAACAGTTCGCCGGGCCCGACGCCAGAAAGTTGTAAAAGTTGCGGCGAGTTAATCGCCCCGCCGCTAAGAATGACTTCGCGAGAGGCCCGTACTTCGACTGTAGAACCACCCTGTCCACCTCTTGCATAGGCTACACCGACTGCTTTTTTGCCATCCAAAAGCAATCGCGTTGCGTGTGCATTGGTCCTTAAGGTCAAGTTTGAACGAGATTTCGCAGGCTTAAGAAAAGCTCGTGCCGTACTCATTCTTCGTCCTTTATAAGCGGTTCGCTGGACGTACGAGATACCCTCCTGTTGTACTCCGTTGTAGTCCGGATTGCGTGGTATGCCTATCTCGGCCGCGCCATCCATAAAAGTCTCGCAAAGCGGATGCGTGTAATTGAGGTCAGTGACACGCATGTTGCCTTCGCGTCCCCGGAAAGCATCTTCACCGCCAACCCGAGTTTCGCAACGGCGAAAATAGGGAAGCACGTCGGCATAACCCCAACCCTGATTGCCACGTTGTGCCCAGCTATTGAAATCCATTCGCTGTCCACGATTGTAGATATGGCCATTGATCGAACTCGACCCTCCAAGCGTCTTGCCTCTTGGTACAGCAATATTGCGGCCGCCAGTCCAATGGCTCGGCTCAGATTCATACAGCCAGTTAACCTTCGGATTGGTCAAAGTCTTGATAAATCCTGCTGGGATATGAATGTACGGATTCCAATCCGGTGGTCCTGCTTCTAGCAAGCACACAGTATTGTTACCGTCTGCTGTCAATCGGTTAGCGAGTATGCAGCCAGCCGAGCCTGCACCTACGATCACGTAATCGAACGTCTCCACCACGATCCGTTTCCCAATCCTTATTCAGCCGCTTGCCGTTCGGGCCAGAAACGACTCTCCGGCCTGGTCAACCCAAAATGATCGCGCAACGTATCCCCTTGGTACTGCGTGCGGAACAAACCTCGCTTCTGCAGGATTGGTACCACCTCGTCAACAAATGTATCGAGCATAGTCGGCAGAACCGGCGGCATAAGATTAAACCCATCCGACGCGCCATCTACAAACCAGTCCTCCATCAAATCGGCAAGCTGTTCAGGTGTACCCGCGAAGACAAAATGACCGCGCGCGCCGGCTAATTTTGAGAGTAGTTGACGCAAAGTTAGTCCCTCGCGCTGCACAAGCCCGACGATCACTTCAGTACGGCTGCGCGCTGCCTGCACGGTTGACGGGTCAGGAAAATCTGCAGTCGTTAGCGGCTTGTCGAGGGGAAGATGAGTGAAATCATGGCCACCGAAACGGCCGGACAACCGCATCCTACCCATCTCTGGATCAGCAAGATCATTCAGTTCCTGCGCAATCTGCTGCGCCTCCTCTTCGGTCCCTGCAATTACAGGGCTCAGTCCCGGTAGTATCAGCGCATGATCCGGCGAACGGCCTTCTTCAATAACCAGCCCCTTCAAATCCTTATAAAAAGCCTGCGCCGTTGATTTCTCCATATGCGCTGTAAAAATAGCCTCTGCATGCCGCGCAGCGAACCGCCTGCCAGTCGTCGACGACCCAGCCTGAACCAATACAGGGCGCCCCTGAGGACAACGGGGAATGTTGAGCGCTCCAGCGACTTGGTAATATTCGCCCTTGTGCTCTATCGGCAGAATGCGGTCTCCTCTTGCGTAATGACCGCTTTCTCGGTCGTCGACCAGCACGTCATCGGCCCAGCTGTCCCATAAGTCCTTAGCGACCCGGAGATACTCTTCCGCTCTGGCGTAACGGTCATCGTGGCTTAGTTGCCCCTCGCCACCAAAATTTTTTGCCGCCGGCGCCGACCAAGTCGTAACAATGTTCCAACCAGCGCGGCCGCCACTCATATGATCGAGCGAAGAAAATTGCCGTGCCAAATTGTAAGGCTCCGAATAAGTCGTCGACGCCGTCGCAATAAGCCCGATGCGCTGTGTTGTAACAGCCAAGGCGCCCAATACCGTCATAGGCTCAAGCCAGGTCCGTCCGACGCGCTCTACGTCCTCCCAGACGGAAAGTGTATCGGCGAGGAAGATTGAGTCGAACAATCCTTCCTCCGCACGCCGCCCTAATTCCTGGAAGTAGCGGATGTCTGTCAGAGCAAGAGGAGAGGCCAACGGATGCCGCCACGATGCCTCGTGATGGCCGCGGCTTTGGATGAACAAATTGAGATGCATTTGTCGCTTCATAGCGGTCAGTTTAGGCGAACTAGACAATTCCGTCCACGGACGCACCGGCAACAGGTCAGATTAGACGTACACCACCTGTCATCAGCGTATATAGACTTTTAGATAGTACCTTTTGCTGCGAACCCACAATGTTGCACGGACCCGAACGTAACATTAAATGGCGATCAGGCCTCCCAAGTCAGCCACAACTCCACCGGACCGCGAAAAGTGAAGTTCGGAAAAAACTCAAACTTCTGATCCTTAACCATATCAAGAGACGGCACGCGTTTGGTGAGCGTCTCCAGCGCAATTTCCGCCTCCAGGATCGCCAACCGTTTCCCGAGGCAAAAATGGATGCCACGACCGAATGCAATATTTGCCCGCGAATTCCTGCGATGGATATCGAATGTCTCAGGATCATCAAATACCATCTCGTCATGATTTGCAGAGCCTAGTGACAGAAAAACCTGAGTGCCTTTCGGGATTTTAACGCCGGCAATCTCGGTATCTTCCATCGCCACCCGCCGCCAACTAGTCTGCGGCGAGTTGAAGCGTAAAATTTCTTCGACTGCGTTTGGAATCAGTCTCGTATCTGTACACAGCTCCTCCCAATAAGAGCGGTGACGCAATAGGCTGATCAGCCCATTACTCAACATATTGCTGACAATTTCATGTCCAGCAAATGAAAGGCCGTAGACAATAGATTCGACCTCTTTATATGACAGTTCCTTGGCATCTGCCTTATGCGCGGCGAGCAGTTCCGACGTAAAATCATCCGCCGGATGATCCATCCGATGCGCCACAAACGCTACGCAATAACGCCAATAAACTAACATTTTCTCGGCTATTTCGACTTGTTCTTCCTCGCTTGTTTTACCCCAGGTAAAGGCCAATCGGTTAGTCGTCCATTCCTTCAGTTTGCGGTCATCTTTTTCCGGGAAACCGATCAGGCGAAATATAGTCTCACCCGGCAGCGGATGGCCGATGTGTCTGACAAATTCCGCCGGCGCACCGCTAGCCAGCATCTCCTCGACCATCGTCTCGCAACGATCCCGGATAAGTGCCTCCAACATCTGCATACGCCGCTTCGAGAAACCAGCCATAGTGTAATTGCGGATGCGTGTGTGGTCCGGCTGCGCTCGGTTCGACATCACTGCGATAGGATTGTAGTCGGGCACCGCCAAGATTTTTGCAGCCGCAGCGCAAACCGGTAGAACCGGGTCTTGCACATTTTCCGAAGAGAAGACATCCGCATTGCGGAAGACCTTCTTTACATCCGCCATACGCGTGAGCACAAGATAGCCAAGCTTCTCTGAATAGAAGACCGGCAACTCGTGCCGTAGCTTTTGCAGTTCCCCATAGGGATCCTGCATGTAGTGCTCCGCAAAGGGTGAAAACTCATGATTAACCGGACAACCGATCGGCGCCGTAGCTATCTCGGTCCGCATCTTGTGATAAGCGCTATCGGCCATGGAACGTGCCTCGCTTCGCAGTCTTTCCTAGATCCGTTATAACGCGGATACAGGCTCTAGCTGAACGCAAATCCTGCATACCCATCGGCCACGATCTCCTCGCACTTGCGGCAATAATCCGGGAAACCGCCATAATACGGCATAAACACTCGCGCCTTGCCGTGCACATTTGAGCCGAGGTACCAGCTTTCGGTGGTCGTCTTGATACCTACCGCAGCGACTTCCTGATGGTGATCCCACCAGGCCTGCTCAGCCTCATTTTCGGCTTCGATGAAGGTGTAGTCGCGTTTACTCATCCAGTTGATGCAATCAGTGATCCAGTCCACGTGTTGCTCGATTGTCGGGATCATATTGGTGAAAACTGATGGGCTGCCCGGCCCGGTCACCGTAAACAGGTTCGGGAAACCAGATATTGCAAGACCAAGATAGCTGATCGGCCCGTCAACCCATCGGTCGCCCAGTTTTGTGTTATCCTTGCCCTTGATGTCTACGGCTGTCAGGGCCCCGGTCATCGCATCAAAGCCGGTGGCGAAAACCAGTGCGTCAATTTCGAAATTCGTACCATTCGCTCGAATGCCCGCTGGTGTTATCGCCTCAATCGGGTTATCGCACACGTCAATCAAATGGACATGCGACTTGTTGTAGGTAGCGTAGTAGTTGGTATCGACACAGAGACGTTTGCCGCCAATAATATTCTTAGGGCACAGTATCTCAGCAGTTTCCGGATCATCGACGATGTCTCGGATTTTGTTGCGTACGAACTCAGCCGCCGTATCGTTAGCCTCTTTGCTGACCATCAGGTCACCATAAGCTCCCATGAAGGCGAGCCCACCCGCATTCCAGCGTTCTTCATATTCTGCCTGGCGTTCTTCCGGCTTCGCATCTAGCGCCTTGCCGACGCGGAAGCGGCCATAAATACCTGGTGGCGTTTGTTTCGCTTGGTCACGAAACTCGGTGTAGTGCCCTTTGACCCAAGATTCGTAGTCCTTATCGAGCAGCGCGTTGTGCGCTGGTATCGCGTAGTTTGGCGTGCGCTGAAAGACGGTAAGCTGGGCCGCTTCTTCGGCAATAACAGGTATCGACTGAATGCCTGAGGAACCCGTACCGATCACTGCCACCCGCTGACCAGTGAAATCAACCTTTTCACGGGGCCACATCGCTGTGTGGTAGGTCTCCCCCGCAAAGTCTCCGATACCTTTGATATGAGGCCAATTCGGTTTCGAAAGACATCCAGTCGCCATAACAACGAACCTCGCGTCATAAGCAGATCCGTCTTCGGCCTTTAGGGACCAGCGTAGCGCCTCTTCGTCATAGCTTGCCGACGCGATCCGGGTCTCGAACCGGATATCGCACCGCAAATCAAAACGGTCTGCAACGTGCCGCGCATACTTCAACAGTTCAGGTTGAGGTGCGTATTTTTCAGTCCACTGCCACTCCTGTTGCAGCGCCTCGTCGAACTGGTAGGAATACTGCATGCTCTCGATATCGACCCTGGCGCCAGGATAACGGTTCCAGTACCAGGTTCCACCAACGTCGGTCCCGGCCTCAACCACGCGCACCGAAAAACCCAGAGGTCGCAACCGGTGGAGCAGATACATCCCTGCAAAACCCGCTCCAACTATGACGACATCAAACTGCTGCAAACTCATGCCTTACCTTCCTCCTAACCAAATTGCGGCCACATAATAACGGTTGGCATCAAGACCGGCCACGAAGCATTCTGCCAATAAACTTGCCTCAGAGGCGGTACCGCGGGCTAAAATGTAATCGATGGGGCTGTGATGACACACGGGAGAACCAATATGGATTTCACCGTCACAAAGCTGACACCAACGATTGGTGCAGAAATTAGTGGTCTCGACTTACGTGAAACATTGGACCACGACACCTTGGCGAAGGTGCGGAAAATATGGCTCGATCACGTGATTGTTTTATTCCCGAAGCAAAATATCGACGATGAACAACAGATAGCGTTCAGCCGCCGTATTGGCGATTTAGAATTAATCAATATGGAGACATTACAAATGCGCGGCAAACCGGAGATTTACCGCGCCACCAATCTGAATGAAGACGACACACTTATGGCTGAAGATCACCCCATCATGCAGACAAATCGCGATAATCAGAGATGGCATACCGATAGCTCGTTTAAGAAAACCCCCGCTATGGCATCGGCGCTGCACGCAAGGATTGTCCCTGACTGCGGCGGCGAGACGGAGTTCGCTAATGCCACTGCAGCCTATGACGCGTTGGATAACGACACAAAGACACGGATCGATGACCTAGTGGTCGTGCACAACTTTTTCTGGTCAAGGCGCGACGCTGAAGAAGTCGATCTTACAGAAGCAGAGAAGGCAGCTATCCCACCAGTACGCCACCCCCTAGCTAGGGTGCATCCGGAAACTAATCGTCGCGCAATCTACGCCGGCTCCCACGCTGAACAAATCGAAGGCATGAGCTGGGATGAAGGACGTGAGCTAATCGACCAGCTAAACGACCACGCCACCCAAGAACAATTTACCTATCAACATACATGGAACGTCGGCGACATGATCCTCTGGGACAACCGCGCTGCGTTGCATCGAGGCATGGCATTTGATGCATCAAATCAAAAACGCAGACTACACAGAACGACTGTAGCTGGAACAGGCCCGACGCTTTAAATACCTGCCAATAAAATAACCCTTAAAAGAGAAGGTTATTAAGGAACTAAGCTCAATAAAAAAAACAATGAACCCGATATAATTATAAATTTTTTATATAGCATTCTTGTTCAGCAGTTTCGATCGCACCAGACCTTACAGCTCGTACCATCTCAATAGAAACCGTATTTTTATATCCAAAAAAAGTTAATATCTTTGCAACGACCAAACCAGAACGACCAACCCCCCCCTTACAATGTAGGAATATGTTTTTAGAGGAACACAAAGTTTCTTCAATAAATCTTTTATTTTTGATCCATTCCTCTTCGAAACGGTCATCAGGTATACTATAATCAGTTATTGGCAAGTGAACCCAATAAGCATTAATATTTTCACTAAATTCCTTAATTTCCTTTATATAACCTTCTCCCATCTCATCAGTTTCAATCAAACTTAGTATCATTTTTGGATTAAAAGTTTTTATTATATTTAAATCTTCAATTAATACTGATTTGGATAAGGTAGCTAATCCTTTTAATTCTTTTCTTCCAGGAAAATTAGAAAACCCTATGCTAGAATTATATTGTTTCAATTCTACTTGGTAGATTTTATATCCCATTTTTCCTTAAAGGCCTACTCAGCAGCAATTGATGGCTTTGTAGACGCCTTAAAAGAAAAACCATCGTAATCATTCTCTACAATTTTTTCACTAATCCTCCTATATCGGCCAACACCGCCAATATAAGGCATAAAGAGCCGAGGTTTCCCGGGTATATTTGCGCCCATATACCAGGAGTTGGCGCGAGGGAAGAGTGTCCGGTTTGCGGCCTCCTGCACGTGATCTACCCATTCATCCTCAGCTTCGCGTGTCGGCTCCATCATCGCGAAGCCCTGCTCACGCATATGCACAATGCTGTCGATGACGAAATCAACGTGCTGTTCAAGCGAGTTGAGCATATTACCCTTAACCGACGGGCTGCCTGGCCCCGTGATCATGAACATGTTGGGAAACGCTTCCGACATTAGACCCAAGTAGGTACGCGGTCCTGCAAACCATTTGTCCTTCAGTGCCTGATCACCCCGACCCCGGATATCGACGTTGAACAAGGTGCCAGTCATTGCGTCGAAACCGGTGGCGAAGACAATACTGTCAAATTCGAAACTCCGACCATTCACGTCTAGCCCCGTCTCGGTGATCCTCTCAATCACGGAATTTTTGATGTCGACCAGCTCGACATTATCTCGGTTAAAGGTCTGGTAGTAGCCACTGTCGATACAGATACGCTTAGTACCAATCGGATGATCTTTCGGACACAGCAGTTCGGCGGTTTCGGAATCCTTGACGATCTTGCGAATTTTCTGGCGGACGAACTCCGCCGCGGTATCGTTCGATTTCTGATCGCTTAACAGATTATTAAACGAACCCAGCAATGTTGAGCCACCGGTTGTCCAGCGTTCCGTGTACACATCTCGACGGCGATCCGCGCTCACTGCCATTGCCGGCTCATCATTGAGATCCTTTAGGCTACCCTGCGGGGTGTAGCGCATCTCCATACGTCGTGCCGTGTAATCGTCCTTCCATTCTTGCTCATATTCTGGCGTCATCGACATGTTTTGCGCCGGCAGAGAATAGTTAGCCGTGCGTTGGAACAC